>Ga0207008_10065_pt1 | contig 32016 bp, 24 predicted proteins | sample Alteio_BWMinCont_83_FD_153489 | JGI IMG/M metagenome (GOLD analysis project Ga0207008, IMG submission 153489) | Enriched cells from forest soil in Barre Woods Harvard Forest LTER site, Petersham, Massachusetts, United States -... | ecosystem: Environmental > Terrestrial > Soil > Temperate forest >... | reverse complement strand
GTGTGGCTTTGAAAGATAGCGGTCCCACCATGGATATTTGCTGTCACAGTTCACCGGCCGAGTTTTGTAATCGAAGCGAAAATTACCGATGATGTGCGTGCGCGAGGGATCTGCGGCCCGGATTTCTGCCCGGCCGTGCGGGTGTCCATCAGGCTGATAGAAATTGGCGGCCTGGGCAACGTTGGAAGGGATGACCGCGTCATCCTCGTGAAACTTGGCGACGCTGTCGACCTGAATGGTGAGCAGTACGGGAATATGGTTTACGCCGAGTCGGCGGGCCAGTTGGATGGCCGCCGAGGCACCCCAGCTATGGCCATATAGGATGACGCGGGCGTTCTTCTTCTCCTCCTCTGATAGTTCTCCGGAGTGGCCCGCGCTCAAGAGTTCTAGAATTTTCTTGTAGGCATTCTCGGTATGGCGATTATCAAAGACCTGCACATACAGGCCCGCAGGATATACCTTGCGCAAACGTGCGGCGAGCTCGACTCCGCTATGAACGGGATCGTCCGGACTAACAAATCCACCAACGAATCCGATTACGATCGCTGGCGCTGGGCCGGAATCCCCAGCCGCACGCACAGTCTGCGCTCCCAGGGCGAGAACGGTCCACAACAGGAACAACCAGCCGAGAATCAAATTGTGAGTCCGAAGCATTACCTATCGTAAATCATAACAAACCGAGTGGACGTCAACCGAAATGAAAGACATTGCCCACAGCGTGCGTCTTCATGCATCGCCCAATCAGAATCCTAGGGCCACCTAACGTCTCTTTCGAATTTTGTATACGGAGGTTAGCGGAAGGAGTCGCTGGGACGCGGCGGACGTTCGGGCCAAAGAGCAGTCATCGCCACTCCCACCGCGATGCCCAACGAAACTTCTATGAAACGATGGAGGGCCATGATCCAGCCGGGCTTTGAATGCGCGGTCAGCGTGGTGATCGCAAGCGTGATCCCGGCAAACCGATATGCGACTCTATCGAGACCCGACGCAGCGCAGATTATTCCCAGAATAAATATTCCAAAAGCGAAAAGAGCCGCATTCGGTCCGAAGTAGGTAGCAAATAACGCTGCCATTGCGGCACCAATCGCGGTGCCGACAAACCGCTGCCAGGAGACAGTAAAAACTGCGCCTAGCGTCGATTGCATAACCACCAAGGTCGTGATGGCGGCCCAGTAATCTTCCGGCAATTTAAACAGCCGCGCAAAAACTAGAGATGCAACCGCGGCGGCCGTGGTGCGCGCGGTGTGAATCACGTCTTGCCGACTGAGTCTTAGAAAGATGGAATTACGCGAGCGTGCCATACAGCCTCCTGAAGCGCATGTAGTTTAGCTTGTGGCCGGGCGCAGGCAAGGTCTCCGCAGCCAGGCCCTTCCAGCAAGGGAAAGGAGGTGATCCACCCACACACTTGAAACATTTCAAGCGCGGTAGCGTAATAATAGGCGAGAGGTGGGCGATGGACCAAACCGACAGACCGAGGCATCGAGGCTCAATCACCGGAGCGCTCTTCCTGATTTGCCTCGGTATTTTCTTCCTGTTGTTAAATCTGATGCCGAATTTCGATCCCTGGTCCACGCTTTTTCGATATTGGCCGGTTGTTCTGATCTTGCTTGGCCTCGGAAAGGTATGGGACGCCTATCGCACGCGGCAGGACCCAAATGCAAGGGACCGGGATTCTTCGGGAACGGTGGCAGCACTGCTTGTTTTTCTCGCCATCATCGGATTCGCCGTGATGGTGGGAAGAGGCGGATCAGCAGCCACCGTCCACGACGCTCAAGCGATCGAATTGCAAGGCGCCACATCGGTGAACGCCGACATCGAGATGCCGGCCGGAAAACTTGTTCTGAACGGAGGGTCCAGCCGTTTGCTCGACGCTGATTTCAATTATCGAACCGCGGAGGGAAAACCCCGCGTGGAATATGTAGTAACCGACGGAAAGGGGCAGCTTGGCATAATTCAAAATGAGAAGCACATTCATTTCGGCGGCAGGCGCAACGATTGGACGCTCCGCTTCGGCAATAACATTCCGTTGGATCTGAAACTCGAACTGGGAGCGGGCCAAAGTAATTTGAACTTGAACGGCGTGAATGTGACCCGTGTTGAAATCAATATAGGCGTAGGTCAAATGAACCTGGACCTTACCGGCGACAGAAAAGAGGATTTACACGTGGACGTCCAGGGCGGTGTGGGTTCGGCGCGAATCAAGCTGCCCAAAAATGTGGGGGTGCGGGTGAACGCGTCCGGCGGCATCGGCACTGTAAGTCGAAATGGATTACGTCGCGATGGCGACGCGTATGTGAACGAAGCTTACGGCAAGACTCACGCAACCATCCAACTAAACGTCCAAGGAGGCGTGGGCGAGATCAGTTTCGTCCAAGAATAAAACTTCAAGAAAACTATTATCCGACATCCTGATCCCTATTGCCCCGCGGATTTCTCCATGAAACTAGCTTGATCGTTTTTCATTTTCTTCAGCCCTTCCATCGGCAAATAAACCATGTGGCCCGACTCGTAAGTGGCGTATGAAATATTGCTATGGTATTTCCGCGGCAGGTCCAGGTGGTCGATGGTGTAATTGGCGGCGAAATACGGCGTAGCCAAATCGTAGTAGCCCTCCATCACCAAAATCTTCAAGTAAGGATTCTTCACGATTGCCTGCCGCAACGCGGACGCGGTATCGGGAAAACCGCGAATAGCCGATCCCCAGTCCCATTTCTCAAATCCCGCGCTGGGCGCGAAGGTGTAATACGGCATATCGGTTTTATAACCCAACTCGGTGCGCAAATAATTGTTGAAGACTGAAGTAAACGGAGGTTGCGTCGCCGAACCCGTAGGATCGTAGAACGGTGTGTCGAGCAGACCATCCGGATCGGGGCCGGTGAAGCGGCCATCTAGACGTCCGACGCGGAGCTTCTGATCGATCAGCAGATAGTGCGTGAATTTGGGGACATCGATGCGCAGGTTGGCCTGGTCGATTATCTCCTTGCTCAAACCCGTGAAGCGGGCCATCTGATCGATCACTCTCTGGCGTTCTTCGGCCGTCAGCGTATCGCCTTTTGCCAGAGCTTGCGCGTATTCACCATTGGCCCACTTCTCTGATTCTTCGCGCGCCTTGTCCATCTCCTGAGCAAGATCAGGCGGCAGTTTGTGATGGTATCCGGCGATCACAGTGAAAGAAGGGACTAGGAAGATATACGGTTGATCGTTGGTCTTGTTGTCTTCCAATGTCTCGAAATTCAAAACCATGGAAAGCAGAGTGATACCGTTGAAAGAGATCCCTCGGTCTGCCAAATACCCCGCGACACCCCCTGCGCGCGTGGTTCCGTAGCTTTCGCCCAGCAAATACAGAGGCGAACTCCAGCGTTCGTTGCGCGTGATGTAGAGTCGAATGAATTCGCTGAAAGCCTCGATGTCGCCCTTGACACCCCAAAACTTCTTGAACATTTCGGTGTCTGCCGCTCGGCTGAATCCCGTTCCAATGGCGTCAATGAGCACCAGATCGGTCTTGTCCAGCAAAGTGTACGGGTTATCTTCGATACGGTACGGCGCCGGCGGCAAGAAACCTTCCGGCTGCAGTACGACTTTGCGCGGACCAAGCGCGCCCATATGCAACCAAATGGAAGCCGATCCCGGGCCGCCATTGAAAGCGAACGTCAGAGGGCGCTTCGCCGCGTCCTGTCCATCCAGCGTGTAAGCGACAAAAAACATCTCTGCCTGGATCTTGCCGTCTCCGCGCTTGATCGGAAGCCGCCCGGCGGTTGCCGCGTATCTAAGCAGCTTGCCCTCAACCGTGATCTGATGGTGCGTCACCACCGGCGGCACCTCGGTCATGTCGAAGTGCTCATCGCCATCCTTATCTTTTTCACCGGCACTTTCCTTCGGGGGTTTCTGTTCCGGAGTCGCCGCTGCCTCGGGATTCTTAGCGGCCGTCTCCGGGGGCTTGTTCTCTGGAGTTTTCGTCGTGGACTGCTGCTCGGTTTTTTTGGCGGTCGCTGCCGGATTTTGAGTCGTGTCCGACTGCGCCAAAACAGCGCTCGAAAGTAGAAACGAAAACAGAATCACCGCAATGAGAGAACGCACTTCCGCCTCCTATCAGATCTATGTGGAACCGCGACAGTCTATATCAATTCGCGGGGCCAACCAAAGCGCGCGGCGTGCGGTGAAGACGTTACTGAATGGCGCACTGCGCCTTGACACCGGTGCGGGTGGGCGTTAGCGTCGGGAGGAGCGCGCTTGCGGCATTCACAGCGCTGAAATCACGGGAGCAAAACTTGGCGCGGCCTATCATTACGTTGACCACCGATTACGGCACCAATGATCACTTAGTTGGAGTGCTGAAAGGCGTCATCCTTAATATCAATCCGGAAGTGAATATCGTGGACATCACCCACAGCGTTCTGGCCCACGACATTCTCGACGGCGCGCTGACCATCAGCCAGGCCTACAAATATTTTCCATCGAAGACAATTCATGTGGTCGTGGTGGATCCCGGAGTTGGCACCACTCGGCGGCCGATTCTGGTGGCCGGAGACACGCACTACTTCGTGGCGCCCGACAATGGCGTACTCTCGGCAATTTACGATCAGTCGGAATCGCTCTACGTATGGAACGTCCTGTCCGAACATTATTTCAGGCAGCCGGTGAGCAATACTTTTCATGGCCGCGATATTTTTGCTCCGGTGGCTGCGTGGCTTTCGAAATCATGGGCCACAGCCAGCTTCGGCGAAGAAATCACCGACTTCGTTCGGTTTGCCATCCCCAAACCAAAGACGGCCGGAAACACAGTCAAAGGAATCGTCCTGCGCACAGACAATTTTGGAAACCTGATTACAAATTTGAGAGCAGAAGATGTCCCCGCGCTGGTCGCTCCGGATGCAAAGTTTACGATTCGCGTAGGAAATGCTGCGGTGAAAAAGATTATTCCGACATTCGCTCAGGGTACCGCGGCTGAACCGTTCGCGATACTTGGCTCGAGCGGCTACATCGAGATTTGCGTTAACAAAGGCAACGCCGCCAAGACAATTGGCGCAGGCCGCGGTGGCGAAGTTACCGTCGAGCTGGGCTAGCTAGACGGAAAGAGCGCGGACTTCAGATCTCCATCTTGAAATAAATCCTCAGCGGGCCAGCGACATAACAATTAAATACGCGCGCATGCGTGGGTCCATCCAGTCGCGAAGCGCGTCACCCAGAAGATTGAACGCCAGGACTGCCGTCATCACTGCGAGCGCCGGAAAAATTACAAGATGCGGTGCGTCGAACAAATGCCCGCGCGCGTCGTTGAGCATCGCTCCCCAGCTTGGCATCGGCGCCAAAACTCCTACACCGAGAAAACTTAGCGTGGACTCGGCGAGAATCGCCCCAGCCATGGCAATGGTCCCCTGCACAAGAATGGGCTGCAAAATATTCGGCAACAAGTGTCGCACGAGGATGCGAGCGTCGGACGCACCTATCGAGCGCGCAGCAAGCACGTATTCCATTTCTCTTGCTTGCAAAATCTGTGCGCGAGCCAGGCGCGCGTAGCCCGCCCATCCGGTAATGACGAGCGCGAGAATCACTTTGCCCAAGCCTGGCCCCAGAAACGCAGCGAACGCGATAGCCAGCAGAATCCCTGGAAATGAAAGGAACGCGTTAATCAAAACGATGTTTACGAAACGGTCGAGCCAACCGCCGAAATAGCCTGCCAGGGCGCCGATTGCGAGACCCACGATTCCTGCGCCGAGCACGACGCTGACGCTCACAATCATCGAAACGCGCGCGCCGTAAATAATGCGCGAAAGAATGTCGCGGCCGAGCTCGTCTGTTCCCATCCAATGCCCCGGGCTCGGTGAGGCAAGCCGCGCGGGGAGGTTTTGCGCGGTCGGATCGGCCGGCGCGATCCAGGGAGCCGCGAGCGCGATGATGACGAGAAATAGCGTCAGCGCGAGCCCCCACCGGCCGGGACCACTCTGCCGAAGGAAATCGCGCAGGCCGTTCATTCGAATCGCACCCGCGGATCCACGAGTGCATAAACCAGATCCGTTAGCAGGTTCACGAAAACGTAAGACACCGCGATCATCAGAATACAACCCTGTAACAAAGGATAATCACGCGCGTTGATGGCCTGAACGGCAAGTCGTCCAATTCCTGGCCAGGAGAAAATCGATTCTGTGACAATGGTGCCCGCAAGCAGCGTGCCGAATTGCAAACCAAGAATCGTAATGATAGGAATGAGTGCGTTACGAAAAGCGTGGCGAAATAAGACAGCAGATTCAGAGAGTCCTTTCGCGCGTGCAGTGCGAACGTAATCGCTGGAAAGTTCCTCAATCACCGACGTGCGCACCATGCGCGTGAGGATAGCCGCCAGCGCCGCTCCCAGCGTGAGCGCCGGCAGGATCAAATGCGCCGGACCGCCGCGCCCTGAAACAGGAAGCCAACCAAGAAGCACGGAAAAAACAAGAATCAGCACAGGCCCCAGCGCGAAATTCGGCACCGAGAGACCAAACAAAGTGAACACCCCGATGGCGTGATCGGTCGACGTTCCTCGACGTTGCGCGGCCAGCAGTCCCCCGGGGATTCCGATTCCGGCGCAGACAAGCAGCGCGACGAGAGCCAGCTCAAGTGTCGCCGGATAATGCGAAATCACGACTTGAAGCACGGGCTGCTGAAAACGAAATGACTCACCAAGGTCACCGTGTGCGATTCCCGCTAGATAGCGTCCATACTGCACTGGAAGAGGCAGGTCCAGCCCCAGCATGTGGCGCAGCTGCTGCAAATCGTCGGCGCGCGCGCCTTCACCCAGCATTTGCGCGACCGGATCTCCGGGCACGATGTGCGCCAGCATAAAAACCATGGTGACGATCAGCCAGAGCGCAGGAAGAGCCAGCAAAAGTCGGAAAGAAAGATAGCGGATCATTTCCCGCGCCGCGCTTTCGCCGCTATTTTCTTTCGAGCGGGAGGCTCTGACCCGGCTTCCTGAGGCGCGGCGAGCATATTTTTCTGCTCCGCGGTTCGGGCCGGAAGCGTTCCGGACGTAACCGTGTTGCCAGCCCCGGCAGTAACCGTCGGCGTTCGGAGCGGCTTGATTTTAACGCGCGAAACGCGGCGGTGTTCCATCTCCATCACCGTAAACCGAAAACCATCCGCTTCAAAACTTTCTCCCCCGCGCGGAATGAATCCCAGCCGGTTCAGCACAAAGCCGCCAATCGTTTCGTAGGACGGGTCGTCGGGCAGAACAATGTTGTACTGCGTCTCCAACTCGCGCACGTTAATTCCAGCGTCAAAAATCATTCCGCCGTCGGGCAGAACCAAGGGGTGTTCGACTACATCGAACTCGTCGTGAATCTCCCCGACCATTTGCTCGAGGATATCTTCCAGCGTGGCAAGACCAAGAATGCTTCCAAATTCATCAACCACCATTGCCAGGCCCGTTCGTCGCGACCGAAACTCCACCAGCAACTCACTCACCGGCTTTGTCTCAGGAACGATGAGCACGTCGCGCAACATGTTCCTGAGCTGGAATTCCGTGGGAGGAAGCTGCTCTTCGGCGCGTCGCGCGCGCTCGAGTAGAACCCAGATCATGTCCTTAATGTGCACGAAGCCGAGAATATGATCGAGCGAGCCTTCGTAAACGGGAATGCGCGACCGCTGTGTGGTGGCAAACATTTTCATCACATCTTCCAGAGAGGCTTCGGCGGGCAGCGCATGAACGTCGGGACGCGGCACCATAACTTCGCGGACCTGCACCTGATGCAGCTCCATGGCGGCTTGGATGAATTTCACTTCCGGGGCCGGCAGCAAGCCGCGGTCCTGCGCCTGCTGAATCATTACTTGTAACTCTTCGGTAGAGCGCACCAGCGTGTGGCTGTGAGGCGCCACAACGCCCAGCGCGCCAACAATCTTTTCGGCGAAGCCGTCGAGCAGATCGATGGCCCAGCGAAATGTATTCAGGAACCAGTGGAATGGGCGCGCGACGATTAAGGCCACGCGTTCGGCTCGCGCGAGACTCAGGCTTTTCGGCACCAGCTCGCCCAAAACCACTTGCAGCACTGTCAGCAATGCGAATGCGATCACCAGCGCGACGCTGTGTGCGATCAGCGCCGCCCACGGACGCGGAATTGCTTCGACCAGCGGACTTAAAATTCCCGCCAATGTGATTTCGCCGAGGTACCCGAGCGATAGGCTGGCTAGCGTGATTCCGACTTGAACGCCTGAAACCACGCGGCTGAGGTCGCTTAAAAGTCCCTCGACAATTTTCGCGCGGGCGTCACCTTTTTCGACGAGCTGGCGGACGCGCGAGAGGCGCACGGCAACCAGCGAAAACTCGGCGGCGGCAAAAAATGCGTTCACAGCCACGAGCGCGAGAACCGCGAAAAGGTGTAGCGCTACCATGCTCGCGCGCCCTTAGCCAGCTGCAGAGGTCGAACGCACACTTCGCACAGCACGACACCGGGGTGTGCGCAACGTAATGGAGGGACCGATGACACAGCCATCATCCGGAATTTTACCAATACCCACGCCTTATGGGGAGAAATCAAGGCGCCGATGCGCAATCATTGAACCTGTGCGGATTAGACTAAGCGCTGTGCGATTTTAGGGACGCACGAAATGCAGCTCTTGAGAACTGAAGGCATCACTTCGCTGCGTTCTTTGGCCTTTCTTCGACCAACGTCTTGATCTCTCGCTCGCCAGCAGCTTTGTTCATCACGCCTTCGTGCGACGCGGCGATGCGGCCTTCGCGGTCAATTAATAACGTTACCGGCATGGCCTCGACGCCATAGAGCTTACAGATTTCATCCTCGCCCAGCAGCACGGTGTAATTGATCCTTTTCTCTTGAACGAACGGCTTTACCGCTTTCCAGCCATCTTTGTCCGTCGAAACGCCGATGACCACCAGGCCCTTATCCTTATACTCATTCTGGAACTCAATGAACTCCGGAATTTCAACTTTGCAACCCTCGCACCAGGTGGCCCAGAAGTTCAGTAGCACGACCTTGCCCTTGAAGTCAGATAGTTTGACAGCCTCGCCGGAAGCATTGTTCAGAATGAAGTCCGGCGCGATCTTCCGGACATCCTCGGGCTTCACATCCGCCTGGACCGCACGCGAAGCCGAAAGGCTTTGCAAAATTGCCACGGAGCATTCTAGGCAGCGATGAGCAAGCACTCCGGACACAGGAAGCGCCATGAAACACACACATGCAGCCACTGCTCCTACTGCCATCCATGTTAGCCTGCGACCGCGCCGGCTTCCATTGTGTTGCCGGTCGCGCAGCCGCGCCAGCCCCTTGCTGGTGTCCGGTCGCCATTCTTGGTCAGGGTCCAGCCAAGCCAAACGCGCATCCACCCAATGATTCGCGTTCATCTCGTTAGTTGTTCCCATGATTTTCGCCATAACGTTTGAGGTACTCCTTTCGGAACGCATTCTGTGCGCGGCTAGCGAGAGTCCCAATCGAGGCGGGATTCATCTCGAGCGCGGATGCCACTTCCTCGTAACTGAGACCCTGGCTCCGCAGGAGCAGCAATTCCGCCTGGCGCCGCGCCATCATGCTAAGCACTAACCGGACTCGCTCTTGTTCTTCGCCTGCGGAGTGAAGTTCTTCTGGGGTCGGCGTCGCACGCACAAACTGAAAAACACTTTCATAGCGAGTGCGGCGCGTTTGCCTGCGAAGTTCATCCAGCCCGATTCTTACAGCCGTGCGGTATAGCCAGCCTGCTGTCTTCGCGCCTTGAGCTTGCCGATTCCGCCAGAGTTTCAGAAATACCTCAACCGCGAGCTCTTCCGCACGAGCGGGGTCCCGTACGACTCTCGCAATCACGCGAGCTATGCGCACATATTGAGCACGAAAAATAACCTCGAGATCGAACGGCGCCTCGTCGGCCTTTATCTCAGCGACAACCTCGCTCGATGCGTTCACAATATAACAACGCCGCCCGACCAAGTTTTGTGACAGGTCACATCGCTCAATACTCCCCTCCCTGGGTCACAAAGCGTAGCTCACATTCAGATCTGCGGGTTCTGGCCGAATAGTAATCGCGAGGCCGTCAAATCGCGTTGCGTGATTCTTGTTGGCTGGGCTACACTGCGCCGCCAGCTCCCAGCTCCACCATCGAGATCACTGAATGACACCTGGTTATCGCATTTTCCGAAGCCTAGTGGCGGGGATTTTTCTGGTCGCTGGACTTGCGCTGATTCTGGGGTGGTGGATTGTTCATCGTTCCCTGCCGACGCTCCACGGAAGCGTTTCGGTCTGCGGCCTTAAAGAAGCGGTGATGATCGACCGCGACCAGCTTGAACGGCCGTGGATTCGCGCGAAATCAGTGGAAGACTTGGCGACCGCGCAAGGCTACGTGATGGCGCAAGACCGCCTGTGGCAAATGGATTTGCTGCGCCGAGCGGCCGGCGGGAATCTCGCTGAAATTTTCGGCGAAGTCGCTCTGAATTTCGACAAGGAGAACCGCACGCTCGGCATGCATCAGGCGGCCGACCGCGCCGCCGCAGCCACTCCCCCGGACATTCGCCAGCTTCTCGATTCTTATGCGCGCGGAGTAAATCAGTATATCGTGCAGCATCGCGGCCGGTTGCCCCTGGAATTTACTCTCTTGCGATACGAGCCGCGTCCCTGGACGCCGGCGGACACCTATCTCATCAGCCTGTATATGTACAAAACGCTTACCTCGACGTGGAAAGAAAAGCTCAATCGCCAGTGGATCGTCCAAGAAGTAGGCCTGGAACGCACGCGGCAGATGTTTGCGGGTAGCTCCCCGCTCGATCATTTCATCGTCGGCAATCCACTAGCGGACCTAGCGAAACCGTCTGTCACATCAACGCATCTCGCGCCGCCCGATTTCCTCTTCAGCAGTCACAATGAGATTGGCGAATCGTCGCGCGATCAAGAAGCCGATGGTCCTCCGTTCGCTGCGCAAGAATGGAATTCCGCCAGCGCTTTTCTAGCTGAATTCGAAGAAGAATCTTCTGAAATCATTGGCAGCAATAATTTCGTGGTTAGTGGCACGCACACAGCGTCTGGCAAGCCTCTGCTTGCCAACGACACGCATCTGCAGCTCGGCACACCCGCGCTGTGGTACGTGATTCATCTGACCGCTCCGGGTTGGAACGTTGCCGGCTTTGCCTTGCCGGGAGCGCCGCTGGTAGTCATCGGCCATAACGACCGCATTGCCTGGGGATTCACGAATAGCAACGCGGATGTACAGGACCTTTACGCAGAGACTTTTGATCCCGCGCACTCCCGGAACTATCGCGCTGACGGGAAATGGAATACAGCCAGCCTTCGGCCAGAAATTATTCACGTGCGTGGTAAACCCGATGTGTTGCTCGAGGTTGTCGTGACACGGCACGGTCCCGTCGTCTATCGAGACCCCCAGGACCCGACCGGCCGCCGATACGCGCTGCGTTGGACCGCGCTCGAACCTGGTGGCCTCGATTTCGGCTTTCCGCTTCTTGGCCAGGCTAAGAATTGGAATGAATTTCTCGAGGCAACGCGGCGCATCGCCGGTCCGGGGCAGAATACAATTTACGCAGACATTGACGGAAACATTGGTTTCACCATTCCCGCGCGCATCCCGATTCGAGCAAACGGCGACGGCGCCCTGCCCGTTCCAGGCGATACAGACGAACACGAATGGACAGGCTACATTCCGTTCGATGAATTACCGCGCGCGTTCAATCCTCCGGACGGGATTATCGCTACAGCCAACGCTTTCACCGTGGGGCCCGGCTACAAACATTATTTGAGCGATCGACAAGCCGGCCCTTATCGCACCGAGCGAATTTACGAATTACTTACGGGCCGCTCTGGCTTGCGTCCGGCGGATTGCAATGCCATCCAGAACGACGTTCTCAGCCTGCCAAACAAATTTCTTGCCGAACAATTGGCCACAGCAGCAAGTAAGACGCAGCCAAAGGATTTTCGCGCGCAAGAACTAGTTGCGGGATTGAACGGCTGGGACGCGCGAGCGACAGCCGATTCACTGGAAACTTCATTCATCGAGTACACCCGACACGCATTATTCCATAACCTGCTCGCGCCATATCTCGATGACCAAATCGCTCAGAAATACGAACTCTGGGAGCCCGTCAGCGTTTATGGCGATATCTGGTGGCGCGATAAACTCTTTCTTGAAAATATTCTGCGCGAACGCCCGGTCGCTTGGTTACCAAGCGGATTTACCAGCTACGATGATCTGCTGGCCGCCAGCGCGGACCAGGCCGTTCGCGAACTGGAAAAACAAACGGGACGGAGCGATCCCGCCACATGGAATTGGGGCCGCTTGCATCCTCTGGATATGGCGCATCCGCTGGGTCGCTCCGGCGCGCTGCATTGGCTCTTGAGCATCGGACCAATCGAACAAAGTGGAACGCTCGATACCGTACGCGCGATGGGCGTGGGGCATGGTCCGGCGATGCGATTCGTTGCCGATCTTTCAAATTTCGACAACTCGCTGATGGAAATCCCCACCGGAGAGAGCGGGCAATACGCCAGTCCTCATTACCGTGACCAATTTCCCGAATGGTTCGCCGGGCAAGCGATCGCCGCTCCCTTCAGCGAAGCCGCTAAAGAGAGGGTACGCGCGCACCGGTTGATATTGCTGCCCTCCGATAGCGCCGAAAATCACTGATCTAGGTCTTAGGAGAACTTGTTGGCATTCTCGAACCTGCGTTAGAATGCTGCCTTGCCAAATAATTAAAGACGCTCTTTTGGCGCAACGCAATCGAGGAACAATGAGCCCAGTGCCCAACAAATCAGCACCCACACCGGCAGAGTCGCCCCGCAAAGGCGATTTTGAGAAATCCCTGACGCGGCTCGAAGAAGTCGTGAAACGCATGGAAGGCCCGGACCTTTCTCTCGACGAGGCCATGAAGCTTTTCGAGGAAGGCGTGACGCTTTCGCGTGAGTGCCAGAAGCAACTGGAAGAGGCGGAAGGCCGCGTTGAAATTCTGCTGAAGAAAGCCGACGGCAAAATTGCGGCCGAACCGTTCACTTCTGACAATGGGCCGTCCCATAAGGCATAACTTGCCTCCGTTTTTCACTCCACCTACCGCCGTCGCGACGTGGGCAATATGAGCGCCCCGGACTTCTTTCAGCAGGATCACACCGCGATTGAAGCTGCGCTGGAGAAACTGTTGCCAGTTGAATCCGCGCCACCCCCGTCCATTCATCGCGCTATGCGTTACAGTGTTTTCGCGGGCGGTAAACGCATTCGCCCGATCCTCTGTTTCGAATCCGCGAGGCTATTCACTACCGATGCTTCCGGCGTGATTCCCGTCGGCTGCGCGCTCGAATTTATTCACACCTACTCTCTGATCCATGACGACTTGCCCGCACTCGACAACGACGACCTCCGTCGCGGAAAAGCCACGAATCACAAGGTGTTCGGTGAAGCCATCGCCATCTTGGCCGGCGACGCGCTGCTTACCCTCGCTTTTCAAACTCTCGCCAATTCCGCAATCGAGCCTGGACGTCGCGTTCGCGTGATTTCTGAAGTTGCTGCCGCAGCGGGCACGGTCAATGGAATGGTCGGCGGCCAGGTGGCGGACATCGAAGCAGAGAAAAAATCAGCGGACGCTGCGATGCTGGAATATATCCATCGGTCGAAAACCGCGGCTTTGATTTGCAGCTCCATTGTGGCCGGCGCCATCGCTGGAGGCGCCGGCGACGAAGACGTTGAACGTCTCCGGTGTTTTGGCCAACAAATCGGCTGGGCTTTTCAAGTTGTGGACGACATTCTGGACGTTTCCGAATCCTCCGCATCACTGGGAAAAACCGCAGGCAAGGATCAAGCTCAGCAGAAAGCCACTTACCCGGCGCTGTATGGATTGGAAACATCGCGCGCGATCGCGACTGAGCTTGAAGCCAAAGCTCTGCACGAACTAGATTATTTCGGCGAACGTGGCACGCGACTTCGGCAACTCGCGCAATTCCTGGTGGCGCGCCGCAACTAACCGGACGCGCTAAAACCGAGCCATGAAATCCCACTCATCCCACCACGACGCTGCGGCAGGCGTTCCGCAGAAAAGAGCCCGGCCCGGAAAGTCGCGCCTCGACGTGCTCGTCGTCGAGCGCGGCCTGGCGCCTTCCCGCGAGAGAGCCCAATCGTTGCTTCTTGCCGGAAATGTTTTGGTCAACGGGCAAAAAATGGAAAAGCCCGGAACGCAAATCGCGACGGACGCTCAGATTGAAATCGTCGGAGAGACTCTGCGGTACGCGAGCCGCGGCGGCCTGAAACTGGAAGGCGCGCTGGAGGATTTTGGGGTCACGCCGCAGAATAAAATCTGCCTGGATATCGGGAGCTCGACCGGCGGGTTTACAGATTGCCTGCTGCAATACGGCGCGTTGCGTGTTTATGCGGTGGACGTCTCCGCCGACCAGCTCGACTGGAAGCTACGCAAAGATCCCCGGGTAATCTCGATCGAGCGGAATGCGCGGTATCTGCGAATCGAAGATATCCCCGAGCCACCCGCGCTAGTTACCATGGACGTGTCTTTCATCTCGGCCACCAAAATTCTGCCAGCCGTAGGTCCACTGGCGGCAGCCGGTGCCGATCTTTTGATCCTGATCAAACCTCAATTTGAATTGGAGAAGCGCGACGTTGGCAAAGGCGGAATCGTCCGCGACCCTTTGCTGCATCAGAAAGCAATCGACCGCGTGACCGCCGCTGTAGCCGGGCTATCCTTGGAGATTGTCGGCCTGCGCCCAAGCCGTTTGACCGGCGCCGAAGGCAATCAGGAGTTTTTTCTCCACGCCCGCGCGCGCGTGTAGAGTAGAATCTGCGTCCAAACATATGATTCGCGCCGCAGGCATCATCTGCAAACCGGTTAAGGAAATGGTCTCGGCGGTTGTTCCGCCACTGGCGGAATGGTTGCGAGCGCGCGATATTGATGTGTTCGTGGACACCGAAACCGAAAGCTGCATCCACACAAATTTTCCAGCGCTTACTCGTGAAGCGCTCGGCCAGAAAGTCGACCTGATTATCGTTCTCGGCGGGGACGGCACGCTTCTTTCCGCAGCCCGCGCCCTTCACGGACAAAATGTCCCGATCCTGGCCGTGAATCTCGGCGGTCTCGGATTCCTCACCACCTCCACGCTCGACGAACTTTACCCCCTCCTCGAACAAGTTCTGAAAAACGAACATCGCATTGGCGAACGCATGATGCTCGAAGCGGAAATTTTGCGTAGCGGAAAAGCCGCCGAGCGCGACCGCGCGTTGAACGAAGCTGTGGCCAACAAAGCCGCGCTCGCGCGCATGCTGGACTTCGACGTTTTTGTGGATACTCGCCACGTAGGCCGCTACCGCGCGGATGGAATCATCGTTGCGACGCCGACTGGTTCGACCGCGTACTCACTGGCGGCCGGCGGTCCGATTCTTCAGCCGGACCTAGACGCCTTCGTGATCACGCCAATTTGTCCGCACATGTTAACGAACCGTCCACTGGTAATTCCGGACACATCGCGTGTGGAGTTGGACTTCACCGCCGCGCAGGAGCCCGTCTACTTAACGCTGGACGGACAAACGGGATTTCAACTCGAGCCCCGGGATCATGTGGTCATCACCAAATCTTCATCCAAGGTCAAGTTCGTTCGCCCCCCTCGAAAGACATATTATGAGGTGCTGCGCAACAAGCTGCGTTGGGGAGAACGCTGACGGCAAGAGTAAAAGGGGGAATCCCTCCAGCGCGTTGCGCTGTTGAGGATGACCATGCTAGCCAGATCGTCACTTAACCTTCAACACCACCAGCGTGCGATCGTCAAACGCGTGCCGCCCGTCCGAAAAGGTATCAACGGCCTCCAAAATACGATCGGCAATGCCATCGGCATCTAGTTCATGATTCTCCGAGATCAGAATCCCCAGCCTGTCGTGGCCATAAAATTCCATCGTGGTCGGATTCTGCGTGTCGCCAATGCCATCGGAGTAAAAAACCAGGATGTCGCCCGAGTTGAGAATATAGCTTTTCTGATCGTACGCAGCATCCTCGAACATCCCCAGGGGAAATCCGGCGAGCGGAATTCTTTCGCACCGGCCGCCGTGATACAGGAATGGCTGCTCCTGTCCCGCATTCGCAATGCGCAATTTGTGCCGCCCGCGGTGCCAAGTCGCGAAACAAAGCGTCATGAAGCGCCCTTCGATGCGGCGCTCTCCAAGAAATCCGTTTATCGCGCTCAGCATTTCGGCTGGAGGATATTTCTGCGGACCCAGACTCCGCAGCGTGCCAATTGCGACAGCGCCATAAAGCGCCGCAGCGCTTCCCTTCCCACTGACGTCTCCCATCGCGATCGCCAGTTCCTGCGGACCGTAGCGCAGAAAATCGTAGAGGTCGCCGCTCAGCTCACGCGACGAAACCACGCGCGCAGCAATATCCAGCCCAAACTCCGGCCCCGGCAATCGAGGCAGCAACGCGCCCTGAATGCGCCGCGCAGCGCTCAGGTCGCGTTCCATGCGCGCCTCGTCACGCGCCACCTGTTCATAGAGTCGGGCGTTTTCAATCGAAACAGCAAGATGCGCCGCCAGAATCGAGAGCGCCTGAACATGATCCGGAGTGAAATAGTTGAGCTGCGGACTTTCAAGGTCCATCACGCCAATCACGCGGTCCTTATAAAGCATGGGCACAGCCATTTCTGACCGCGTCTCAGGATTCACCATCAAATAACGGGGATCGAGTTTTACATCAGGAACCACGACGGGGCGCCTGGCGGCAGCCGCGGCGCCGACGATGCCCTCGTGCCCCGGCACTGCATACTTCTCTTGGGTGCGCTGCCCGAATTTCACAGTAACGCGGTGCCGGAATACCTTGTCGTTTTCGTCGTATAGCAAAATGGAAAAAATCTGATAATCGATCAGCCGCTTGGTGAGCTCCGCCGCGCGGCGCAGAACCTCTTCCACGGAGAGAGAAGAATTCGCCTCGCGCGCCACTTCATTCAGAAGCAACAACGTCTCGGCATGATTCTTCTCGTGCTCGAACAACCTTGCGTTTTCTATGGCCCCGGCTATGCGGCTGGCGACCAGCGTGAGAATGTTCTGTTGATCGGGCGTAAAGTAATCAAGTTGGCTGCTTTCGATATCCATAACTCCAATCACGCGGCCGCGCACGATCAGCGGCACGGCCAGTTCAGACTGCACGGCGTCCAGCGCATTCAAATAGCGCGGATCCTTGCGAACGTCACCGACGCGGATCGACTGGCCCGTCGCGGCGGCCGAGCCAATGATTCCCTCCGCCATCGGAATCCGCCAGTGTTTCACCACTTCCGGCCGATGCCCGATCGCAAAGCGAAAATACATCTGATCGGTTCCCTCTTCGGGCAACACGACTGCGAAAATTTCGTACTCGATCAGCCGTTTGATTTGAGCGGCGGCGCTGGCCAGCACTTCGTCCAAATTGAGCGAGGCATTAATTTCCTCGCTGATCTCGGCGAGGATGGCGAGAGTTTCTGCAGGAATTTCCAGTTTCGAATTGAGTCCTATCGAATCCATTTCGTGTGAATCGATCGCCCCGGCCCCCCTCCCGAGTCTTGCAGGCCCGCGGCAGCGAATACACTCGCAGCGCCAAGCGCCAAATTCAGCCGATTATAACAGGCGAGCGAGGGTTGATTGCGGGAGAAATCTGGGAAAATTCAGCGAGCTTAGTATTTGCCGCTGGTGCTCGCGGAACTGGCGTTACTCGCAGGATTCGCGCCGCGAAGTTCTTCGATGATCTTCACGCCCGAGCTTGTGCCTATACGTGTAGCGCCGGCCTCAACCATTTTTTGCAGGTCCTTCAGCGTGCGAATGCCGCCCGCTGCCTTGATTCCGGTTCCGCTGCCGACCGTCTCGCGAATCAGCCGAACGTCCTCGAGCGTAGCGCCGCCGGGGCCAAACCCGGTGGAGGTCTTTACGAAATCAGCACCGCCTTTTTTCGCCAGCAGCGACCCGCGGACCTTTTCTTCATGGCACAAAAGCGCGGTCTCCAGGATTACTTTGCACAGCGCCCCGGCGTGATGGCTCGCTTCCACAACGCCTCGAATGTCGGCTTCGGCCAACGCCTCCTGGCCCGACTTCAGCGCGCCGATATTTATCACCATGTCAATTTCTTGCGCCCCGACCTTGATGGCTTCCGCGGCTTCAAGAGCTTTGACCATAGGGAGCGTGGCGCCAAGCGGAAATCCAACCACGGTACACACGCGAACTGCGCTGCCACGAAGCAACTCTGCAGCATGCGAAACGTTCCACGGGTTTACGCACACCGACGCAAAACCGTACTCCAGCGCTTCCTGGCAGAGTTTCTGGATATCTTCACGCGTGGCTTCCGGCTTCAAAAGTGTGTGATCGATCAAGCGCGCGATTTGAGATTCCGTTGGAGACATGACTATTCCGATGGCAGGCTGAGAACGCACACATCTTTCAGGTTACGATACCGTTCCGCGTAATCCAAGCCGTAGCCGACGACGAACTCGTTCGGAATCCGAAAGCCGACATAATCCGCTTTGACATCCTTGATCCGTCGCGAGGGTTTGTCCAAGAGTGCTGCGACACGCAAACTTTTCGGCTTGCGTTGTTGCAAGATGCGCAACAAGTAGCTCAACGTCAGACCGGTATCCAGTATATCTTCGACCAGGACGACGTTCAGGCCCTGTATGCTGCTGTCTAGATCCTTGAGCACCCGCACCTGGCCGGAAGACTGTTTGCCTTTCCCATAGCTGGACACTGCGATGAAGTCAATGGATGTATCGAGACTCAGTTCGCGAACTAGGTCAGACAGAAAAATACACGCGCCCTTCAAGACTCCCACAAGATGAACGCGCTCGCCTTTGAAATCCTTGGTAATCTGATGCGCGACCTGGTGAACGCGCTTCTGGATGGCGGAGCGGCGAATCAATACTTTCAGCTTTTCTTGTCCCGCTCCGGCTGGCATTCTGGTCCGCCCCACTGAGAAAGGCGGCTACTCTATCGCACAGGAGAGACCATTGTGAAGCAATACTTACTGGCGGTTATTTTCGCTGCGCTACTTGGAAGCGCCTCGACACCGGAGTATTCGATACAAGCGATACGCTACGCCAGCTCTCCCGGCGTACCCGTGTCCGAGCTAGTGGTAGGCGGCCCTAAAGATGTGAAGGTAGACATCGCCATGGTGATTTGGCTCATCCGAGGAGGAGGCCGCACGATTCTTTTCGACAGCGGTTTTCACCGGGACACTTTTCTCAAGGATTTTCCGATGATGGATTATCTGCGGCCCGACGAAGCGGTCAAGACCGCCGGAGTGCAGCCCGGGGAGGTCACCGACGTGGTCATCAGCCATGCACACTGGGATCACATAGGCGGAATTGATCTTTTCCCGAAAGCCGCCGTTTGGATTCAAAAGGAGGAATATCGCTATTACACAATGGATGCGTGGCAGCCCGGAGGGCAGCACGGCGGTATCGATCCTGACGATATAAAACAGCTCGTACAATTGAATACCGAGGGTCGCGTCCATCTTGTCCAAGGCGATAACGTCGAAATCTTTCCTGGCATTAGCGCCTACACCGGCGCGCGCCACACCTATGCGTCGCAATATCTCCGGGTGGATGGCAATCCACCCTTCGTGCTGGCCTCGGACAATTGTTATCTTTATCTCAACCTATCGTCGCATTTGCCCAGCGCTACCTTCAGCGACGCCGACCACACGGCTAATGTCGCGGCACAATCGCGAATGATTGATCTCGCTGGGTCAGCAGATCGTGTCGTGCCCGGCCATGATGCTCTCCAATTTCAGAAGTTTCCGACCGAAGGACGCATAGCCAAAATCAAATAAGCCAACTTAAATATTGAATCAGGCGCTACCGTGCCAAGTTGCAGAATTGAGAGGAAGATCGAATGGAAGTCAATAAATTGCCGGAGCCATGGTTGCGCGGAACATGGGCTGAGACACCGGCAGTCCCCCGCGCTGTGTTGCACGCGCTAGAACTCGCGAAGGAGGATCTGGAGCATTGCTGTGGGCCTCTCAGCGACGCGGAGTTGAATGCGCGGCCTGCGGGAATTGCTTCCGTAGCGTTTCATCTGCGGCACATTGCGCGGAGCATCGACCGGCTGCTGACCTATGCCGAAGGAAAGCAACTTAACGCGACGCAAATAGCAGAGATGAAGAGCGAACCAGATACTGGCGCGAGTCACAAAGAATTATTCGCGGAATTCGAGTCGGCATTGCGGAAGGGTATGGAACGAATCCGCGCTTTCGACGTGGGACGTCTGGAAGAGCCGCGCTCGGTAGGAAAAAAAGAGCTGCCAACCACATTAGGCGGCCTGCTGGTTCACCTGGCGGAGCATACGCAGCGACACGTGGGCCAAGCGGTGACTACATCGAAGCTCGTGTTGGCTAAAAGAAGCTAATCGGCGCTGGTAGCAGACGCCTTTGCCGGAATCACTGGCACGCGACGCTCCGAAGGCGTTGGAGTATCCGCAGTTTCGTTTTTGGGCGCCCCTGGCTTCGCATGGTTGAACTGCTCCGCTTCCGTTGACCCTTCCATTGCAGTCGTTGAAGCCGTGCCGCTGGTAATCACCTGTTGCACCGCGTCGAAGTATCCCGTGCCGACGAAGCGCTGATGTTTCACTGCTTCGTAGTCGTGGGCTCTCTCGGATTCAAATTCCTTTTCCTGCAGCTCGCAGTAAGCCGTCATCCCACTTTGCTTGTAGGTGCGCGCGAGATCGAACATGGTCAAGTTCAGCGCATGGAATCCAGCCAAAGTGATGAACTGAAACTTGTATCCCATGGAAGCTAGCTCGTCCTGAAAGCGCGCGATCGTCGCGTCGTCGAGATTTTTCTTCCAATTGAACGAAGGAGAACAATTGTAAGCTAGCATTTTACCGGGGTATTTTGCGTGGATGCCTTCCGCGAACTTCCGGGCTTCCGCCAGATCCGGCTTCGACGTCTCGCACCAAATCAATTCAACATAAGGAGCGTAGGCCAGGCCGCGTGCAATGGCTGAGTCGATGCCGCCGCGAATCTTGAAAAACCCTTCCGCAGTGCGTTCTCCGGTGATGAACTCGCGGTCACGCGGATCAACATCGCTCGTCAGGAGCGTGGCGCTGTCCGCGTCCGTGCGGGCCATGATCAACGTGGGTACGCCCATCACGTCGGCCGCCAACCGCGCCGCCACCAATTTATGAATGGCTTCAACCGTGGGCACCAGAACTTTTCCCGCCAAATGGCCGCATTTCTTGGCCGATGACAATTGATCTTCAAAATGAACGCACGCCGCGCCCGCCTCAATCATCGCCTTCATCAACTCAAACGCGTTCAGGTTGCCGCCAAAGCCAGCTTCGGCGTCCGCAATCATAGGAGCGAACCAATAGGTGTCGTCGTTCGCTTCGGCGTGATGGACTTGATCGGCGCGCATCAACGCTTGATTGATGCGGCGAACGAGATTGGGAACGCTATCGGCTGGATACAGGCTTTGGTCCGGATACATTTGTCCGGCATTGTTCGCGTCCGCTGCAACTTGCCATCCACTGACGTAGATCGCCTGGAGGCCGGCCTTCACCTGCTGCACCGCTTGATTACCAGTCGTGGCGCCCAGGGCTCGAACCAATTTCTCTTCATGCAGCAGCTTCCACAGGCGCTCAGCGCCCACTCTCGCCAGCGTATGCTCGAGGTGAAGCGAGCCGCGCAGCTTTCTGACGTCCGCCTGAGAATATGGTCGGGTGACGCCGTTCCAGCGAGGATTCGAGTCCCAATCCACGTGCTGATGATTCGATGAATTGCCGTTGGAAGATGCTCCGTTGCTCGCCATGATGTGGTCGCCTCTCTCGGTCAATTTTGCGAGTGAAATACTTCGGTGAAGCTCGGCCTGCAAAGAATTGTGCGCGATTTGAAGGTAACCGCGTAACGCCATAAGCCGGCAGTCACCAGTTTGCGGCGGTCGGCCCAATCAGTCAAACTGATTGTGCTTATCATATCGATAGAATTGCGTTATCAGTTCCAGTACACTAGTCCCACAAGAAAACAGGTAGGCGCACGGGGTGAGTCAATGGAAATCGATCAGGTAGAAACTTTCCTGGCCGTCGCAACGTACGGTGGATTTCACCGTGCTGCCGGCGCATTGCGCGTCAGCCAGCCTGCGGTAAGCGCTAGAATCCGCTCGCTGGAAGAATCCCTCGGCGTGAAACTCTTCATTCGTGTGCACTCAAACGTATCGCTTTCAGCTGCTGGCAAAGCCCTACGTCCGGTTGCCGAACAGCTGTTGCGCACGGTCGCGCTTGCTCGCCAAACAGTGCAGGAGCCCCAATCCGCCGTTGGCGGAGTTTTGAACATCGCTGCGGCTCTATCCATTTGCACTTACTTCTTGCCCGATGTAATGAAGCAGTACCATTCAAAGAATCCGAAAGTACTGGTCAACCTTCGCTCCGGCACTTCCCTTCAGGTCTTAAAAATGGTTCTGGACGGCGAAGCCGATATCGGCGTGGCACGCTCGCTGAATCATCCTGAAGTCGAAACCATGACGTTGCGGGACGATCCGCTAATTCTCGTTGGCCACCCGGCCCATTTGGCGGCACGGCAACGCAGAGTGCGTCTTGAGGAAACAGAATCCTGGCCGCTCATATTTTTCGATCGTGGCTCGAGCGATTGGACTCTCAGCCAGGGCCTTTTCCGCCGTGCTGGCTTGCTTCCAAATGTCGTTCTGGAAGTTGAAACGATTGAGGCAGCGAAAAAAATGGTGGAACGTAAACTAGGTCTCAGCTTCCTTCCGCAGATCGCGGTCACCACCGAACTGCGGCGCGGAAAACTCGTCGCCATTGAAATCATCAACGCGGAACCGCTGAGCAGAAACCTGGACGTGATTCATCCGCGCCACCGCGCTCTTTCACCCGACGCTCAGGCCTTTCTTCTCTTATTGCAAAACGCCGCCGCCGCGCCCGTCCCGCTCACCCGCAAGCCGGTGAAGCGCCGACGCGCTCGGAAAAGACGCTCGTGAGTTTTTATTCGCTAGGGAAGCGTTTGTCCTAAATCCCAGTTCCCTTCAAATACCAGGGCATATTGGCGATTAGGATGTTGTCATTGCCCCGCAGCAGCATTAGCCCCTTCAAAAGCTCAGCGCGATTGCTCTGCAGAAAGTAGTGGTACCAATGCTGCTCAATTAGCTCGGGGACCAGGAGAACGATCTGGCAGGATGGGTGTTCCGCCTCGATTTTCAGCACGTACTCCACGATCGGCGTAATCACAAACCGAAATGGAGACTCGACTTCCACGTATTTCGGCACAGGCAACCCGGCTCGCCGGGACGGCTCTTCGACCAGCCTTTTCCATTCATCCTTCAGCTGCTCCTTCTGTTCTTCCCGGCACACGTGGACAGCGTGAATATCGTTAGAAATTGTCAAAGCAACCTGCAAAGCTCTTTGAGTCAACTTGCCCCAACTCTGTACCGGCAAAACCACAACGGGAGGTTTGCATTTTGTGGTGTCCAGCGGCTCCTTGCTGAACAACTCCAATTCAACCCGGGCCAGGTAACGCCTCACCCCCATCATGAGAAGGAGCAGCGCGGGGATCAGCAGCGCTGTAACCCACGCTCCATCCACAAACTTCGCGACCAGCACGACGACCACCGTCACGCCCGTCGCAAAAGCGCCCACGCCGTTGACGAACATGCTTCGCCCAGAGCCGGGCCCTTCCTTCTTTCTCCAGTGCGCAACCATTCCCGCTTGCGACAGAGTGAACGCCAGAAACGCGCCGACCGCATAAAGTGGAATCAATCGATCGGTTACGCCGCGAAAAAGAATCAGAAGCGAACCCGCCAGGATTGCCAGCACATAAATTCCTTGCGAGTAAACGAGCCTGCGTCCGCGAAGGCTGAAAGAATCGGGTAGATAGCCATTCAGCGCGATAGCGCGGCACAATCGTGGAAAGTCAGCGAACGCCGTATTGGCGGACAAAGCGAGTACTACCAGAACAGAACCAATCGTGACGTAGTAAAACACTCCGCGTCCCGCCACCGCCGCAACAATCATAGAAAGAACGCTCTGATACCCGGCCTTCCCCGGATCAGTCGCCGCGATATGGTAAGCGCGGACCAAATAAGCAATGCCCGCGAGCATCACCATCAAGAACCCAATAATAATTGTGAGAACCCGGCGCGCCGTATCCACCACCGGTTCGCGAAATGCCCGCACACCATTGCTAACCGCTTCGACTCCGGTCATAGCCGTGCAGCCACTCGAAAAGCTTTTCAACAACAGCCAAACGCTGGCCGCCGCTATCGCGGGCGGGGGCGGCGACGGCGGTATTTCCACCGGAACTGGATGTCCGCCCGCCATAATTGACTTAAAAATTCCAAACGCAATCGCCGCGAGCAGGCTTCCGATAAATACGTATGTCGGAAGCATAAAAATGATTCCGGCCTGCCGCATACCACGAAGATTGATGAACGTGATCAGAACGAGTAGGATCAAACAAATCATCAGCGTGTGCGGTAAAAGTTTTGGAATGGCGGAAACCAGCGCGCCTACTCCGGCAGAAATCCCCACGGCAACCGTGAGAATGTAGTCGATCATCAGTGCCGAAGCGGCCAGCAAGCCAGCGAAGGTGCCGAGATTCTCAGTAGCAACGGTGTAGGAGCCGCCGCCCCCCGGATACGCCGCGATCGTTTGCCGGTAGGAAAAATACACGATCGCGAGCAACAGGATAATGCTGGAGCTAATGGGAACGATGTAGGCAACTCCAGCCGCGCCCAGCGGAATCAAAAGTGTGAGTGCAGCCTCAGGCCCGTACGCTGCGGAACTAAGCGCGTCCAACCCGAAAATTGGGATTCCGGCCGCGATGCCCAGTTGTTCTGCTCTTTCGTCCGATGCTGCGAGCGGTTTTCCGAACAATAGATCTAGAATTTTCATCTATCCTCGAAATCAGCCCTTTCACTCGCCCACAAATAGCTTGCCAGATTAGTTTGTTTGGCCCGTCAAGGGAATCGTAAAGATGGGTGCGAACGATTCGCCCTGAATGAGTGAACTTATCTCCCGCTCGGACTGGAAGGATTGCTCCTAGAAACTGCTGGAGATATTTGAGCTCCCGCCCGCCCGGATTGTGTTCAGATATTCTCTGGATTCCCCTCCAGTCAAAGTTTGTACCAACAACCGTTCTTGGCGTGATTCGTTTACATTCTTTAATACAGACGACATGCTCACGTCTTCGTCACCAGGGGCGACGTTTTCTGTAACCAAAATGCGGTTTGAATCGTCGGAAAGTAATGTGCTACTTCAGTTGCACTTGTCTGTGCCAAGTTGACGGGCATGGTGCGCCCTCATCATTGCTATAGATGAAAAGGAAATCAAACAACACCAGGCTTCAGTTATTATCATGGGACGCGGAAGGTTCGACACGCTCCCGGTAATAGGGCCCGAACGGTTCAAGATCCTAACCTAAAAGAGGAACCACAAATTGGCTGATAATCCCCCGAGGACGCCGAATTCGCCTGACACGCCGCCAGCTCCGGGCAATAACCCGAGTACTCCCGCTGCTCCGGGAGGCCCGAATGCGCCGGTCACCATCAGGACGAAGGACTCTCCGAGTACCACTGCAACTAGTCCTCCGACTCCGGCACCCCCTCCGCCTAAACCTCCTGCTCATGCGGACAATCGCCCGCGCAAGAGTCATGTCTGGGTTTGGATCATCGTTGTCATAGTCCTGCTCCTCGGCGTTCTGTACTTTTATCGCCAGCATCAGAAGGCGGCGCAAGCCGCCGCACAAGCCAAGCAGCCCCGCCCCACCGCTCCCATTTCGACCACGGTCGCGAAGAAGGGTGACATCGGCATTTACATCAACGCGCTGGGAACCGTGACTCCTGTTTACACCGCCACGATTACCAGCCGCGTGGATGGACAGATTACCAACGTTGCCTATCGTGAAGGCCAGATGGTTCGCAAGGGCGATCTCCTTATTGAGATTGACCCGCGACCCTACCAGGCTGCCCTCACCCAGGCACAGGGAACCCTTGCAAAGGACACTGCAGTTTTGAGCGAAGCGAGAATCGATTTGAACCGCTACCAGCAAGCGTACGATCGCAATGCCATTGCGAAGCAGCAGCTCGACGATCAGGCTCAAGTGGTGAAGCAGGATGAAGGGACGGTGAAACAGGACGAGGGCACCGTGGCCAGCGCAGCGACAAACGTGGATTATACGCGCATCACCGCGCCGATCGACGGGCGCGTCGGCCTTCGCTTAGTGGATCCAGGCAATATTGTTACTTCCGGCAGCACCACCGCGCTGGTTGTAATCGCTCAGCTTGAGCCCATTACCGTGATTTTCAGCGTCGCGGAAGATTACTTGCCGCAGATTCAAAAACAGCTGCGCAACGGCCAGAAAATGCCGGTCGATGCTTTCACCCGCGACCAAACCACCAAGCTGGCCTCCGGCTCGCTTTTGACCTTGGATAATCAGATTGACCAGACCACTGGCACGGTAAAATTGAAGGCGATTTTTCCAAATCAGGACCTCGGGCTGTTTCCCATGCAGTTCGTGAACGCAAGGCTGCTGGTGGATACGCAGCATGATGTCACCTTGGTGCCCAGCGCCTCGATTCAGCGAAACGCGCAAGGCGCCTTCGTCTACGTAATCAAGCCTGACAATACCGCCTCGATGCGAATAATCACTGTCGGCACAACCGATGGAACTGTCGCCGCCGTACAAGGCGTCAACCCTGGCGAAGTCATCGCCTCGAGCGGTTTCGATAAATTGCAGGATGCCGGGAAAGTCACGGTCAACAACGGCAACGCCAGCGGCGGGAACTCCGGTTCGAGCGGAAACAGCACTGGGAGCAGTTCGAACACCGGCAGTACGAGCGGGGGAGCTCGTCCGTGAGCCCGTCCCGTCCATTCATTCTTCGGCCCGTGGCCACCTCGCTGTTGATGGCTGCGATTCTGCTCGCGGGCGCCGTGGCGTATACGCAGCTTCCGGTCTCTGCTCTTCCGGAAGTTGACTATCCCATCATCCAGGTCGTCACGTTCTATCCCGGAGCAAGTCCTGATGTCATGGCCTCGGCGGTGACCGCACCTCTGGAGAGGCAGTTCGGTCAGGTACCCGGCCTGAACCAGATGACCTCGACGAGCTCGAACGGAAGCTCGGTCATCGTGCTGCAGTTCTCTCTCGATCTGAATATCGACGTCGCGGAACAGGAAGTGCAAGCGTCCATCAACGCCGCGCAGAGCTATTTGCCGGCCGATCTTCCCACTCCGCCTATCTACAGCAAGACCAACCCGGCGGATACTCCGATTCTCACGCTGGCATTGACCTCTTCCACCATCCCGCTGTCGCAAGTGGAAGATCTGGCAGACACGCGTATAGCGGAAAAAATCGCGCAAGTAACGGGTGTTGGCTTGGTCAGTATTAGCGGTGGGCAGAAGCCTGCGGTCCGAATCCAAGTGAATCCCACCGCGCTCTCTTCTTACGGAATCAACCTGGAAGATGTCAGAACGGCTGTTCAAAACACCAGCCTCGATCTCGCCAAGGGCAATTTTGACGGCCCACATCAGGATTATCAGATTGATGCCAACGATCAGCTCCTGACCAGCAAGGATTTCCAGAATATAGTCGTGGCCTATCACAACCACAGCCCTGTTCTTCTCTCAGACGTGGCTCACGTGATTGACGACGTCGAGAATACTAAGCAAGCAGCCTGGATGAACACCACTCCCGCGGTAATTATGAACATCCAGCGGCAGCCGGCCGCCAACATCATTCAAGTAGTGGACAGAGTGAAGAAGCTCCTGCCCCTGCTGCAAAGTAACCTCCCTGCGTCGGTTCAAGTGGTCGTTCTTACCGATCGCACAACCACCATTCGCGCCTCGGTGCAGGACGTGGAATTTGAACTGGGGCTGACCGTTGTGCTGGTCGTGATGGTCATTTTCCTTTTCTTGCGCAATCTTTCCGCCACCATCATCCCTAGCGTCGCCGTTCCGCTCTCGCTCGTAGGCACGCTTGGCGTCATGTATTTAGCGGGCTACAGCCTGAACAATCTCACTTTGATGGCGTTGACAATTTCAACGGGGTTTGTGGTGGACGATGCCATCGTGATGATTGAGAATATCGTTCGCTTCATCGAGGAAGGCGATCCGCCGCTGCAGGCCGCGCTCAAAGGCTCGGAGCAAATCGGATTCACCATCGTTTCGCTCACGATTTCCCTGATCGCTGTGTTGATTCCCCTTCTCTTCATGGGTGACATCGTCGGCCGGCTCTTTCGCGAGTTCGCAGTTACGCTCAGCGTAACCATTCTCGTGTCCGCCGTCGTTTCCTTGACGCTCACGCCGATGATGTGCGCCAAGCTGTTGAAGCATCGTCCGGAATCGCAGCGCGGGCGTTTCTACCAGGTGTCGGAGCACGCCTTCGAGAGCGTCATCGCGTTTTACGGTCGAACGCTTAAGTGGGTGCTGAAACATCAAACCGCGACCCTCTTTGTGGCCGTCGGAACACTCGTGCTCACTATTGTGTTGTACATCATCGTGCCCAAAGGGTTCTTCCCTGTGCAGGATACCGGTATCATTCAGGGCATTTCCGAAGCGTCACAGACGATTTCCTTTTCTGCCATGGCGCAGAAACAGCAGCAACTAACCGAAGTAATTTTGAAGGATCCTGCGGTGGACAGTCTTTCCTCGTTCATCGGGATCGACGGCACCAATCCAACGCTTAACAGCGGCCGCATCCTGATCAATCTCAAACCGCTCGAGGACCGCAAGCTAAACGCGTCCGACGTCATTCGCCGTTTGCAGCCTAACTTGGAAAAGATTGAAGGAATCACTCTCTACATGCAGCCGGTGCAGGACATCACGGTGGACGATCGCGTAAGCCGCACGCAATATCAATACACCCTCGAAGATCCCGATGCCAATGAGTTGAACCTGTGGACCGCAAAGCTCGTAGACAAGTTAAAACAAATTCCCGAGCTGGAGGACGTTGCTACCGATCAGCAGACACAAGGTTTGGCGGCCTCCCTGGTAATCGATCGAGTGACTGCTTCGCGCATGGGAATCACGCCGAACATGATTGATCAGACGCTCTACGACGGATTCGGGCAACGACAAGTGGACACGCTGTACACACAGTTGAACCAGTACCACGTCGTGATCGAGACCATGCCGGACTTTCAGAAAAATCCCAATAAGCTCCAGGACATTTACGTTCGGTCAGCGATCGCGCCCTCGGCAACCACAACCGGCGGGTCCAGCGCGAGTTCAAGTTCAAGTAGCGTGGTAACCGCTACCTCAGCTACGGGCGGAGCCGCTAACTCCTCTCCAAGCCCATCTGCCTCATCGTCGGCTCTACCGAGTTCGGGTTCGGCGAATCCAACCGCAGTGTCGGGCGCGAACGGAGCTGCGGTCCCGCTGAGCGCATTCACTCACTTCGAATCGAAAACCGCTCCATTATCGGTAAATCATCAAGGCCAATTCCCTGTGGTGACGCTGTCCTTCAATTTGGCGTCCAACGCCTCGCTGGGCGACGCGACCAAAGCGATCGAAAAAGCGCAGAAGGATATTGGGATGCCTCTCAGTATTCAGGCTGCATTTCAGGGTAGCGCTGCATCGTTCCAGGCCTCGCTAAGTAACGAGCCCATCTTGATCCTGGCCGCTCTTATCACTGTCTATATCGTTCTGGGCATTCTTTACGAGAGTTACATTCATCCGCTCACAATTCTCTCTACGCTCCCATCCGCGGGCGTCGGCGCCATTCTCGCTCTTTTGATTTGCGGCTCTGAATTGAGTGTGGTAGCGCTGATCGGCATCATCCTGTTGATCGGCATTGTGAAAAAGAACGGAATTATGATGATCGACTTCGCCTTGGAAGCGGAGCGCAAGGAAGGCAAAAGCTCCGAAGAAGCGATTTACGAGGCCTGTTTGCTCCGCTTCCGTCCCATCATGATGACCACCATGGCCGCGCTTCTCGCAGGTCTGCCCCTCGCTCTCGGCTCGGGAATCGGCTCGGAACTGCGCCGTCCTCTGGGCATCTCGATGGTCGGAGGCTTGCTGCTCAGCCAGGTTCTGACCCTTTATACCACTCCGGTTATTTACATTTACTTTGACCGCCTGGCCAAGCGAGTCGCTGATTGGCGGACGGGAAGCACTGGCTCTCCCGAGTCTGTGCCAGCGGATTAGCCATGAGCTTATCTTCTCCCTTTATCCAGCGCCCTGTCGCCACCACGCTCCTGACCGTGGCAATCACCCTTGCGGGCGCTGTCGCGTTCAAAGTATTACCTGTCTCCGCCCTGCCCCAAGTTGACTTCCCCACCATCTCAGTCGCCGCCAGTCTCCCGGGAGCCAGCCCTGAGATCATGGCTTCCTCCGTGGCTACTCCGCTTGAGCGCCAGTTTGGCCGCATTGCAGGCGTCACCGAAATGACGTCTTCCAGCAGCATTGGCACCACCAGCATCACGCTCCAATTTGATTTGAACCGCGACATCAACGGCGCCGCCCGGGACGTTCAAGCCTCCATCAACGCTGCGCGCAGCTACTTGCCGGCGAACTTGCCGGCGAATCCCACTTACAGAAAAGTGAATCCCGCGGACGCTCCGATCATGATTCTTGCGCTCACCTCGAGTGTTTACGATCGCGGGCCGATGTACGACGCAGCCTCCACCATCATTCAGCAGCGCCTCTCGCAGATTCAGGGCGTCGGCCAAGTCAGCGTAGGCGGCAGCTCCCTCCCAGCCGTGCGCGTGGAGATCAATCCCACTCAATTAAACAGCTACGGTCTTGGCCTGCAAGACGTCGCCGCCATGCTCAGCTCGCAGAATGCGAATAGGCCCAAAGGCCAAATATCGGACGACAAAGGAACCGCCGATATAACCACCAACGATCAGCTTCTCAAGGCCGAGCTTTACAAGCCGCTGGTGGTCGGCTATCACAACGGCGCTGCGGTCAAACTCTCCGATTTCGCCGATGTGCAGGACTCCGTCGAAAACATCCGCGCAGCCGGCTACGTGAACGGCAAGCCCGGCATTCTGTTGATTATTTTCCGCCAGCCCGGTGCGAACATCATCGATACCGTCGATCGCATTCGCGAATCGATTCCCTCCTTGAAAGCTTCGATTCCCGCGGCCATGGATTTCACGATTATGCTCGACCGCACCACCACCATTCGCGCATCGGTCAGCGACGTAGAACGTACCCTCGCAATCTCCATTGCGCTAGTCATACTGGTGGTCTTTCTCTTCCTGCGTAACGTTCGCGCTACTCTGATCCCCAGCGTGGCCGTTCCCGCCTCTTTAATCTCGACGTTCGCGGTAATGTATTTATGTCACTACAGCATCGACAACCTGTCTCTCATGGCGCTGACCATCGCCACCGGATTCGTCGTGGACGACGCGATCGTGGTGATCGAAAACGTTTCGCGTTACTTGGAGCAGGGTTTCACTCCTTACGACGCCGCCATGAAAGGGGCTAGCGAAATTGGCTTTACCGTGCTCTCCATCAGTATTTCTCTGGTGGCCGTATTCATTCCTATCCTGATGATGAGCGGCATTGTCGGCAGGCTGTTCCGCGAATTTGCCGTCACTTTATCCGTGGCAATTGTGGTCTCGCTTGCTATCTCGCTGACCACAACTCCCATGATGTGTTCCAGGCTTCTGAAACATCAGCGGGACCAGGATCACGGCAAGCTTTTTCAAGCCAGCGAACGTGCGTTCAACAAGGTTCTGGCGGCCTACGAACGAACCCTCGGCTGGGTGCTGCAGCATTCCGCTTTGACCTTGACGGTCCTGCTGCTCACCATCGCACTGAACGGCTACCTTTTTTACATTGTGCCCAAAGGATTCTTCCCCCAGCAGGATAACGGCACCGTTTTTGGAGGCATTCAAGGCGAACAAGACATTTCTTTTCAGGCTATGCAGGCGATCACCTTGCGTTTCGTCGACATGATCAAATCTGATCCTGCCGTTCAAAACGTCATGGCCTTCACCGGGGGCGCTGGCGCAGTGAATAGCGGTTTTATCTACCTCGCGCTGAAGCCTCTCGACGAGCGAAAGATTTCCGCCAGCGATGTGATCAATCGCTTGCGCCCGAAACTGATATCCGTTCCTGGAGCTACCGTTTTCCTACAAGCAGGCC
>Ga0207008_10062_pt1 | contig 32779 bp, 26 predicted proteins | sample Alteio_BWMinCont_83_FD_153489 | JGI IMG/M metagenome (GOLD analysis project Ga0207008, IMG submission 153489) | Enriched cells from forest soil in Barre Woods Harvard Forest LTER site, Petersham, Massachusetts, United States -... | ecosystem: Environmental > Terrestrial > Soil > Temperate forest >... | reverse complement strand
CCCTGATTAACTGCCGGTGGTCTCTTTTCAATCCGACGCTTTATTTGTCGCGCCGCTGTCGTCAGCTTTCGATCCGGCACCGATTGCAAGAAGGCGTCCAATCCGCCGTTCTTTTCGACGGTCCGAAGCCCCGCAGGTGTTACACGCATCCGCACCTGCCCCAAGGCATCGCTTAAAAACGACACCTGCTGCAAATTCACCGCAAAAGTACGTCGAGATTTATTGTTCGCATGTGAGACATTATTGCCGCTCATAACTTTTTTACCGGTAATATCACATTCCCGTGCCATCGTCAGTTCCTTATAGAGTTAACTCATCTTATCATTACCGTAGACCCTGTTGAGAAAAATGTCAAGCACCTTTTTCACTTTCATTTCGCCAATAACCATTTGTTTTTACTGTCTTATTTGGCAACTGACCATAAAAAAAAGTTGTGTCCTTTTTTCTTTTGTGAGAGTGTGAAAATACAAAATAAGAAAGGAATATCACCATGACAATAGCATTTTCAACAAATTTGGGCTCTTCAAAGAAACGGCGGGGTCGTCCGCGTCTGGATCGCCCCGCCCGAGACTTCGGTACCCAGGAGCTCCGAGACAAAAGGCGAAATCTGGTTACAGACGGGCAAACGAAGAACCCCGTCCTCGCTGAATCTTTGTTGGGTCTCTTTTACGCGCATGGCATCATTACGAAGGTGCATTATGAAGCAGGCCGCCAGTTCGGGGAGCTCGGCTATCGCTATGAGGCGTGCCTGGGTCATACGTTTCGCCAACGCGCGAGCATCATAACCCACATCGGCAACGGGGACAGAAATAGAGATAGAAATGGCGTGGGGACGTCTGATGCCGATTCGCCCGCGCTTGACGCAACACAAATCCACGCCTGGCGCAAGGCGCTCGCGGCCCTGCAGCAGGCGGGCCGCACCCCGACCACGAGCGTTCTGCGTGTCGTCTTTCATGATCAGGATCTCTATACCAACATCCCCCCGCTCAAGGCTGCCTTTCTGTCGGACGCAAAACCTTTGCGCCAAGGCTTGGATCAGCTGGATGCCCATTTTCAAGAAGCGCCTGAAGATGCGCGAGACAAGCCTGCCGATCTGGCGTTAAATCTTCCGCCACCCACCAGGCTTCAACGGCCTTCAAGAGCGCGCCCACGTCTTTCCCTTGCTGCACGCCCTCCCTCAAAAGGTCGGCTCCCGTCAGGGGAAAAGACGGGATTTCCCAGTCGTCAAACTGGTGATGAAGGTCGCCCAAAACCCGGGCTTCTTTCTCTAAAGAAGCGTGTCCTGCGGAAAGCCGTCGCGCCGCTTGCAGTAAGCACAAGTCAAGGACCCGCTCTTTTCCCCAGACATACGCCTGATGCTTGAAGGAGGTGGGCGTAACAGGGTAGTGATTTTTGTTCAAAAAGGTGAGTAGCCCTGCTTGCTTTTTTGACAGACGAAGATGAGCTTTTGTTTCATCCAAGGGCGCCGACAAAGCCGCGAGCCGCAAAAGGGCTGAAGGATGGGTGCCGGTGCCGGCCGCCACCTCGAGCGCCACGAGCGCTTTCAAGTCGCCCCCTGTGCTTGGATCTGGGTGCAAGATGACGGTCAATACGCCTGTGTCCTGCATCGCTTCAAGGGCATAAAGTGGCGTGGGCAACTCAAGGATCTTGAGGAACTCTTCCGTCACGCGCTCGCGCGCAAGGGAGGACACGCGCGACGCATAGGCTGCGCAAGCCTGCAATCCCGCCGCATCATAGGGTTCATGCCCAAAGCGCGCCGAAAAACGAAAGAACCGCAGGATGCGCAGGTAATCTTCCTGGATGCGCAGCGCCGCGTCCCCAATAAAGCGCACCCGTTTCGCGTGCAGATCTTCAAGCCCCCCGACGGGATCGAAGAGGTGGCCGTTTTTATCGGCATAAATCGCGTTCATGGTAAAGTCGCGGCGCATCGCATCATGCACCCAGTTTTCTGTGAAAGCGACCTGCGCCCTTCGCCCAAAGGTCTGAACATCCACCCGCAGCGTCGTGATCTGGTAGGGACGTTTGTCGATGACGGCTGTCACGGTGCCGTGGTCAATCCCGGTCGGAATGACCTTGATGTGATGCGTGCGCAAAAGGTCCATCACCCAGTGCGGGTCGCGGTCGACGGCAAGATCGATATCGCTGACGGGAAGACCAAGCAACCCGTCGCGCACCGACCCCCCGACGAGCCGCAGGGTCGCCCCGTGCCGCTCAAAGAGGTCGAAGAGCTCGAAGAGGTGTATAACATCACTAAACGCGAGTTCGAGTCGAAGATATTGTTTGTGAGTACGGCAAAGGTTCGTCACATAGCTCAACTTATTTTTTCTTGGATTCTCGTGGTTTTGAGCCAGGAGCACGATATGACGACCCCGGGCACTGACCGTAAGTGTTACAATCAATTTCACCCGTATCACATAGGAGATTCCCATTACAATTCATGATGCCGTTTCCCTGTTCCGTACAGGCGAGCACCTCATTAAGACTCATAGTGGTGATTTGTCCCAAGTTGGTAACATCCCAATCAGCGCATTGACACCAACACGTCAGGTACGCGTTAGAGCCTGTCCCTTGATACTGACAGTTGTTACACGTACTCCCAAAACTATTGACACCTTGTGCGGATACCACGTTACCATGGAGATTCATGAGTCCTAGGGTCGAAACCACGATCTGGAATGTTCTTTTTCTCATAATAATACTTCCTTTTCTGTTTTCTGTTAAAGTGACAGATTTGATAATTGAGGTTATCCTCATTTTTCAAATTCATAATTTTACTATATTCCACTTATCCTTAAAATTCCCTTAACGAGGATAGCAAAAAGAAAACACAAACGAAAGTGCAAGAACGAATGAAACCGCCAAAAGGCTGTCGAGGCGATCGAGGAGCCCGCCATGGCCAAAGACTAGGGTGCCGCTATCTTTGACATCGCTCCACCGTTTGGCAAGGGACTCGAGGAGGTCGCCGCCTTGCGCGATGGCGACGAGGAAGATGGTGCCGGGGAGGCCCACCGTTGGGAAAAGCCAAAGCGAGCTTACGTATCCAACGAGGCTCCCCCCGAGCAGGCCCGCCGCAAAGCCCGACCAGGTTTTGTTGGGGCTGATGGAGGGGGCAAGCTTGGGCCCTCCGAAAAATTTGCCGCCTGCAAACGCAGCCGTGTCCGTGCTCCAGACAAGGAACAAAAGCCAATAGAGAAGGCGCCATCCTGTCGGCGTCGCAAAGAGCTGTGCGAAAAGAAAACCGGTGGCGATCAAAAGGTAAAGTGTCCCGAGCACAATGACGAGGCGTTTATAGGGCGGGGAAAGCTTGTTTTTGACGCAGAGTCGACTCCATTCGCCGAAAAGGATCACCATGACAAGAGCCCCAAAAAGAAGCGATGCGGGAGGGCCCAGGTAAAGAATAACGAGCACTAAGGGAACCAGGACCGCGGCCGTGAGAATTCGCAGCGTCAGGTTTGAGGGAGGGTATATACCCATTCCAGGTGATTTTCCCGGTGAAACCCTTTTACTTTTCCCCTTGTGGAACATGTCTTTGCTCACAATTCTAATACCCCTCACCCGCCGCTACGCGGCGACCTCTCCCACAAGGGGAGAGGTAAAGGAGCACTGAGATACTGTTTTTTACCTCTCCCCTTGTGGGAGAGGTCGCCGCGTAGCGGCGGGTGAGGGGTAGAATCACCTGAAATGAGTAATAAATGATAAAGTTTGCAGAAAGATCTCATTGGCTCAGCATGCGCATGAGGATGTTATCTTTTAGGATAAAGTGGTGGTAAAGCCCGCCAAGGATATGAAATCCAACGATAAAATATAAAATCACAGAGCTCCATACATGGACGTTTAAAAAAAACGTCGCAACAGGATTTGGACCATCGATGAAGGCAGGAATCGTAAAAAGGCCAAAATAACTAACAGCGTGCCCTCCGAGAACCGACATCAAAAAACCCGACAAGGGGAGAGCAAACATCAGAAGATAGAGAACCCAGATATTCAACTTGGCGATCAGAGAATCCCACCACGGCGCTTTTTCTGAATCTTTGGGAATGGGATTGCTTGTCCGCCACCAAAAACGAAGGAAAACCAACAGCAGAAGCGTGGCTCCGATTTGTTTGTGCCATGTAAAAAGCGCCCCCTTTTGGGGCGATGATGGTGGCAAGTCAAGCATGGTGTAAGCAAGCGTATATTGACAGAGAATCAGCACCAACATTCCCCAATGAAAAAGTTGTGTGATCAGACCCCACCTTGTTGATGTATTTTTCCACTGCATATCAATGACCTTACCGTCGTCCAAAGAGTTTTTCCATATCGATTCGCGTTAATTCCACAGAAGTGGGTCGGCCATGGTTACATTGGCCGGAATGGGCGGTTTGCTCCATTTGCCGTAGCAGCGCGTTCATTTCCTCCAGAGAAAGCCGTCGCCCCGCGCGGACACTCCCGTGACAGGCGCGCGTTGAGAGGGTTGCAGCCAGCCGTTCTTGTAGCGACAGCGGGCTTTCACACGCAATGACTTCATCGGCCAAATCTTGAACTAATGCCTTGAGGTCGACTTCCCCAAGGAGTGCTGGGATGTCACGGACCAAGATGCCTTTATCGCCAAAGGATTCGATGCCAAGGCCAAGGGCTGCGAGGTCGTCGCGCACCTCCATGAGGCACAACACGCCCTCTTCGGCGAGCTCAACCACTTCGGGAATCAGGAGCGGTTGCCGCACCACATGCCCCCTATCCGCCTTGAGCTTCTCGTACACAAGCCGCTCGTGCGCTGCGTGTTGGTCCACGATCACCATGCCTTCTGCCGTTTGCGCGATGATGTACGTTTCATGGAGTTGCGCCTTTGCAAAGCCCAGAGGAGGAACTTCAAAGGGTAATTCGAATATACTCTTCGCCTTTCGAGTTCCGGGGTCGTTGCCCGTCGGGATTCGCCCTTGATCACGTAGGTCACTACGCTCATCGGGCTCACCGCTCGGGCGCCTACCCGGTTCCTCGAAATGCTGTGAGTATATCATGGAAGGCGTAGGAGGCTCATAGAGGTGCTGGTGTGATGGTGGAGGCACGCTGTAATTTCTTAAAGGTGGCTGGTAAGAGGGCGAGGGCACAGACGGACGAAACGCTTGCATGGCCTGCACACCGACCGTTGTGGCGGTTTTACAGCTTGCCGCCGCGAGGGTTTGTTTGAGAGCACTGACGATTGTCCCGCGGATCAGGCCGCTGTCACGAAAGCGCACCTCCGTTTTTGCAGGGTGAACGTTGACATCGACCTCCTCGCGTGGCAGGTCCAAAAAGAGGGCGAGAAGAGGGTGGCGGTTCGCTGCTAAAAGGTCCTGGTAGGCGGCGCGCACGCCCCCTTGAAGCACTTTGTCCTTGACGGGGCGACCGTTGACAAACAAGTATTGCTGTGACGCCGTCGCGCGATTAAGGGTAGGCAGCGAAATAAACCCTGTAAGGGTTATGGCATTGCGTTCAACATCAACCTGCAGCGCATTTTGCGAAAATTCAGCGCCTATCACGTGTGTAAGACGTTCCCGCAGCGCGCCACACGCTTTGTAATCGAAAACAGTCCGCCCGTCAGCTAAAAGCTTAAAGCTCACGGCGGGATGCCCCATTGCAAGGCGGTTTAACAGTTCAACCGCATGCGCAAGTTCTGTCGTAGGGCTTTTCAGGAACTTGAGCCGCGCAGGGGTGGCATAGAAAAGGTCTTTCACTTCAATGTGCGTTCCTTGAGGGTGAGAGGTCGGCACGGGGGCATTTTTCTCGCCCCCTTCAACTTTTAAAGTCCACGCGTCTTCAGCACCCGACAGGCGGCTGGTTAAATGCAAACGACTCACCGACCCAATCGAAGGAAGGGCTTCGCCGCGAAAGCCAAGGGTTTGAATGTTAAAGAGATCGCCGACAGGAAGCTTGGAGGTTGCGTGCCGTTCAACGGCAAGGACGAGGTCTTCTTGGTTCATCCCCAAGCCATCGTCGGTGACGGCGATAAGACTGCGTCCCCCTTCTCGCAGCTGGACAGTGATCGTTTTTGCGCCGGCATCAAGAGCGTTTTCGACGAGCTCTTTAATGGCGGATGCGGGGCGTTCAATGACTTCACCTGCTGCAATTTGGTTGATGAGGTGAGGTTCGAGTTTGCGAATTTTTACAAAAGTCATCGAGCGAGGTACTCCCTGGCCAAACGTTTTCCCTGCTCCACGGCGGGCTGATCAAAGGCATCTATGCCGAGAATTCTGGCCGCAAAGATCGTTTCAAGCATGAAATGCATCATCAGGGCGCCGAGGTGATATTCATCAACCCGCTCAAAGGTAATCAAGCGCGTCGGACATTTATGGGCGAGGAGCGTCGCATACGTTGCTTTTTGTTCGGCTACAAAAAGGTCCCCCATGGTTTTGCCCATAAATTCAGGGACATGGGATAAATGAATGGGGTCGCCTTGTCCTGCCCAGTTGGGCGTGAGCATGGTAAAGAATTTGTCCTTGGGGCCATCGAGATAGAGTTGCAGCTGGCTGTGCTGATCAACGGTTCCGAGGGCGCGTATGGGGGTTGTGCCTTTGCCATTTTTGCCAAGGCTCTCCGCCCACAGTTGGCGATACCAAAAGGAAAAATAATCGAGCTGATCCGCATAAGGAAACATCACGGATTGGGTCTTCTGATAATTTTTTTCCAAGTAAACGGTTAGAGCAGCCCCCTCATAAGCGGGCGGACAGTCTGCGGTCAGATGGACCTCTAAAGTGTCTGCAGCCCCCCTTCGAAAGGCGTGAACGTCAAGTCCTGCAAGGATGGCGGGCAGCAACCCCACCACTGAAAAACACGCATAGCGTCCCCCTATACCTCTGTGATGATCAAGACATGTCCACCCATAAGATTCTGCGATTTTCCGCAAAGGATTTGCGGTGGGTTCCGTGATGACGATCACGTGCTGTTTTTGAAGGCCGAGAGGGGCAAACTGTTGAAGGCAGACCATCAACTGCATCAAGGTTTCAACGGTTGATCCCGATTTAGAAATGACGAGAAGGCCCGTTTTTTTCGGGTTCATATTTTTTTGTTGAAAGAGCCTTGCGAATGTTGAAGGGTCAACATTATCCATGAAATGAAGGCGTGGGATTTCTTGCGATGAAAGGGCGCAAAGGGCTTGTCCGCCGAGGCTTGATCCGCCGGTTCCTAAAATGAGGATGTCCTGCAGGTCCGCAAATTGCATTGCAACATGTTGATAGTGTTCAATATCGTTCGTCTCAAGGACAATGGAGAGTGGCGGAAGATTGCCCGCCTTAAAGTCATCGCGAAATTTTTTGAGAGCGCCCAGGTGCGGGCCGTCGTCTATAAAAGCTTTCGCGTCGTCTTTCGCATAACAGCCCGTAAGGTCTTGTGTATAGGTCATTTTTCTAGTTGCGGGTAGTATAATTGTCTCTTGCCCGAAAAATAACCCTTCTCATTAGGCGATGCGCCTGCGGTTGCATCTCGAGGGCCTGCTGTTATTATTTGGCCAGGAGACCCCATATCTGTCGTCAGCGTCTGAGGGCTTTCTTGTTGAGCTACTTCTTGTGCTTTCAACCGTTCCTTCTCCGCATACGGATTAATGACGTTCCCTGGGGGTGTTATTTTTTGGATCCCCAGCTGTTGCAATACCGTCTTGTCCTGCGTTGTTTCGCCCAGCGTTTCCTGATTGACTTGCTGGCGAACCTGATCCCGGTTCTTTTGTGCGCCCGCTTTTTCCAGCAAAGTATTTTCGCCGCGGCTTGTTTTTTCTTTAATCCCAGGCCTGACACCAATGAGTTTTGCCTGTCTTTCCTCCCGAGCGCGCACCTCTTGAGGACGAGGCGCACCGGGGCTCGGTTGCGGCAATTCAAACAGTTGTTCAGGCGGCATTTCGAGTGTATGGGCACTTGGTGAGACGGCAAATTCATCCGGTGGATCGCGATCGATTCCTAAGTTTCTTTTCACGGAATCGCATCCTTGGAGCAACAAACAGCCGGCGGAGATAAGGACAAGGCTAGTGACGCGTGTGTACTGAATCATTTTTTTTCCTCACATAATTTTTCACATAATTTTCTACAAGTAAAAGACCAACCCCGATGGTAATGGCACTGTCAGCGACATTAAACGCAGGAAAATGGTACCCCCCTATGTAAACAGATACGAAAATAAAATCAACCACCGCACCAAAACGGAGACGATCAATAATGTTTCCGATGGCGCCCCCAATAATCATGCTCAGCGCAATGAGCAAAAAAGCGTCTGTCGTCCGCCACAGCCAAATGCCGAGAGCGGTTGAAATGGCGAGCGCCATTCCGATGAGCCCTACCATCCCCCAAAGGGAGTGAGCCTTGAAGAGGCCAAATCCAACGCCCTTGTTCCATGTGAGCACAATGTCTAAAAATGGAAATACAGGGATGGTCGAGGGCGGATTCATCAGGTCATACAAAATCCAAGCCTTCGACGCTTGGTCGATGCCAATAACAACAAGAGCAATAAGAACGGCATAAAAGAGCCGCGATAACTTAGGTGAGGGCATCTTATCCAAATGTATAAAGAGGGCCATTGCTTTATGGGATGATACTACCTTAAGAGCTCCCCAGTGTTCAAGTGTAAGATATACGTGTATTCTAATGTTGACAAGTTGTCGTTTATAAGCTACAGTGACAATATGATATCAGAAGTTATATTATCAAGCAAAACAATATTTGCAAGATTATAGGAGCTAAACAAGGCGATAGCCTACAACTAAAAGTCTCTCGAGTCGTCTTTGCGAGCGTAGCGAAGCAATCCAGTAATTCATTGAAATAACGTAATTTTCTGGATTGCTTTGTCGCTTCGCTCCGCGCAAAGACGATGGGGGGGTTGCTCTTATATTTGTAGGCTACTGCCCTGAGGAACTAAAAGATGGATAAGACAATCGACTATAAGGATTATTTAAAACAGTCTCTCGAGGACCCTGAAGAAGCTGCTGAATATTTAAACGCTGCTTTAGAAGAAGGAGATCTCTCGCTTTTTACGCTTGCTTTAAAAGATGTTGTTAATGCTCTTGGAGGGGGTGTAGGCGCAACAGCAAAAAAAAGCCATCTCAATAGAGAAAGTCTTTACAGAATGCTTTCTGATAGAGGAAATCCTCGCTTGAAAAGTTTAAGGTCCGTAATGGGATCCCTTGGTTTAGAAGTTCACATAACTTTAAAACACGAGACGCATAGAGGAAAACCTACGCATCACGTATCCTCTCCACCACGTTAGTACAGCGATGGCACAGCTCAAGGGCGGTCGGCGCGACTTCCGGCAAGACTTTCCAGCAGCGCGCGCACTTTTCCCCGGACGCTTGTGTGACGATTACGCTGATCCCTGGCACGTCCTCAAGGGTGAAGGCATCTTGCGGAATAACGGTGGCGCTGCCGTCTGCGACATCTACCACTTCCACAGCAGAGGTAATTGACAGCTCGGCCAGATCGATGTCTTTAATGAAAGGCCGCAGCGACGGCGCGAGGAACACCGTCAGGCACGCCTGAAGGCTTGAGCCAATGCGCTTTTGCGCCCGTGCAATTTCAAGCGCGCCCGTCATGACTTTGCGCATGGCGCGCAGCTTTTCGTATTTTTGGTTGAGCGTCGGATCATCCCATGCAAAGGGTACCTCGGAAAACGTTTCCAAATGCACACTCTTCGCACTTGCCTCGTTCGGATAGCGGGCAAGCCACGCTTCTTCGGCCGTATAGCACAGAACAGGCGCAAGCCACTTCGTCAGACACTCGAACAGCACGTCCATCACCGTTCGTGTAGCTCGGCGCTTTGCATCGTCGCTGTGGTCACAATAGAGAGAATCCTTGCGGATATCAAAATAAAAGGCTGATAAATCAATGGCGCAGAACGTATGGATTTCAGCATAGAGCGCTTGAAAAGCATATGAATCAGAGGCTTCCCGGACTTGTTGGTCGATCTCGTATAACCGATGAAGGATCCACCGCTCAAGCTCGGGCAGCTCTGCCCACGCCATTTTTTCAGCCTCGGAAAATCCTGCGAGAGCGCCCAACAAATAACGAAACGTGTTGCGATAGCGTCGGTAGAGATCTTGCTGGCGCTTCAGGATTTCGGGGCCGACGCGCAAATCTTCGTAATAGTCGCTGCTCATCACCCACAGCCGCAAGACATCCGCACCAATGGTACTGGTGATCGTTTGCGGTGACACAGCGTCCCCGCGCGATTTCGACATCTTCCTCCCCTGTTCGTCCACGATGAAACCATGCGTCATCACGCGTTTGAAGGGCGGATGCGACACGACAGCACACGCCACAAGGAGCGAGGTTTGAAACCAACCGCGGTGTTGGTCCGATCCTTCGAGATAAAGGTCAGCCGGCCACTGCAGGTCCTCCCGGTGCCGCAAGACGAAGCTTTGCGTCGACCCCGCATCAAACCACACATCGAGCACATCAAGGATTTGTTCATAGTCGGCAGGATCATATTTTGCGCCTAAAAAGAGGGCAGGATCCGCCGTATACCACACGTCCGACCCGTGTTCTTTGACCGCATTCACAATCCGCATCACAACCTCATGATCGCGCAGGATCTCACCGGTCGTCTTGTGCACGAAAATCGTGAGCGGCGTCCCCCAAGCGCGCTGACGCGACACATTCCAATCGGGGCGCGTTTCAATCATCGCCCGCATGCGATTTTTGCCCGACTCCGGGATCCATGTGACGGTGTCGATGGCCTCCAGCGCTTTTTTGCGGAGGTCCTTTTTTTCAAGGCTGATAAACCATTGCGGCGTTGTGCGGTAAATCAGCGGCTTTTTTGAGCGCCAAGAATGGGGATAGCTGTGGATGATTTTTCCTTGGCAGAGGAGCGCCCCCCTTTCTTCGAGCTTTGCGACGATGTCTGGGCCGACTTTGTACACGTGCTTTCCCGCAAATAGGGGAACGTGGTCGTAATAAAGGCCGTCTTCAGCAACGATTTCGGGGACCTCGAGCTTAAATTCTTTACCGAGGGCAAAATCTTCAACCCCGTGACCGGGCGCCGTGTGAACGAGGCCTGTGCCAGCGTCCGTTGTGACGTGCGCGCCGGGGAGGAAGGGGACGTCAAAGTCATAGCCTTCCCCCTGAAAAGGGTGGTGCGCTACGGTGCCCTTGAGGGCGGATCCTTGGAAGGTTTCGCGGACCGTGCTCGCGGTAATGCCGAGGGCGGCCTCGACGGTTTCCTTCAACGCTGAGGCGATGAGGATGGATTCTCCGGCGCGCGCGAGCGATCCCTCGCGGACGGCATCAATCCGCAAGACACTGTAATCGATGTCGTGACCGTAAGCGATCGCGCGGTTGCCGGGGAGTGTCCAGGGGGTTGTCGTCCAAATGACGGCGCTGACACCTTCCTTGAGGAAGGGGAGGGGGGCTGGAGCGGTGGCGATGGGAAAGCGCACGTACACGGACAGCGATTCATGGTCCTCGTATTCAACCTCCATTTCAGCGAGCGCAGTTTTTTCGACGACCGACCACATGACGGGCTTGATGCCGCGATAGAGCGTGCCATTCATCAGGAACGTGTTGAAAAGGCGGATGATTTCGGCTTCAGCTTCGAAAGACATGGTCGTGTACGGATGGTCCCAATCAGCGGTCACGCCGAGACGCTTAAATTCTTCTCGTTGGACATCGATCCATTCCTCAGCAAATCTACGACAATCTTTACGAAATTGAATGCGATCGATGGCGTCTTTTTGAAGGCCAAGTGCTCGGTATTTTTCTTCAATTTTTGCTTCAATGGGGAGCCCATGACAATCCCATCCCGGTACATACGGGGTGATTTTTCCCAATTTGTACTGGAACTTATTAATGACGTCCTTTAAAATTTTATTGAGGGCATGACCAATATGAATATTGCCATTTGCGTAGGGAGGGCCATCGTGCAGGACGAATCGGTCGCGCCCCTCTGCTTTTTTCTGCATGAGGGCATAAAGATCAATCGCTTCCCAGCGCCGCAAAATTTCTGGTTCGCGTGTCGGCAAATCACCCTTCATCGGAAAGGATGTCTGGGGTAAAAAAATCGTTGGGCGGTAATCTCGCGTCATGGTTTTTTTTCAATCGTCGTTTGTTCGATTTCTTATGTGTGCCATTTCTGAGAGACTTCGTCAAACAAGAACTGCAGAATTAATCTTCAGAACTTTCAGAGTCTTCATCAGAGTCTTCATATTCTTGAGGTGATATCTCCACATACTCAAATCCAACGGCACCAGCAGACGGATCGTTTTTAAAATCGCAATGAACGGTTTTAGGATTTAAGGTTACCATTGTATTAATGAACATAGCAAAACCACGAGAATTGGCCTCATATGCTGCTTTTAATTCTGAATTGGCAGAATGAGCAATATCATTCTCAAAACTATAATAACACTGTAGGATATCCACCCCATCCTGATCGGAATCGATGTCAGAACTCGTCGCGACGCTTTCACGTGCAATTCGGAGAATTTCAGGGACAAGAGGATGATCTGGTGCAAAAGGCATTCTGATACAACCATCCCAGGAGTCGCCTTCGGGGTGTGGGAATGTGGGATTCACTGTAATTTTCCACTCATGGACACCAGGTCCATACCCACTGCGCGAATTCATAAGTTCATGATAACAAATATCCTCAATGTCATCTTTCTGAGGACAAGGAATGAAGGTTTTCTTTCTTGATAGAGCGGATGTTTTTGCTATTATTTTGGCTATTTCTGCTGCTTCCTCTTCATCTAATACTGCCTGTGCTGCCTCCAGTGTTGCTATTGTTTCTTCTTCCCCCTCTCTCGGGGATACGTTTAGTTCTGCTAATGTTTTTTTCTCTCTTCTCACAATTTCTAGATTTTTTCTTATAAGTTCTTTTGCTTCTTCCATGCGTTGTACGCTTGCTGTCTTCCTTGCTCTGTTTGCTGCCATCATTGCTCTTATGTGCGTTTCTTCTGCGACGGCTGGCGCTAATTGTGAGTCGGTTACTTGTATGCTAATGGCCTCTGTTGCTATTTTTTTTTGTTTAGCTTTTTTTTTCCTTTTTGCTTTTTTCTTTTTTTGTGTTTTCTCATCCTCTTCATCCGGCACAAGGCCGAGAAGGGTTTCAATAAGGGGAGCAAGGACTTCTCTTGTGAGATTTTTCTCTACATTTTCATAAGGTTGTTCTGATGGATACTTTTGCTTTGTTATTTTACGGGAATACTTCATCTGTTCTAACTCTACAAACAATGAAAGCTGCTTTATAATAAATTCTTCTGCTGCATCATAATTTCTAACAATGGCAGTGTGTATCATGTCGCTCAATGCGATATCTATCTCTGCAGATTTAATTAGTTTATCTAATGCCGCTTTTTGTGCCTCTACTTCAGGCTTGGGCTTCGCTCGAGATTTGCGACCATTTTTTTTAGGAGGAAGATTCAACTGGTTGCGATCCTCCTTCAATTCTATAAGGTTCTTGCGTACGTCATCCTTGCGTATCGATTTCATGAGCGCATTCACAGCATAATACGTAGGACTATGAACCTCTTTCTCTGCGGGCGTAGCATCTTGTTGCGCGACAGGTCCTGGCGCAGGGGGTTCGTCAGAGGCGTCACTCGTGTTCTCAGATGTTGTTTCAGATACATCCATAAGCGTGAGGCCTGTGAGTTGCAGAATCAATTGTTCCATTTCTTCTGAATTTGGAAGACTGTCTCCCTCTGACAAAATGCTCAGAAGATAGTCATTAAAGAACGCCCTCGCACCCTCATAGGTTTTGAGTTGTTTAAATAAAATACGGTAGGGTTCTTGTGCGGCTGCTCTTGCCTCGTTTACGCATGCCTCATGCGTTGCAATAATAGCGGCAGTGTCCGCACCCTCCGCCGGATTGTCGAGAGCTTCTTCTGCCTCATCCTTGAGGATAGAAATCGTCTCACCGGCATTTAAGTATGTCTCCATAAGTGTATTCAGGCAGAACTGAAGAGCTTCTTTGTAGGTGTCGAATTGTTCAGAAGCGGCGTCTGGTTCTGCTGGTGCCGGTCCTGCAGGCGCTGATGGGCGCTCATTCGGCAGGAGAGCCAAAAGCTTTTCCAAATAACGGGCATGACTTTTGCGTGCACCCTTGTCGGTGACAACGCCTTTAGCTCCCCCGTGATCGGGATGTGTATTCGTGTAGTGATACTCTTGGCTTGAGAGATCACAAACCTTCATGCCTTTTTGGTTTAATGTAGCAGGCGTTAAAATGCCTCGATCCAATAATTCCCTCAGCAATTTTCGTGCGTAATTTTTAACTGCTTGTTCTCGAAACGTTCCATGACCTGACTGTAGCTGCCGAATGTAAATTGCAACCTCTTGTTTCAACTTACGTGGCGCAGAGGCTTCCGCATACGAGAGAGGAGACTCAGCGACGTGATCTTCTGTGGGCTGCTTACGAAATGTCATTGCAATGTCGGTGAGAAAGGTGCTGTCGAGGCGCTTCGAAGCACGGGTAGGACTTTCTTCATCATCGCTGTCGCTGTTATCTGCAGTTTTTCTTACGGGTGCAAGAGGAAGAGGGTCCGTATCCAGCACAGGGGTTTTGCCTTTTCTGTCCGCTTGCGCAGATGCGGCTGCTGCCGGCCCTTCATTGATTTCTAAAGCATTTTCTTCCTCCGAACGAGAGGCCGCTACCTCATGCTTCTTCTTCCTCTTTTTGGCATTCTTTTTTTGCTGCCGTGTAACCTGACGAAGCTCATCTCGCTGTTCAGCGGAAAGAGCCCACGAGGGCGGGGCTGCAGCTGCGGGCATTGTACCACCAGGATGAGGAGTCACACCGGCAGACGGTGGCGAGTTGGTGTGTTCTATGAGAGCATTCATTCTTGCTGTGTGACGCTGTATTATTTCTAGTATGTCTGGCCCACTCACCTTACCGTATGCTGATTCTGTGCCTGGCCCGCTCTGTATAGAGTCCATCATAGGCTGGAGTATATCTGACATTTCTGTGAAGCTTTGTTCTGCAGCTACGATTTTTGCATCAACCAATGCTTTTTGTTCGGCATCCGAAGGCGCAGGTCCTGCTTCTTCTTTTGCGGGGGCTTTGACTTTCAAACGCTTTGGGCGAGGCGATGCTGACGTGTGGTTTTCTTTCTTTGATCCAGGGGTGTCATCCATAGCAAAAGCAGGAAGCGCCGTATTGGTGAGGAGGAAAAATATCAAAAGAGAGTGGGTGATCTTCGGGTTCATTAACGATTCCTCAAAAAACAATAAAATAATATTAATATATATTTCTAGATATAAGATCTTAAAATGAAAATGCAAGAGGGTTTTTTTGTTATGGCAGGAGATCGATTGTATACAAACACAAAACAAAAAAACAAGAAGAAAACTAATGACGTATACTACATTATTAGTTGTTTTTATTTACCCCTCACCCGCCCCTTCGTGGCGACCTCTCCCACAAGGGGAGAGGTAAAAGAGAGATATTAACGCCCCTTTACCTCTCCCCTTGTGGGAGAGGTCGCCACGAAGGGGCGGGTGAGGGGTATTTTATTTCACGCTTTCTCTTTCTTCTTCCTGAACCTGTTGTCTGACCTCTGGAGCAAGCGTCAGCCTTTTTCGCCTTCAGGAGCAAGGCGGATGGAGACATAATGCAATTCCCCATTGTGGTTGATCAAAAACAGAGCTGTTTTCCGTTTATCCTTTTCAGCCTGCTTGAGGATGTCGACAATTTGTTGTGGTGTGGACACTTCTTCTTGACTGATTTCGACAATGATATCCCCGGGTCGGATGCCCTTTTCAGCGGCAGAACTTTTTGACGCCACATCCGCCACAAGAACACCCTTTGACTCACCCGGGATGTCGAATCGCTGGCGGACTTCATCGTTCAACGGTTGAAGCGTCATGCCATGGATTTCAACGCCTTTGACCAATTCCTTTCTGCCATCGGGAGACGGAATAACACCGGCCTCTTCCGCTTCTTCAAATTCGCCAATTTGCACAGGAAGCGTCATGATTTTTCCTTTGCGCCAAAAGGTAACTGGCACTTTCGATCCCACAGGGATATCCCCTACAATGCGCGGCAAACTGCGCTGGTTGAGAACGTCAACATCGCCGACCTTTAAGATCACATCACCGGATTGGAGCTTGGCTTTAGCCGCGGGACCATCGCGCACGACACTGCCGATGAGGGCCCCTTTGAGGTCCTTCAGGCCGAGCCCTTCGGCAATATCTTCCGTGACGGGCTGAATATGAACGCCGAGCCATCCGCGCTTTGTGCGCCCGTATTGACGGATTTGCGCAATCACCTTTTTCGCAATTTCGGAGGGAATGGCAAACCCAATGCCAACGCTGGTGCCGTTGGGCGTATAGATCGACGTGTTGACCCCCACGACGTGTCCGCTCGTGTCAAACATGGGGCCGCCCGAATTGCCGAGGTTGATGGAGGCGTCCGTTTGGATGTACCCCTCCACAAAGTCGCCAGAGCGCGTGTGTTCGCCAATGTCGCGGGCAAGGTGCGAGACGATGCCTGAAGTTACGGTGCCGCCCAAGCCAAAGGGATTGCCAATGGCAACAATGCGATCCCCGGTGCGCAACTTGGTGGAATCACCCCACTGAACAGAGGGGAGTTTTTTATCGGTGTTGACCTTCAGAAGCGCAATGTCCGTCCGGCGGTCGCGCCCCACGAGCGTGGCTTTGAGTTCGACGTTATCGCTGAGGATGACGGTTATTTGATCTGCGTCAGCAACGACATGATAGTTTGTGACGACGTATCCTTCGGGATCAATGATAAACCCTGACCCTAAGGCTGTCACATTTCGCGGGCCTTCTGGCTGCATACGGTCCAGAAATTCCTTGAAAAAATCTTCGAGAGGCGAGCCCTTTGGAAAAGGAATGTCCATGGGGGATCCGCCAAGTTCGTTCCGCCCCCGCACAATGGTTGTGGTGGAAATGTTGACCACCGCAGGCAGGAGTGGCGCTACCAAATCCGCATAACTGCAGCACGATGAACATGTGCTCGGCGTATTTTCAGCCCCTAAAGGCTGCACCAAAACAATCGAGAGAGCAAGGATTAAGCTAACGCCTCGTAAAAACAAATTAATCAACATCGTGTTGTCCTCCTTAACGATTTAAATATTTAAAGAAACTATCCTTTGGCGAAAGGATAAAAGTTGTTGTTTCATGATTCAAAGCTGCCTTATAGGCATTTATGGAGCGATAAAAATCATAAAATTTAGGATCCTTTCCATACGTTGCGGCCGCCGTTTCTGTGACATAGGCATCCCCTTGGCCCCGCGTAATTTCAGAGTTCTTGGTCGCTTCTGCGAGAATAATCGTGCGATCTTTATCGGCAGTTGACTTTATTTCTTGGGCCATTTCATCGCCGCGGGAGCGAAATTCTTGGGCTTCTTGCTTGCGTTCGCTGATCATCCGATTAAAGATGGCCTCGCTGTTTTCTAAGGGAAGATCTGTTCCTCGAAGCTGCAAATCCACCACTTCAATCCCAAAGGCTTTGCTTGCGATATTCATCTGATCGCGAATGGATTTCGATATTTCATTCCGTTTGGGTGAGAGAACGTCAGCGAGTTTTATCTGACCGAGCACGCCGAAAACAATCGATTGGTTTAAGATGCGCAACCGTTGTTCGGCACCCTCAACGCTTTGAACGGTTCGATAAAACAGAGCCGGGTCCACAATCCGGTAACGGGCAAATGTGTCCACCAATAACCGCTTTTGGTCCGCAAGGGTTGCAGGAATTGATGCAAGATCAAAGGCTAAGATGCGCTTGTCATAATAACGCACGTTTTGAAGAAACGGTATTTTGACAAAGATTCCGGGCTCTTTAATGATGCGAATAAGCTTTCCAAATTCAAGCACAAGGCACTGTTGAGTTTGCTGAACAGTAAAGATCGATCCAAGCAAAATGCCTAATACGACAAGCGCTGGGATGGCTAAGACGATGAGTGATCTTGATTTCATTGGGCGGCCTCCTCAGGCGTTGTCTGCGTCTGCGTCTGTTTATGCTTCAGCTCAGGGAGCGGGAGATAAGGCTGAATGCCATTTGTTTTGTCTCCATCAGCAATAATCTTTTGCGAGCTCTCTAAGATTTCCTGCATCATATCGAGGTACATCCGCGTCCGCGTGATATCTTCGGCCTTTATAAATTGATTATAGATGGATAAAAAGCGCGCCGTTTCTCCGTCGATGCCGGCAGTAACCTTTGCTTTATAAGCCGCCGCATCTTGTTCAATCTTTTTCGCTTGTCCACGTGCCACCGGAACAATCGAATTGCGATAGAATTCGGCTTCGTTGCGTTTACGCTCCATATCAGCTTGCGCGCGCTGCACGTCGAGGTACGCATCCGTGACCTTTGCCGTGGGTGGCGTCACCTTCAGCAATTCAACTTGCGAAATTTCGACACCCAGCTTGTATTCATCCATCAGCTTTTGCAGCATTTCCCGCAGCTGAATGTTAATTTTACTGCGCCCTTCTGACAAGATTTGAGCAATCGGGGTTTGCGCAATAACGGCCCGCACAATGCTATCTGCTGCGGCTTTTATCGTTCCTTCAGGATCCTTTACGTTGAACAAGAAATCGCCGAGATCTTTAATGCGCCAGTTCACGGCGAATTGGACATTCGCAATGTTTGCATCTCCCGTGAGCATCAAAGCCCCTTCGCCCGAAAGACCATTAACGGGGCTTGTGCTTGTGTCAGTATTGGTGTTGGTACTCGTAAAAATATTAATGGCCGTCACATTGCGAATAAGGGCCGTTTCAATCGGCGCGGGCAAATGATAGTTCAGACCAGGATCTGTTGTGCGCACCCACTTTCCAAACCGAAGGATCGCGGCTTGTTCATCTTGTTGAACAGTATAAATGCCCGTCAAAAGCCACAGAAAGAAAATGCCGCCCGCAAGATACCATAACCCGCGCCCGCTGCCCTTGCCGCCGCTTTTTCCGCCCTTGGGGAAGAATTTGTTAAATTGGTCCTGCCCTTTTTTGAGAAGATCTTCAAACTGCGGGCCTTCGCCGCCGGGGCGTTTTGGTTTTTTTATCCACGAGCCGTTATCTTTCGTGCCGTGTCCCCAGGGACTATCGTCATCATCGTTCCAGCTCATGTGTGGTATCTCCTTTTCATCTTTCTACTAAGCGACTATAGATGATCTTGTCGCTTTATGCAATTACCTTGGATGGATTGAATCTATGTCTCTTAAATCGCAAATCGAAGATCTTTTGAAAACCCTCATTGATCCCCTCTCACAGCAAGATATATTAACTTGCGGAATGGTTCAAGGGTTACATGTCCTCCCAACGGGTGAGGTTTCTTTTGTTTTAGAAGTGAGCACGGCATACATGACGACAGGGCTGAAGCTCAAGGAACAGGCGGAAACGCTTCTCAAAACCCTGCCTGATGTGACCGCGCTTCAGATTGTCCTGACGGCTCAGCGCAAGCCAAAGGCCAACAACCCTGAAAAGAAAGGCATTCCAGGGGTGAAGCATATTATTGCGGTTGCCTCGGGAAAAGGAGGGGTGGGCAAATCAACCACAGCCGTAAACCTGGCCTGTGCGCTGCAGATGATGTCTCTCAAGGTCGGCATTTTAGACGCTGACATTTATGGTCCATCGCTGCCACGTCTTATCGGGCTGACCCAAAAACCAACCTCAGATGATGGCAAAATGATGAACCCCATCGAGGCCCATGGACTGAAGTGTATGTCGATGGGATTTATGATGGACGAAAAAACGCCAGCCATATGGCGGGGTCCCATGATACAAAGCGCCTTTCAGCAAATGCTGCGGCAAGTTAACTGGGGTGAGCTTGATGTGTTGATCATTGACTTGCCGCCGGGCACAGGGGACGTTCAGTTGACACTTGTGCAAACGGTGTTGCTGTCGGGGGCCATTATTGTTTCAACACCGCAAGATTTGGCGTTGATTGACGCACGTCGAGGGCTCGAAATGTTTTTAAAAGTAAAAGTTCCCGTCCTTGGATTTGTTGAAAACATGAGTTATTTTATGTGTCCTCATTGCAGTGAGCGCTCCGAAATATTTGAGCATGGCGGTGTTCGGCGGGAAGCGCAGGCGATGAATATTCCGCTTTTAGCCGAAATTCCGCTCCATATATCCATCAGGGAAGCGTCAGAAAAAGGCGTTCCTTTGGCGAAGGTAGATCCTTCGTCGCCGCTTGGGAATGTCTACAAAACCCTCGGCGAAAAAGTAGTTAATATTATTTTTAAATAAAAATACTTCTTATTAAGAACAATTAATTAAGAATTAAATTATAATTCTGTTAATAATTTATTAATACGTATGTTTTATTATAAACCTTACAGTAATATGTTAATTTTTATTGGAGGGTATCATGATAAAACAAGTTGTATTTGCATTAAGCATTACCAGTCTTTGTGGAGGGAGTCTTTCTGCTTATTCTCGCATTGAAAACGATTCAGAAGAAAAAAAAGGACTGCAGCGCCTTTTTTCTCAACAAATAAGGTCAAAAAAATTTATAACCAAACTTGAACGAAAAAAAATCAGAAGACAGCAGAAAGGTCTAAGAAGACAGGAAAGAAGAGAAGCCTTTTTATGGGCAAAGAAAAATGGCATTCTGAAAAAAAAGAGGATTCTTCAAGCGTATAGAGCCTATAAAGCGAAAATACGCAAAGCGGCCGCGCAGAAATTGCCAGTCCCCGCGGTTATTCCTGAACTGCGGACTGTCTCAGTCATGCAGCCGCATAAGGTTCAAATCGTTGCAAACACCCCGACGCCAATTGCTATGACGCCAATTGTTGCAAGCGTTCTTATAGGGTCAATAAAAACACTCCCTGTTTCAGCACCCAACATCAAACAGGAGAACGTCATCGTTACCGCATTGCAAGAGGAAGGGCACAGGATCTCAGCCCAAGGCGTATTCGAAGCAGAGGCCATCATCCCTCCAGCAGTGCTCGTTGTGCCCCTCATCCCTGAGCCTGTGGCCGTTCTTTCTGAAGAGCCTGCCGCACCAGCGCCGGAAAGCAGGGCAGAACCAAGAAACAACCCAGCGCCAGGGTTGGCAAGAATGTTTAGCTCTCGGCGGATGACGGTATCAAGCGGACGTGGACGCCCTCCAAGAGAATCCATCGCGGCACAAGCCGTACACCACAGTGATGATCAAAAGAACATTGCAGCGCTTGATTTATCAAAATTTTCGCAACGAAGCTTTCAGCAGCCTGTTCTCGATGATGTAAAAGGGGAAAAAAAGCTCGAAGAAAACATCTCTCCTCGAGGCGAAAAAACCGCATCAGAAACACCTGAAGCACCGAGACCAATCTTCCCGGTCTTCTCAGTCTTCCCAGTGTTTGCGATGTCCGAATACGCAGAAGAACCATCTGTATCCGTCAAAGAGGCACCAGACGTTCCCGATCCTCTTCCCGTAAAGGCGACTGTGGAGGCGGCAGGGACAGAGAGTGTGCAAAGCTTCTCCTCTGATACCGATTCAATCTCTGAAGATCTGCAAATCCCGGCGCTTGATCTTGACCTTGTCGCAAGAAGAAAAGCGCCTTTGAATATTCCAGCGTTAATGAAATATGCAATAGAAATAGATGACGATACAGTGGTCTCTCAAGCGCCTTCTGATGCGAGAACGCCTGTGGATGATGAAGCAAGGGCCCCCGGATCTGCATACGATTATGAAGCACCAGCACAAGCGGATGTTTTTAATGAAAGCTATGATGCGCTCCCCGCATATATACCTCCCCCCAGTGATGACGATGGTATAGTCATAAACACGGCAGAGGCACCACACCTCAGTGATGAAGATGGCATTGCCATAAGCGCGGAAGATACGGTCTCTCCCGCTGATGCGTCTGAAACAACCGTCCCGAAACCTGCGGCATCGGGTGGTTGGTTCTCTGGCTGGTTGCCTTCTTGGGGGAGCGCCGCCGCCTCTCCCACAGCGGGCCCAGCCGAAAAACCCGTGGGCCGGTTTGGGAGCCATGCCCAGTTGTAAGTTGCTGCTTTTACCCCTCCCTTTGTGGGAGATTTGAGGGGATCGCTGCGCAGCAGCGGGTGAGGGGTTTGCATATGTAAGACAATTAAGATTTGGAAGGTTATTTAGCGGCCTTACCTTGTCGATACTCAGGCACACTTCTGTGAGTTTACATTTTTATGCATATCACATGGTTTTTGTGCTGTCAAATTTTTTTTAAGATATTTTTGGTCACTTGGGGGTTTTTTTATCAATCCCGCAAATACACATGGCACTTGGAATAAGCATATCCCCAAACGCTACGCAAAAAAAAGCCGGGTATAAAACCCGGCCAAGTTTACAGGGAGGCTTTACGTCTTGGGAGACGTAGGATCGACATAATCGACCCTTCGGGTCCGAAGACCCTACATCTAGGCATTGCGCTTAGATGATAGCTCAGCACAGGTACAGGGAGGTGATGCCTGTGCTGATACCTAAGGATATAAGCTACTTCTTTCCATTGCGCCAGAACAATTTTTGCATTCTAGCCATGCCTATTTTGCATGTTGGTATAGGTACCCTGCGTCTTTCAAGACGCTGGGCTTAAGAAGAAATTTGACGAAATTTGACGACTATAACTACTGTATAAAGGTATAACTTTTATTAATTAAACAAAAAAATTTAATCTTTTATTACCCCCACCCGCCACTACGCGGCGATCCCCGTTTTCACGGGGACAAGCCTCAATATCTCCCACAAGGGGGAGAGGTAAAAAGCCAATATTGCAGTGTTGCAGAAATCAGTGTAGCAAAATTTAAGAACCTCGAAAGTTGAGCATTTGATTTCACGCTTCTTCTTTCTTTTTTTCTGCAACACTGGGAACTGTAGTATCCCGCCCCCGCCTGCGCGAGGGTAGCCCCTATCTAAAAATACAAGAAGCTCTTCAGCTGTTCCAGTTTGAGCTGGATCGTTGGCTCCCATCCCCAACTTGGAGGAAGAATATCATTTGACCGGAACTCATAATAAATAACAGGGTCCATCGCAAGGTACCTGAAAATCATCGCCATGTTCGGATGCGGATTAAACCAATCCGGGGTGCGCGAAATAAGTTCCCCCAAATTTGGTTCAACCGCCTCACGCGCCATGGCACGTTTTACGGCGCTCTTCACAGCGTCCGGTGTCCGTGGGGTCAACATAAAGACAATGGACCTACGTGTGTTGTCTGTTGATTCATTCCCGAAAAAGTATTGAAGACCGGGGATGTCCATCAATCCTGGCACACCACTCTTTGACGTTGTATTGACGCGCTCATACATACCGCCCAACATGAGGGTTTCACCAAAGCGGACTTTGACGTAGGTATCTATTCTTGTTTTTTGGACGTCAACATTGCCATGAAGATCCGGATTGGGAAGGGCGATCAAGCTGCCTTCAATGCCGATGTTAAAGGTCACCAGATCATCAGCGATTGCTTCAGGGGTTACTTCAAGCGTCACGCCGACAGGATACTTTGCAAGGGTACCGCCGTATTGCCCCGTAAAACCAGCAACCAGCTCGTCCCCCGAAAAGAATATCGACGGCTTGTTCAAAAACGTCATCAAGGAAGGCCGATTGACAACCTCTGTCCGGCTATCAAGGGCGTTGGCAACGTTCAAACTGTACGTTAAACCCGCCCATGTAATGCCTGAAGAAAAGATATGTCCCGAAAATGATCCTGGTCCACTAATGGTAGTGGGAACGTTTCCAGACGTAAAAGTAGGGGCTTGACCACCTACTGTGGCTGCACCAGTTTGGTTCTGGTTGGGTCTAAAGCCGATAGAGGGTGTGGCAGTAACAGCATCGTTAGCAGGGGTTGCATTCTGAAAAGCACTCCCTTTTGCGCTTCCCTTAAATTGCATAAAACCACCCGGGGTGAGTGTGACGAATAGGTTGTCAAGAATGTTGTTTCCTTTTGAGGTGGTCGCATTCTCTGTGATGCGCAGCAGGTAACAATCAACGATGATTTGGGGGTCGGGTTCAACGCGGGGTGCGCCCCCTTGGGCGAGAGGGTTCGCGAGCATCGCTTGCGCCTGGTTGGCAGTGACTTGGGCAATGGTTTGACCGCCACCACCGAGTGCGCCGTCACTCCCCCCATCGCCACCACCACCGACGATGGTTCCACCGCCACCGCCACCACCGCCTTGAACGAGGAGGATCTCACCGCCACCTTCAGACGTTGCAGCAGCGTCAGATATGACAGCCGTGTTTTCATCAGTCGTCGTTTGCACGGCAGGTTGTACAGAAGTCGTTGGAATGTTTAAGTCACTCAGTTTGATTCTTCCGCTTTCGTAAAGCGCTTTCCAATCATTATAACGGGCGTTGACGTAATCAACGGCTGGATCTTTGCCAACTTTATTTTGAAAAACCGCGAGATGTTTCTTCGCCGTCTCAAAGTTTCCAAGGGCTGCGTGAATGAGCGTTGCAGACCGGTGAACAAGAGGATCGTCGGGTTTTAACTTCCTTGCTTTTTCAATGGCTGAAACCGCCGTCTTTGCATCGAAATTATTGTAAGAAGCCGCGGCAAGTTCATGCCACAAGTCACCATCTGTGGATTTGAGCAACAGGGCGTTCGCAAAGCATTCCTGGGCTTTATCAAATTGTTTTTGTCGATTATGGAGTTTACCCAGTTGCGTGATTGCAAAAGCATTGGTTCGATCGAGATTGATTGCATTTTGATAGCCAACCGCGGCAAGTTCATATCCCGCTGGATCCCCATTTTCAGCCAACTTTTCATATACGAGAGCATTCATAAGATGGAGGACAACGCTTTTGGATTCTGATTGAAGAGCCGTATTGATGAGTTTGGCCGCTTCCGCGTATTTTTCTTCCTTGATAAGCTGATAAGATTGCAAAACCATGGGATGGACTATCTTCGTTGCTTTTAAAGAAGCCATGGGGGGTGCCATGTTAAGCATTGGTTTTTGCGGGGGCGACTCACATCCGACAAGAGTAACAGCGCTTGTAAGCAAAGTTCCGAAAGAATATTTTTTCAATGACATTGGTAGTCCTATTCATAATTTATTTATTTGAGCTGATTTTAATAAAATTTTAACCAATGTAAAGCTTTTTTTGATGCTTGTCTAAAATAATTTTTCCAAGGATTGCAAAAAGGACTGATCTCGGCTAAGCATAAGGAATTAATAGACTTCGTTTAAAAGGATTGCGGTGGATGAAAATATCTCAGACTGTCACAAAAATACTCAACGCCTATGAAAGCGATTGCCCCGGGACAAAGGCAAATCTTGCGCGGCTCCTCATGGCAGGGCACCTTGGGGGAACAGGGAAAATGGTTATTTTGCCCGTGGATCAAGGGTTTGAACATGGACCAGGGCGTAGTTTTGCGATAAATCCCGCAGCTTACGATCCCCTCTATCACTACCAGCTCGCCATTGATGCGGGGCTTTCGGCCTATGCCGCACCCCTCGGCATGTTAGAAGCAGGCGCAAGCACCTTTGCAGGCGCGATCCCAACCATCCTCAAAATCAACAGCGGGATCAGCCTCCTCCCCGGCGGGGATGACGCCAGCCAAGCCATCACTGGATCCGTTGCAGACGCCCTGCGGCTCGGCTGTTCGGCGATTGGCTTTACCATTTATCCGGGCTCAAATGCAACGCTGTCCATGCTCGAAGAACTGCGCGACCTCGCCGAAGACGCAAAAGCGCATGGGCTTGCCGTCATTGTGTGGTCATATGCCCGCGGGAACATGTCCAAATCCGGGGAGACGGCCATTGACACGATTGCTTATGGCGCGCATATTGCAGCCCTGATGGGGGCCCATATCATCAAGGTAAAGCTGCCGAGTGCGCACCTTGAAAACGACCTCGCAAAGAAAGAATACATCGCCCACAAGGTTGATATTCAAACGCAAGCGGCGCGCGTCCGACACGTGGTTGAGGCCTGCTTCAGGGGACGGCGGCTCGTTGTTTTTTCAGGCGGTGACGCAAAAGATTTAACCGGCGTTTATGAAGATGCAAAGGCTATTCGCGATGGCGGGGGAAATGGCTCCATCATTGGACGCAATGCCTTCAGGCGTCCCCGCGAAGAAGCGCTGAAAATGTTTGAAACATTGATTCAAATTTACAAAGAAAAATCAGGAGGTAAGTAATCCCATGAAAATAAACGGAAACGCGATCCGCCCCGGCAACATCATTCTGCATAATAATCGCTTGTGGGTGGCTGTTAAAACGCAGCATACGCAGCCGGGCAAAGGGGGTGCCTATCTGCAAGTCGAGCTTAAGGATATTCGTGACGGCACAAAACTGAACGAACGATTTCGGTCCAGCGAATCTGTCGAGCGGGTGCGCTTAGACGAAAAAGAATACCAATTTCTTTATGAGGAGGGAGACGACATTGCCCTCATGGATCTTGAAAACTTTGAACAAATTCATCTCCGCAAAGATATTTTGGGGGACACTGCTGCGTTCTTAAAGGATGGGATGATGGTGACTGTCGTCTCTCATGAGGGGGAAATGGTGGGCGCCGAGCTTCCCGAAACCGTCGTGATGACGATTGTTGAAGCAGAGCCTGTTGTGAAGGGGCAAACCGCTTCGTCCTCTTATAAACCGGCGATTCTTGAAAATGGCGTGCGGATACTCGTCCCCCCGCATATTGGCGCGGGCACAAAAGTGATCGTCAACACGGCTGACGGTACGTATGTTGAGCGCGCAAAAGAATAGGATAGATATACATGGCACACCAATTTCGCGCTGTAGCAAGATCACCTCACTTAAATGTGATGTGTAATGCCGCCTTTAAGGCCGCGCGCGGGCTGACTCGAGACTTTGGCGAGGTTGAACACCTGCAAGTTTCCCGAAAGGGCCCTGGCGACTTTGTTTCGATGGCCGATAAAAAGGCCGAAGCTCTCATTTTTAGCGAACTCAAAAAAGCGCGGCCAACCTATGGGTTTAAAATGGAAGAAGGGGGCGATGTCCCCGGGGAAGAAGACTATATCTGGCACATTGATCCTCTTGATGGAACAACAAATTTTCTCCATGGGATTCCTCATTTCGCAATTTCCATTGGCCTTCAAAAAGGGGACGAGCTGATCGCTGGCGTTATTTATGATCCCATTAAGGACGAACTTTTTTATGCGGAAAAGGGGAGTGGTGCTTTTTTAAATGACCGACGCTTAAGGGTTTCGGCGCGAGGACAGCTTGCAGACTCCCTGCTGGCAACGGGTGTTCCCTTTGCCCTGCATGACCCAGAGACTCACAGGACTTTCCTGAAAACCTTAACGCAGGTGATGCCTCTTGTGGCGGGCGTCAGGCGGATGGGGGCAGCGTCGCTTGATCTGGCGTACGTGGCAGCGGGGCGGTTTGAGGGCTATTGGGAAACGCATATTCAGCCATGGGATATTGCCGCAGGCGTTGTTCTTGTGCGGGAAGCTGGGGGCTATGTTTGCGACCTGAAGGGCGGCGAAGATCTCTTTGAATCAAAAACAATTCTCGCAACAAACCAAGCTCTTCAGCAGCCTTTAAAGGATCTACTGTTTCCTCATTATACTCATTCCAGATGATTGAATCTTCTTTACCTCTCCCCTTGTGGGAGAGGTCGCCCCGAAGGGGCGGGTGAGGGGTACGTACGATACACATCATACGTGAAATTCATACAAATGAACCCCTCACCCGCTGCTGCGCAGCGACCTCTCCCACAAGGGGAGAGGTAAAAGAGCCTATCGCTTGCACTTTATTATTCTGCAAAAATCACCTGGAATGGGTAAATACCTTCAATTAGATAACCTAAAATTAGGCTCTTGCGCTTTTAGAAATTATCACGTATACAGGGGATGCGCTCTTTGCCGGTTGGACCGGCTTGTGAGAGGTATCGGGCCTCGCACCATTAGCCATAAGGAGTTAAATACATGACGTTTTACGAAACCGTCTTTGTTGCGCGTCAAGAGCTCTCAGCTGCACAGGTTGAAACGCTCGCTGCAACGATGACAGACATTCTTGCCACGGGTCAGGGCGAAGTGACCAAAACCGAATTCTGTGGCCTGCGTACGCTTGCTTACAGCATCAAAAAAAATCGCAAAGGTCATTATGTCCTTTTTAACATTCAAGCTCCCTCGGCAGCTGTGAAAGAAATGGAACGACAGATGCGGCTCAACGAGGATATCCTCCGGTTTTTAACGATTAAAGTTGATACGCTCGATCCTGAACCATCTGCTTTGATGCAAACCAAACAAAATCGCGATCGCCGTTATGAAGGCCTTGGCGGCCATGAAGAATATAGACCTTATGAAGGAGGAAGAGAATGACTGTCCCCGTAACGCGTAAACCTTTCTTTCGTCGCCGCAAAACGTGCCCTTTTTCCGAGCCCGATGGCATTCCCATTGATTACAAGGATGTGAAGTTACTACAGCGGTTTACGACCGAGCGCGGAAAAATGATCCCCAGTCGCATCACGTCCGTTTCGCAAAAGAAACAACGGGAACTGTCTCAAGCCATTAAACGGGCCCGCTTTTTAGCGCTTATGCCTTATGTTCTCGATTAGGCTCTAATGTTTGTGTGAAGGCGTAGGTGAAGGCGCTGGTGGTGCGACAGGTGCATGAGGCGTGGGTGGAGGAGCAGCGATATGCGGCTGAGCGACAGGAGCCGGCGGCGGCGCTGGTGCTGGGCGAGCTTGTGGTGACGGCATAGGGTGCGCTTTTGGAACCGGTGCCGGGGCTGGGGCCGGGGCTTTTTCAAGTTGGCGTAATTCGTGCCGCAACTCTTTTCTTTCTCTCTTTTCTTGATGGGGGAGTGCACCTATCTCTTGTTGCATCTGACGTTTTTCTTGTTTTATCTGGGGGGCTACGCCGCGTAATTCTTTCTCGAGGTGTTGTTTTTCTTTCCGTTCTTTAGGGGGGAGAGCGCGGGGGAGGGCACGTATTTCTTTTTCCAAGTACCGTTTTTCCTGTCTTGCCCCTGAAGGGAGTTGCTTTAACTCTTGCTTGAGGAACTTCTTTTCTTGTGCCGCTGCCTTTGGAAGATTTTGTAATGTTTGACGCAGACTTTTCTCTTCTATTTTCCTTTGACTTCCTTTCCAACTGGGGGTTTGCATTTGGTTTAATCTGTTTGTAATTGCCTGTGGATCTCGAACCGTTTTTCGGAACTGTGGATCACGTGCAATCGCTTCTTGCCAACGATGGTGTAGCTTTCTCAGAAAAAAGGGATCGACGCCGTAAAGACCAAGAGGAAAGTATGACGCATAAAATGAGGGAGAAAGCCGAGAGACAAAAATGGGTGTTGTTAAATCAACGGCGACAATCTCTGCGAGTGAGGCAAACCCAGGGTCAAAAGACGGTGTTACAATCACAGCATTTCCAAGGAGCAGAAGGCGCCGTTCTAATAGAATATCAAAGGTGATAGGCAAGCTTGGAAATACGTAATAGGAATAAGGGTCTGGATAGATAATGTCATAGTCTTCAATGGTGATGTCTGTAATAGGTTCAATGTATTCATCATACATATCTTCGGAGAGATAGGGTTGCGATAAAGCCAAATAGAGGGGGCTGGATGCCTCTGCTTTTTTTTGTCTAACAAAATGATATTTGTCGGGGTGGTTATAAATGTTTTGATAAATTTGAGATAAAATATAGTATTTATCAGATAATAATTCATCCTCTTCTTTTGTAACATGTTGATTTTGTTCTTCGTTATAAATGAGCTGCAGAATGATATGCTCAGCAAGGACAATGCCAAGCGCGTTTGGGGTATCGGTTGCATCTGGTGCTTTCAGTGTCCGAAATGCGCTTGCAATGACGATCCAATCCTGATCACTTAAGGGGTGCGTTTGATCTTGAAGTTTTGCATCGATTTGATCAATGACGTCTTTAAAACGTAAAGAATTATTTCTCATCTCTGGGGGAATAACAGTATTTAGGATAAGATCTTGTCCTTTTATGATGAGATCTTCTTTCGCTGCAAGATCTTGCGAAAGGCGTGAAACAAACGCTATTTTACCAACGATAAGGCTTGGATAGTGCTTGAGAAGATTTGTCGAAATGGCATCATTTATCAATTTATCATAGAGCCTCGGAGGAAGGTGTTCAGGATTTTTTTCACGTGTTTCCACTTCGTTGAATAACGTCGTGAGATAATCTGATTGTGCTTGAGCAAAAACATCAGCATTCTTAACAAGACACAGCAGAATAAGGAGGAGCGGAACGCGCAAAAATTTTCTGAATACAAGATGTATGTTGCGCCTGAGCACGTTATTTTCCTTTCTTTTGTTTTTTAAGGATAAAAGAAAGATATTAATTTTTAATGAACGTAACGTTACACCTCCACCATACGCTTCTGAATGGCGGCGGCTTTTACAGCTTTTTGCAGTTTTTCAAAGGCACGGATTTCGATTTGCCGCACGCGTTCGCGGGAAATTCCCAAAGAAGCGGAAAGGGCCTCAAGGGTTGAAGGAGGGTCCGTCAAGCGACGTTCATAGATAATTCTGTACTCTCTCTCGTTGAGTGTTTTGAGAGCCGTCTCAAGAAGGGCATTTTTTTGTTTGTTTTCATCCCGCTCTATCAGCTGTTTGTCATGGCTTGATGTTTCGTCAACTAACCAATCTTGCCATTCCTCGGCGCCCGCTTCTTTGAGGGGCGCATTCAGGGATTGGTCCGGTCCCGCAAGACGTTTGCTCATCTCGATCACGTCATGTTCGGACACCTTGAGGTCTTCCGCGATCTTTTTAATCGTTTGTGCAGAAATGATGGGCTCATTCAGCTCTTGCATTTCGCCCTTCATGCGTCGCAAATTAAAGAATAATTTTTTCTGGGCTGCGGTCGTTCCGATTTTGACGAGGGACCAGGAATGCAAAATATACTCTTGAATATTTGCGCGCACCCACCACATGGCATAGGTAGAAAAACGAAACCCTTTATCGGGATCAAATTTACGCAAGGCCTGCATCAACCCGACATTTCCTTCGGCGATCAAGTCAATAACGGGGAGCCCATACCCCCGATAGCCCCCCGCAATTTTTGCCACAAGCCGCAAATGGGATGCCACAAGCTTCTCAGCTGCCTTTGGGTCTTGATGTTCTTGCCATCGTTTAGCAAGCATGAATTCTTCATCGCTCTCTAAGAGAGGAAATCGCCGTATTTCCGCCAAATATCGCGTAAGTCCATCAGCGATGCTTGGCAGACTTGAGGCTTCATGCTGCACAGGCAGGTGATGATTTTTTGGGTCGTCTGACATTGAAACGTACCTTATTTATCTTTTAGGGCTATTTTATAATGCGACAATAACATATCCAATAGATTTCGCATATCCTCTGGGAGATCTGTTTCAAAACAAAGTCTTTCTTTTGTTGTTGGATGGACGAAGGTCAATTCGCGTGCATGAAGCGCATGACGCCCTTTTGGCCAAAGCTCTTGCGCTTGCAAATAGGTTTTAAGAAATGCAGGCGCTGATTTTGGGTCTTTCCCGTACAAAGCGTCGCCTAAAAGCGGGTGGCCTTTAGAGGACAAGTGCACCCGAATTTGATGCGTACGCCCCGTTTCGAGACGACACTCCACAAGGCTGACGACAGGCCCCAGGTATTGCAGAACTTTGTAGTGGGTGCGGGCGAACTTTCCCCCATCACGCATTGTCATGCGTTGGCGGTGCCGTGGATCCCGCCCAATGTTTCCTTCGATTGTTCCGAACCGAGGGGACACCATACCCCACACCACAGCAATGTATGTGCGGCCCATGGTGTGAGCCCGCAGCTGATGGGTGAGGTGTGCGTGCGCTGTATCATTTTTGGCGGCGACCAAAAGCCCGCTCGTTTCCTTATCCAGCCTGTGAACGATGCCGGGGCGCTTAACTCCATTGAGGGTTGATAAGGCATCGCCACAATGACTGAGGAGAGCATTCACGAGGGTGCGATCGGCATTTCCAACGGCGGGATGAACGACCATGCCGGCGGGCTTGTTGACAACGATCACGTCATCGTCCTCATAAACAATGTCAAGGGGGATCGCTTGGGGGAGTGGAGAGGGGTCTTCATCAAGGGAAGGGATCGTCACTTCAATGTCTTGCCCTTCTTTTACCTTATAAGAAGCATCCGTCACAGTGGTATCATCAATCTTTACGAGTCCTTGAGAGACAACATCTTGGAAGCGCGTGCGCGAGCACTCTGGAATTTTGAGCGCCAAAAACTTATCAAGCCGTTGTCCGTGGTCTTGAAGATCGACGATGGGAGTATGTAGGGCGTGTGTCATGATGGTAATTTATAGATGCATTGACCGAGAAGCAAGCTTGGGGCTACTCTTTCTTTAAAAGAAAAACCGTTTGTGTCCGCATTTGTTCGTTAAAAATTTCGTAGGTGCCCTTTCCGCGACTTTTTGCACGATAAAGGGCGAGATCGGCGTCGCGAATAATATCTTCGGGCAATGTATACGTGGCGGAATTTCCTAAGGCGATTCCAATGCTGACATTAGAAGAAATTTCGTGCCCTTCCGGCATCACAAATGGTTCGGACACGCTTCTTACAATGCGCTTTGCAACCAATTTAATCTCTGACAGCTGGGCGACATTGGGCAAAAGAATCGTAAATTCATCTCCACCAAAGCGTGCAACGGTGTCGCCTGCGCGGCTACATTTTGCAATCCGCCCAGCAATCACCATGAGAACTTCATCGCCAGCCTCGTGGCCCAATGTATCATTGACATCCTTAAAACGATCTATGTCCAAATACATAACAGCAAAAGAAGACCGGCTCAAAAGGGCTTGTTTTAAGCGATCCATAAAAAGAGCGCGATTAGGAAGCCCCGTCAATCCATCATGAAAAGAATCATAAAAGAGACGTTCTTCCCTTTTCTTCCGTGCGTCAATGTCTGTCAGAAGACCAACAAATCGGATCGCTTTGTGGTGTGCGTTGAAAAGGGCACGACCCCGGGATACAATCCAGATGTACGTGCCGTCTTCTCGGCGCACGCGGCATTCGGATTTAA
>Ga0207008_10061_pt1 | contig 33091 bp, 29 predicted proteins | sample Alteio_BWMinCont_83_FD_153489 | JGI IMG/M metagenome (GOLD analysis project Ga0207008, IMG submission 153489) | Enriched cells from forest soil in Barre Woods Harvard Forest LTER site, Petersham, Massachusetts, United States -... | ecosystem: Environmental > Terrestrial > Soil > Temperate forest >... | reverse complement strand
ATTGTGATACGTAGGAATGAAGTATTTGTAATAGGAATTGCTCGTAGTAAGCGCTGCCTTGGTATAATAAGTTGAATCATTCTTCAATCCGCAGAAAGAATATTCGCCACTGCTATTTGTCATAGTACTGTCTTTGGCATGTAGTGAACTATCTGTTGGATTGAAGATGATCAGGTACACTTTAGCAGGATATCCTGCGGTCTTACCGGTCGTTACTTTACCGGTGATACAGTATGACAGATAAACGGTTGCACTGTAATATGTAAGGCATTTTGTGGTTGAATCATAAACCCGCAGGTATACAATTTCTGAGGTAATGCCAGTAGCATATGTATGGTTAACTGAGATGTTGTTTGAAGAATCTACACTTCCATCTCCAAAATACCATTTGATACTGGAATGGGCAGAAGCATTAGACTTGCCATAGAAATATACTTTTAGATTACTTACACTATCCGTAAAGCTGGCTGATAAGCTACAACCTGAAAGTGTGATCGTCTTGGAAGCATAAGTAAGGCATTTTGTAGTAGAATCATATACCCTCAGATAAACATTTTCACTGGTTGCACTTGAAGCATAGGTATGTGAATCGTGCAAACCTGCTGCATTTGAAGAATCAACATCACCGTCTCCGAATATCCACATGTATCTTACATGTTTTGATGCATTTGAAGTGCCATAGAAATATACCGTATGACCGCTGATACTATCAGTGAAGCTTGCTGTAAGACTGCAACCTGACACTGTAAAGGTATGACATGTTGTTGTGCTGCAACCCGTAGCAGAATCAGTAACTGTAAGGCATACATTATATGAGCCTCCTGCACTATAGGTATGTGAAGGATTTGCAGATCTGCTGTCTGACTTGTCGTTGAAATCCCACATATATGATACTCCTGCTTTATTCTTGGAATCAGAAGCAAACGACACTGTTAAACCACTAATGCTGTAAGAATAATCAGACAATGCAGTGCAAAAAGTGATAGTGCCTGTTGCATAGTAGAGACATTTTGTAGTTGAGTCATAAACTCTCATATAAACATTCTCAGTACTTGCGCTACTGGTATACGTATGGTGAGCATTTACTCCTGAAGTTGAATCAGTAGTATTATCTCCAAAAAACCAGATGATTTTAGAATGTGAAGATGCATTTGTCTTGCCATAGAAATAAACAGTGTGTCCGCTTATACTATCGGTGAATGAAGCTGTGAGTGAACAGTTTGTAACCGTAATATTAGAACATGTGGTTGTACTGCATCCTGTTGCACTGTCTGTTGCAGTAAGGCAAACATCATAAGTCCCGTTTGATGCAAAAGTATGACTTGGCGCATGGCTGTCACTCAGCGATGACTTGTCGCCGAAATTCCAGCTGTATTTTACTGTTGATTTATTGGAAGCATTGACAGCAAATGTCACCGTGAGACCGCTTATCTTATCAGTGTAATCTGATAAAGCAGTACAAAGTGTTATAGTGCTACTTGCATAATAGAGGCATTTTGTTGTTGAGTCATATACTCTCAAATACACATTCTCAGTACTTACACTGCTTCCGTAGGTATGATGTGGATCAAGACCTGAAGAATCACTGGCACCATCACCAAAATACCAGATAATCCTGGAATGTGAAGATGCATTCGTCTTGCCATAAAAATATACTGTATGACCACTGATACTATCTGTAAAGGACGCAGTGAGCGTGCAGCCGGTGGTTACGGTAAGATTTGTACAGGTTGTAGAAGCGCACCCCGTAATTGAGTCAGTTGCCGTGAGACAAACGTTATAGGTTCCTGCTGAGGCGAAAGTATGACTTGGTGCATGGCTGTCACTTAGGGCAGATTTATCACCGAAATTCCAGCTGTATTTTACAGAGGCTTTGTTTGAAGTATTTACCGCGAATGAAACAGTGAGACCGCTTGCCTTATAAGTGTAATTGGATTTAGTAGGGCAAAGGGTAACCGTTTGATAAGAATAAGCGGTACATCCTGAAGTAGAGTCGTAGATTAGCAGGTAAACGGTTTCAGTTGTGTCTGTCGCAATATATTTATGAGATACGCCGGCTCCGGTTGTAGAATCAATGGATCCGTCACCGAAATACCATTTGTAACGGGTATGTGCCGAAGTTGTGCTATTGCTTTTAAAATAGAATGTATTTCCAGCACTTCCATAAGTGAATGATGATTTAATGTTACAAGCGGAAATCGTAATACTATTGCAATAGTGAGATGAACAGCCGGTTGAACTGTCATATACTGAAACACATACGCTGTAGGTACCTGCTTTACTGTAGGTATGATATGCATAATCTCCTGATCCGTAAGATGATCCGTCACCATAGTTCCAGACCGTGCTGTGCTTATGCGTAAATGCCGAAGAACCTGAATCTGCCAGGGCAATCGCAAGTTTTGTTGTTGCATAAACAAAGTGTGCTGTACATGTACTTACAATAACAGAATCGTATGCACAATAAGAAGCAGTACAGGCTGTATTGGCACTGTCAGTAACAGTTAGACAAATATGATAATAACCATTCAAAGAAAAAGTATGTGTTGGATTCTTGTCGGTAGAAGAAGTTTTATCATTAAAATCCCATGTGCTTTTATATGTCCCGCTATTTGTAGAAGAACCGTTTGTGAATGTTACTTTCCCACCTGTACCATTTTTAAATGTAAAGTAGGCTTTGGCAGAGCATGGCGCTTTGCCGGTGGTAACAGTAGTACAGGCAGTATCGGCACATTTATTTACGGAATCGTAAATAACAAGGCATGCCGTATAGCTTTTCCCATAATTATAATAATTATGTGTGGGGCTGGACGTATCCGAAGTGTACCCATCACCAAAATGCCAGCTGTAAGAAAAGTGTTTTACAGATATCGAAGATGTACTTTTAAAATATACAACGGTACCTGAAACAGAATCTTTAAAGCTTGCCTTTACGCCGCAGGCCTCGGTTTTGCCAGACCAGAATAATCCGGCAATCGTGAGCATTAATGCTACCAGCATCGGGCTCAACATTTTTGTAAAAGAAGGAGATTTCATAATATTAAAATTTCGTTTGTTTTTAAACTTTAGCCAAAGGTACGGCGACATATAAGAGTATCATCTGTAAAAACATATAAGTCTTACGCGTCTAAGGTGCTTTTAATCTTTTATTATTTCAATCTTTTAATTGGTAATCAATAATTTACATCTTCATTTCCAGCCACTCATTATACCTGAATAATACCTCTTCTTTGGTCCATTCACTGCCATAAGTTTCCAGGTATTTCCGGGTTTCAGCCCTGAATTCAGGTTTTCTGAGGATTCCCGGGTTTTCAGCGGCCTTCTGAATTAGCTGCATAAACTCTACTTCTTTGGCAGCTTCGGGCCTGGCAAGGAATTCTTTATAGTCTTTAAAGATCTGTTTGATGCGGTATTCAATAAATTCATATTCTTTCATATCAAAGCGAATCATCAATTCACCTATGGCAGCCCGTAACTGTACATAGCTATCTATACTTTTGTACCCTTCATGCCCGTATGCTTTATTAAGATTCAAAATAGCCTGTTTGAAATTCTTTTGCTTATAATACATTTCAGCGAGGTTTAATAAGGTAAAGGCCGCATAATAAGCATTTTGCTGCACACTTTTTATTTTGTTCATGCTCTGCAGCAGTTCTATTGCTTTGTCAGGATTGATCTTGGAATAATTTAAAACCTTTATATTATGATAAAATAATTCGAAGAGGTCATAATGTATTTTTTCAAATGCTTGCATCTCTTCGTGGAGCATTTCTGCATATTTTAATGATAGTTGATAATCATGGTATTGAAAAGCAGCATTCGCCATCCAGGCAAGCATTTGAAGTTTATGCTGATGATTACTTTTGTTAAAGAATTTTTTCTCTGAAAAGCTATCATAAGTTGAACTAAGATATTCTGTCAGCCCAGGGTAATTTTTATTCTGAAGGAGAATATGACTTACAATAAAATAAATTCCAAACTGAACTTTAGGGCTTTGTTTCAACTCTTCATCACGTGTATATTCATTCAACATATTTTCCAGTAGTTCCGGAATTGGAGTGCTCGTACCTGCCAGATATTGATTCGCATTCATTTTGTATTCAAATACAGCAAGGATATCCTCAACCTCACTTAAACGATTCAGCAGGGTTCGGTTTTCTTGCCTTTTCTTAATATACAACTCCGGGTTTATGGACGGAATTTCTCTTGATATTTTTGTTATCTGAGAATAAATTATATCCAGCAAACCATAGTTTTCAATCTCTCTGGCTTTTTCTTCTCCCTTCTTAAAAAAATATAATGCGATTTTCGGAGCATTCAGGTTTTGATAATAATAGGCCAGACCGGTATAATAGAAACAAAGCATATTATCATTATTCTGATGCTGATGTAAAAAAACACTTCTGCTTATATCCGACAACAGGCGGCCTTTCAAACGATAATAGGCATTTTTATCGCTGCCCGCGTACAATTTTTTAAATACTTTTTCATCATCATATTTCTCTCCAAGCCGCCTGATATTGTCAAACAGGTAAAAGTCTTTTCGTTGATTTTCAGCATCTCCATTGCCAGAATACATCTTAAACAGCCGTGCTGCATTTTTATCCATCCGTAGGATCATGTCATTAAGCAAATCCATAATATTCGTTTTAGCCGCGTAAGATAATACTTATTTTAAAGAATAGGAACCGAAAGGTATTGATATATTTGTATGACAATTTGAAAAAAATGAAAAAACGCCTTTACATAATCATATTTGTTTTAAGCTTTGTCTGCATTGAGGGCCGATCGCAATCTCCCCATTTTGTTTTGCTACCAGCAACCGTTTCCACTCAGATCAAAGGGAAAGCCAATGACAGCCTGAGCCTTTTTTATAAGTGTGTTTATATAGGAACAACTACCGCACCTACTTTTACCGGTGTTATTTACACTAATTACAATACCAATATTAACAAAAATCCAGCTATTGCCAGAGACAGTTTTAATACAGCTGCTCAGATCCCTCCCGATACTATTAATAACCTTGATACGATTCCTTTTTATTGTCATATTCCTGTAACCCAGGATTATTTTAAAAATGGCAAAGCGAATCTTATAGTCATATGGCCGACAGGGGCCAGACAAAAAACTGGAATTGTAACCAGTTCTGATACTTTCCATTATGCAACAACTGTAGCGATAAGTGGCTTCACCGGGATTGATGAAAAAGATGACCCATTTGGCACCTTGAATATCTATCCAAACCCTGCCAATTCTTATCTTAACATCAATAACCCAAATCCGGAACTGGTATTGAATCTCATCCGGATTATGGATAATACGGGTAGACTGGTTATGCAAAGCCATGACAATTTTGAAAGAATTGATATCAGCGTATTGAAGCCCGGAACATATTATCTTGAGCTTAATTCAACAGACGGGAATAGCTCAGTATATCCTTTTATGATTAACAGGTAACGTGAATATCTGAATTGACAGGCTACTCTGGTACTCCACTTGCAAAAAAACTGGGCATTAAGGATGGATACCATATTGCCCTGGTCAACGAACCAGATTATTACTTCAATCTTTTTACCGAATTACCCGATAATATTCACTGGTACAGAAATATGGATCATCCTGAATTGGACATGATTCATCTTTTTGTTACAAGCCGTGAGATTTATTCAAACCAGCTTCACAAGGCAAAAAATCAGATCAAAAAATCAGGCACCATATGGATATCCTGGCCTAAAAAAACATCCGGAATCATATCGGATCTTAATGATAATATCATCAGGGAAATGGCTCTTGAGACCGGATTGGTAGATGTAAAAGTGTGTGCTGTAAATGAGGTATGGTCGGGCCTTAAACTTGTATACCGGCTGAAAGACAGGTGATATTATATTATTGAATAATTGAATGTTATGAGTATTAAATAATTTTATTCATGATATTCTCAAATTAGAACGTAACTTTCGGTCAAAATGGCGGGCATAGATGTTTAAATCCATATTGCAGCACCTTCGGATTCCCTATTCTTTGTACCTGATGCCGATCTTTGCTTTCGCGGCATGCCAGTACCCGTTTTCGGATGCGAGAACACTTGTCATTTCATTCATTGCTATTCATCTTTTTTTGTATCCTGCTGATAACGGCTTCAGTTCCTGGTTTGAAAAGAGAACGTCTGGTTATATTACACTCAGAAATTATTCACCGGTACCAAATGGCCTTTTGCTTGTTTCCATATTGTTTGATATCACAGGCATTTTGCTTGGCTTATTGATAAGCTGGCAGTTTGCATTGATGCTGCTTATTTATGGTGTCGTTTCAAAAGCATTCAGCCATCCCTTCATACGCTTGAAAAAGTACGGCTTCTTCGCACTAATTATAGTCGCAGTCTTCCAGGGTGGGTTCGCATATCTCATGTCATTTCTTGCCTTGCAACATCTTGGTTTTGCCCAATTGAATGATCCGAAAATATGGATACCTGCCTCTCTTTGCGCCGTTATGATCCTTGGTTTTTACCCCATGACCCAGATTTATCAGCATAGTGCCGATCGCGAACACGGTGATCGTACAGCAAGCATGATCCTTGGGGTTAACGGCACATTTATTTTCAGCGCCATCGTATTTCTGATTGGCAACTTCGGATTCTATTTTTACTTTACCAATTACTTTCACAGGGTTGTTTATTTTATCCTTTTCCAGATCTTTTTATCCCCGCTTTTTGCATTTTTTATCCTCTGGTATTTTGCTTTCCTTGTAGACGAGAATGAAGCTACGCACCGCAATGCCATGATCATGACGAAAATTTCTGCAGTATGCCTGATGGCATTTTTTATCACAACTGCGATCCTTCAAAACCGTTTCTGAAATTGCTTTAGAGCAAACCAGCCAACATTTCCTTTATTTATTACGATCAAATTTCCCTTTTTACAGGATTTTGAATGCGGCAGATTTTGATAATTTTTATGTGGGTTGGTATCCCGACTCATTTTACTTTTGTGTCGTTAACCAAGACTAAAAGACGATACAAAACCATTTAATCTTTCCTCTTTCTTCCCCGATCACCAGTAAGCATTTGTGGTACCTGGTGATACAGAAGGCCCTGCTATGAAGCAAGGCCTTTTTTTATGGTCAGAATTAATAGTCAGATATTCCCCACCAGTTTCCGCTCATTACCATCATACAAAGAAGTTTTACGGTGTTGCCATAATATTCTTCATCTCCCATCGCTTCATGGCAGGCATAATCCCACACATGGTTTACCATTACCTGGTTTTTTTGATCAATCATAGCCGAAACACCAAAAGGCGCAATAAAAACAATATTATCGCCGCTGGCACCGGCTCCGTAATTGCCCAAAAGCGTATAACCATCCCTTATTCTGGCGATGTTGTTTTTGGTTTTGTTTATTAACCAGCTATTTATTGGCGCTAATAGTGCCGCATCCCGAATATCTCCGGAAATTAAATAATCTCCCGCCAACCGCCAGGGAATGCGGCAGGCGTTATAAGAATATTCCCCATCCTGTCGCTTCTCAATAAAAAACGGACCGGCAGGTCTTGGAACTTTGTTGCAACTCTTTATGAAATCCGGAAATAAGCCTGAATTGGGACTGTATTTCTTTTGCATGAAGTTTAGCAGGCGATAACCGCTATTAAGTACTTTCTGCCAGGTCGAATCTCCTGTAGCTTCGTAAAATGCTTTAAAATGGTCTGGAAGAAAGTCGGAAGTGCGGGTATCGTTATAATATGGCTCCCCGGCCTCCGTAAAATCACCCATAATCATCAGGTTGGTTTTGGGATTCAGGTTGGTTGACTTCAACGCATTGATAATATCAATAGCTTCGTTCTTATAGTCAAATACTCCAGCACTCCCCCACTGTCTGTCGGCCATGAGAAAGGCATAAGCGATGTCGAGATCACCATCTGTTGCATCGTCCGAGTTGTGCTCATTGATGACAGAATCGCGCGTCTGGTCCCATGCCATCAGGTGATGGTTGATATTGCTGGGATGCTTTTTGAAATAAATCGCCATCTTATCGAAAATCTCATGAGCCTGCCGGTCATATCCTGCCATCACCACCATAATCATCATTCCATAGCCATGCCCCTCCGATAACGAAACGCTGTTGGCCGACTTATTTCCCCCGCGCCAAAGCCCATCAGCATTGCAATAGACATAAGCGCCTGATTTGTCTTTGGTGTATCTGATATAGTGCTTCTTCCATTTGTCGTAGAAACGAATAACAGCGCTATCCATTTCGGATTGGGTATTGATAGTTGGCTTCGCTGAGCCGATTGTATAGACGGTATGATTGGGGAATGGCATTTTTGCTTCCTGGGCTAATGCAAGATAAGGAACCAACCCTATTAAGGCTATAATCACAATCAATTGAATATCAAATAGTTGTAATTTCATCTCCTGGTAAAAAAAGCCCTGATCATTAAAGAACAGGGCTTTTCATAAATTAGTTTATCGTTACTATGCTTCAGGTTGTGCTTCAGCTTCTCCTTCGGCAGTTTCTTCTTTTGCTTTCTTTGCTTTTTTCACTTTAGGCTCAGCATCTGCAACTTCATCCGTTGTATCTTCAGCTGCTTTCTTAGCCTTTTTTGCTTTTGGCTCGGCAACCTCTGTTTCAGATGCTGCTTCGGCAACCGGTGCTGTTTCAGCTTTAACTTTTTTTGCCGGTGTTGCTGCCTTTACCAGTTCTTCTACCGCTGCTTCAGCGCTCTGGAATGGAATCATGGATACGAAACTCTTGTCGTCTCTTTTTCTTTGAAACTTAACGATACCATCTACTAAAGCGAATAGGGTATGGTCTTTACCCATGCCTACACCTTTGCCAGCGTGATGTTTTGTACCGCGTTGGCGAACAATAATATTACCGGCTATCGCAGCCTGGCCGCCATATATTTTAACACCTAACCGTTTGCTTTCTGATTCCCTACCGTTCCTGGAACTACCGGCTCCTTTTTTGTGTGCCATTTCTTTATTATTCGAATGTTATTGTCTGTATCTATAAAGGAGACGCAAACATTGCGTCTCTACATTTCAATTATCCTACGATTTCCTCAACCTGGATTTGGGTTAATGCCTGACGGTGTCCGTTTTTTACCCTGTAACCCTTTCTACGTTTCTTTTTGAAAATGATTTTCTTATCTCCTTTCAGGTGGCTCAGTATGGTTGCCTTCACTGAACTGCTTTTCAGGTTTTTGATGCTGATCTTGTTGTCATCACCTGCCATCAGCAGCACTTTATCAAAAGCTACAGCACTTCCTTCATTACCTTCGAGGCGGTGAACGAAGAGTTTCTGGCCTTTTTCTACTTTGTATTGTTGTCCTGCGATGTCTACAATGGCGTACATGATCTTATAATTTTTTTGGAGCGCAAAGATGCGCTTTTTTTTAATATCAGGCAAATTATTTAACCCAAACCTTTGTAAAATGCCCTTTTTGGCTGATTTAAGTGGTCGAGGTAAGAAGCAGAGGCCTGATTTCTTTCTCTTTCTCCTCCTGTTTCTCTTTCTACTCGAGCGGTTTGTTTCCTCTTTCTCCGCTCTCTTTCTCTTTCTTAATATGTGATCCCGCTGGGATTCGGACCCAGGACCCACGCCTTAAAAGGGCGTTGCTCTACCAGCTGAGCTACGGAATCATTCAACGCCTTTCAAAAAAGCGACTGCAAAGGTATCACTATCGCGTTAAAGAACCAAAGGCTCTCCTTCTTTTTTTTAAATAGAGTCAAGCCATTAATAATCAGCAAATAAAACATGAATCATCATCAACTCAGTCATCAGGCTTGACATATTTCCTCGCATTTCACTTGGCGCCTTTGCGCCTTAGCGAGAAAAAAATTACACACAAAGTTTGAAATAATAGCTCTGAATCCAAATGTAGAAAAACAAAACCGCAAAGAACTCTAAGAATACAAAGGTATCGCAAAGTAGGCCTTAATATAAAGGATGCGAACGCAAAGTTTAAAACTGAATAGATTTTGCAACGCTTTCATCTCCATACTTTGTGTTCTCTGCGATACCTTTGTATCCTCTGCGGTTATTTCTTATTTCCCAATACTATAAGGTTTGAAAGTCAATGTATCATCCAGCATTTTGCGATAGGTATAATGTACTTTTTCCACTTCGCCGCTCAGGGCTTCGATCAGTGAATTCATCTTGGGGTTGAACCCTCCAATCCAGGAAATCCCCACATCACGATACTGCTTTTTCTTCATCAGCTCGAGATAAAAATAATAACTAAGCACCGCATCGATGCCCAGGTTCTGGTATTTGGGCAATATTCCAAACACGAGTCCTTTTACTTTATGATTTGACCCTATCAACTGGTGCCAGGCAAATTTCAGCTTACCCAACAGGTCCAGTTTACCATTTACATATTTAAAGACCTGGTTTACTTCCGGGATAAAAACATTGAATCCGGCAGGCTCATCATCCACATAGGCAAACCAGATAAACTCAGGGATCATGATGGGCAACATCGATTTAAAAACAGCATAGATATCATCTGATGTTACAGGCTTAAAGTTTTCGAACCCATCCCAGCTCTTGTTATAGACATATACAAAGTCGTCTATATATTTCCTGAGATCCTTTTTGGTTATATGTTCAAAACGAAGATTGGGCTTGCGTGCCACCCATTTGCTTATTTTATCAAGACGTGGGGCATATACTTTATATTTATCTATCAGGTAGGTTTTTTGGTCGAAATACAGTTGGAATCCATATCGCTCAAATAATTCCCTGTAATATTCAGGATTGTAATTCTCCATATAAGACGGTGGGCCAAAACCTTCCACCAGCAAACCCCAGAAACGGTCGCGCTCCCCGAAGTTCACAGGTCCGTCCATAATATGGATATCGCGGCTCTGCAGCCAATCAGCACAAGCATCAAACAACTTGAAAGCGGCAGTCTTATCATTAATACATTCAAAAAACCCGATACCACCTGCAGGATCCTCCATATTGGCAATAAGCTCGCGGTTGATAAAGGCGGCCACCCGTCCGACAGGCATTCCGGAATCGTTTATCAAAACCCAGCGGATCAGTTCCCCGTTTTTAAATGCCGGATTTTGTGCCGGATCAAAAACGGATTCTATATCCTTATCCAATGGACGAATCCAGTTCGGATCGCTTTTATATATATAAAGCGGAACCGACAAAAACAATTTGATTGCATTGGCATCACCCGCTTTCACTTCTATCATTTTCATGGCTGCGAAGATAGGGGAATTGGAGGGTTGGTGAATTTGTGATTTGTGATTAGTGATTTGAAATGTAAAAGCAGTATTAAGTAGGAATCCCCCTCCCGAAGAAGTCGGGAGGGGGATTTGATCTGATTCAAAAACCGCGTTTCCAGCATTCTGGCTTGATCCCGAGCACTCGGGACTAAAAAAGCCAATTCCAGCGAACTGGCCTGATATTTCTGTTTTTTTATTTTTTGCTGTTTGTAACACATTGGTTTTAAAATACATACACGTAACTCGTTGACGATTATCAATAGATAACAATAAAATATCAATAGGAAATGCCTTTAAAGGCCGGTTTATCTTTTTCATATTGTAAGTTGTCATTCCGACGGCAGGAGGAATCTGATGCATCTTTACTTACGCCTTACGCCTTATCCCTTATGCCTGTTTTTATGTACATATATAGCGAGATGCCAAAGTGGGTGGGTACTTTGAAAAAATATTTTATAACTGATATTTATTCAATCAGTTGCAGGCACATTTTTTTTCGAAAATGTTTTGCTTTTTTGAAAACGAAACCAATCCGGAGTCTAAAAGCTATTTGCTCCATAGCCTGGAGGCAAAAAACGAGTTCTAATCAGGAAACTACTAATAGACTTAGGATCGGAAATGACAATATCTCAGGATGGCAATTAAAATGCAAATAATACAGTTGGTAACAATATTAAATACATTTGCAATGCGGACTATTGTTCCTGAACCATTAGAAGAAAAATAAAAGATCCGGATGAACAAAGAAAACAAAAAAATACTACACCACCTTTATATAGAGCTGGTCAAATTGCAAAAGGAAGTCATATCGTCAGAATTGAAACTGCTGGTTATTCTTGAAGGACGCGATACTGCGGGAAAAGACGGAACCATTAAGCGGATCATAAAACATCTCAGTCCGCGCGATACCAGGGTTGTAGCCCTGAACAAACCGTCTGAAAGACAGGAACATCTTTGGTATTTTCAACGCTATGCCAACCATTTGCCGGCTTCCGGCGAATTTGTCTTATTTAACAGAAGCTGGTACAACCGGGCTGGGGTAGAAAAAGTAATGGGATTCTGTACTCCAAAAGAGTATAAATCTTTTTTTGGGGAAGTGGAATCATTTGAAAAAATGCTGGTTGATGCGGGGTTCATCATTCTTAAATATTATCTTGATATCAGCCGGGAAGAACAGGAAAAGCGCCTAAAAGCCAGGGAAACAGACCCATTAAAACAATGGAAAATAAGTCCGATTGATACCAAAGCCCTGCACCATTGGAAAGACTATAGCGAAGCCAGAAACGAAATGCTCCTGAAAACAAATTTCAGGCATTCCCCCTGGTTTGTAGTAAATGCCGAGGAAAAGGATGATGCACATATTGCCATCATTACGCATCTTTTGAAATCGGTAAAATATCATGGCAAAAAAGAAAAACTACTTGCTGACGATACGGGGCTGGTGTATCCGGCAACACCTGAGAACATCAGGGAAAAAAGCTATTGATAAGATTAAATACTTTTCGCTATAAGCTTGACTTTATGTTTTTTATAGTTTAAAAACCTGAATGAATCCAATAGCATTGTGTATTGTATCAAGTCATTCTATTTGATAAAAATCATCTCAATAACTGATAATTGTCAGTTTTTTTTTCACTGCATGCCCACATCTTTGCCAGTCTTAAATTAAGGTATAAGGTTATTAAAACTCAAAATCTTAAAAAAGATAAATAACCGGTCGGGTATGAGAAAATAATGCAAAAAAGATTCACAAAAGGGGGTTTTGAATCCTGGAAAGCCTTGTTAGCACGATCAAAATTATTGTACCCGGGAGAAACCTTATTTGAAAGAATTGAATGATCGGTTGGTAAATATGTTGAATTGAAAAACTAAATTTGACCCTGCAGGACAAAATTAACCCCCGTTAATCATGAACTCAGGTTTGGATATAACAGCGCAAGCTTTGCAAGAAAGCGAAAACATACTTCGTGCCATTATTGATAATGCAGTTGAAGGGATTATTACCATTGATAAACAAGGTACTATCGAATCCTTTAATCCTGCGGCTTCAAATCTATTTGGCTATACCCAGGAGGAAGTCATTGGTCAAAATATCAGGATGCTGATGCCGGAACCCGACCGCAGCAGACATGATGGCTATCTAAGAAACTACCAGGAAACCGGTGAAGCTAAAATCATTGGTATAGGCCGTGAAGTAGTGGCCATGCGTAAAAACAAAACAAAATTTCAGATCTATCTAAGCATCAGCGAAGTAAAATTGCGTAACCGCATTATATACACCGGCCTTGTAAGAGATATATCAGACCAGAAAAAAGCGGAAGAAAGACTGAGAAGGTATGCCGCGGAAGTGGAAGAGCTGAACCGCTACCTTGAAACAAGGGTTGAAGAAAGAACATTAGAGCTCGAAAAAACAATGAAAGAGCTCAATGAATCGAAAGAAGAACTTCAGAAATCACTGGAAAAAGAAAAAGAGCTCAATGAACTGAAATCCAAGTTTATCACGACGGCTTCACATGAATTCAGGACCCCGCTTACTACGGTGCTTTCATCCGCGGCACTCATCTCAAAATATAACAAAACAGAAGATGACGATAAACGTCTGAAACATATCAATCGCATAAAATCATCTGTAGAAAACCTGACGGAAATCCTTAACGATTTCTTATCGCTCAGCAAACTGGAAGAAGGAGTGGTTAGTGCCAAAGAGACAGAATTTGACCTGAAACATCTTTGTGAAGAACTTATAGAGGAAATGAATGGAATACTTAAGAGCGGGCAACATATAATGTACAAGCATTCCGGAGCAAAAACCGAGGTGATAAGAGATAAGCAAATTATTCGAAATGTGATCATTAATCTCCTTTCCAATGCTATCAAATTTTCACCTGAAAATGCACAGATTGATTTAAATACCTCAATAAACAGCCACATAGAAATTGAAATAAAAGATAACGGAATAGGTATTCCACCGGCAGATCAGAAACATTTATTCGACCGCTTTTTCAGGGCAAGCAATGTAAGCAATATACAGGGAACAGGTCTGGGATTGCATATTGTGAAAAAATACGTAGAACTCATGGACGGGGAAATCAAATTCCAAAGCAAATTCGGAAAAGGGACAACATTTGGTATTCAATTGAAAAACTAAAAAAATTATGAAAAAAATATTAATCATTGAAGACAATAATGATATGCGTGAGAATATAGCGGAGATACTGGAACTTGCCCAGTATGAAGTGGTTACGGCGCCTAATGGAAAGGAAGGTGTTCGTCTTGCGCAGGAAACGACACCTGACCTTATTATATGTGATATCATGATGCCGGAACTGGATGGATACGGGGTGCTTCATATTCTTGGCAATGACACCAAAACGTCTATGATACCTTTTATTTTCCTTACTGCCAAGGCAGAAAAAGGTGATTTTCGTAAAGGAATGGGCCTCGGCGCTGATGATTATATTAACAAACCTTTTGATGATACCGAACTTCTTGAGGCTATTGAAATCAGGTTGAAAAAAAGTGAATTCCTGAAAAAGGAATTTCAGCCTACAGGTGATGGCCTCCAGGATTTCCTTTCAGGTGCCCGGGGCCTTGAAGAACTAAAAAAACTGTCGACAGAAAATAAAATAAAACGTTTCAAAAAGAAAGATACTATCTTTCATGAGCAGGATTACCCCAGGTCATTATATTTTATAACTAAAGGTAAAGTTAAAACCCTGAAAGGAAACGAAGAAGGCAAAGAATACATAACGGGGCTTCACAATGAAGGCGATTTTCTTGGTTATGAAGCTTTATTACAAGGCGCTACTTATTCGGAATCTGCAGTGGCCCTTGAAGATGCAGAACTTTCAATCATTCCTGCAGAAGACTTTAACAGCCTGATTTATAAAAACCGGGATGTAGCAGATAAATTCATCAAACTGCTTTCCCATGATCTCAAAGAAAAACAGGAACGCCTTTTAAAACTGGCTTATAATTCTATCCGCAAAAGGGTGGCCGATGCACTGGTTATGCTTTACGAAAGATACAAAAAAGACGGGCCTGCCAACTTCAGTATGGCTATTCCGAGGGACGACCTTGCCAGTATCGTGGGGACAGCACCTGAGTCCGTTATCAGGGCGCTCAGCGACTTTAAATCAGAAAAACTCGTCGAAATCAGCGGCAGTAATATTACGATCCTCAATGCGGATAAGCTGAAAGCCATGAAGAATTAATCGTTTGGAGTTATAAATCAATAATTTCAGTGACTTTTGTCACTTTTTTCCTGAAAGTCCTGATCTAATTTTGTCTTACTTAATATAGTGACAATGACGATCGAGATTAACAACAGCCTTAGACTTAAAGACATTCAAAAGGTATTTAGTAAAAAATTCCCTTATCTTAAGCTGGAATTCTTTGCACGGCCATTTGCTGACGGCGAACTGTCTGTTGGGAAACAACATGTTGATAATAACACACTAATAGGTGATATTGCACTCAAAAAACTTTCAGAAACATTAACATTTTCGGCAAATGAAACTGTGACAGACACAGAACGAAAATTAAGGGAACAGTTGGGATTGTTTGCCCATGTTTTCAGGAAAAGCGGGAATATTTATATTCATACCACCAATACCCACCACTGGACTTTGCAACACCAGGAAGAACACGCTGAAGAAGGTGCAAAGTATAATCCACAACTGAATATAATGGAAGCGGATAATGAAGATGATGGATAAGTTGAATCCTTTATAAAAATTTCCTCTCTCATCTACCAAATATCTTTCCCGGATTTAATATCCCATTCGGGTCAAAAACTTTTTTAATAGCCCGCATCAGCTCCAATTGATTTTCTCCAAACATTATGGGCATGAACTCCTGCTGCACAAGGCCTATGCCATGCTCGCCGCTTATGGTGCCGCCAAGAGATTTACAAAGTTCAAATATTTCGATAATTGCTTTTTTGATGGTATTATTCCATATCTCCTCACTCAGGTCACCTTTTAAAATATTGACATGCAGGTTTCCATCCCCGGCATGGCCATAACAAGCTGAGGCAAAGCCATATTTTACGCCGATCTTTTTTACACCTGTCAGCAATTCCGGCAATGAGGCTCGTGGCACTACTGTATCTTCTTCTTTATAAATTGATTTTGCCTTTACAGCTTCGCCTATCTTGCGCCTGAGACTCCAGAGTTTGTCTTTTTCAAAATCGCTGTCAGCAAACAGAACTTCAGTGGCCCCTGCTTCATCAAGTATTCCATTTATTATTTCACAATCTTTATATAATGTATCTATGTAATTACCATCCACTTCTATAAGGAGTTGTGCCTGGGTATTTTCTGACATCGGATGCGCTATAGATGCATACGCCATAGTGAACAAAATCGCATCACGTTCCATGAATTCCAGCGCCGAAGGGGTGATTCCCTTTTGAAAGATTTTTGCAACCGAAGCACATGCTTTATAGGGATCATTGAATGAAGCCAGCATCAATAGGTTATGTTTGGGCAATGGAATAAGTTTAACGACAATTTTGGTTACAAATCCCAGCGTACCTTCACTGCCAACCATAAGTTGAGTTAAGTGATAACCCGTTGAATATTTGAGCGTATTGGCCCCTGTCCAGAGCACTGTTCCATCAGCCAGAACCACTTCAAGATTAAGGATAAAATCTTTGGTCGTGCCGTATTTCAATGCTCTTGGCCCTCCCGAACTATGTGCAACATTCCCACCCATAAAACAGGAACCTTTGGAGGCAGGATCCGGCGGATAAAACAATCCTTTCTCCGCCACAGCATCCTGTAAAACCTGGTTGATCACACCCGGTTCTAATATTGCCTGAAAATTATTCTCATCAATTTCCAGTATCCTATTCATTTTTTCTGATGACAAGCTCACCCCGCCATAAACAGGTAATGCTCCTCCGCTCAGCCCTGTACCTGCTCCCCTCGGCGTCACTGTAATACTGTTTTTATTACACCAGGTCAGTATTTTGCTTACCTGGCTGGTATGGTTAGGAAGCAATACCACTTCCGGTTCAAATTCAAGATCCTCGGTATAGTCATGCCCATATAGTTGCCTTGATTCAGAATCAGTTATCACAGCATCGACCCCTAGTACCGAGACAAAAAAATCAATATCATTGTCATCTATTTTTTTGTAATTGGCTTCGTTTGTTTTCATCTTCTGATTGAATAAGATATATTTGCTTCCCGAAATAATCTCATGTTACCTCGTTTTATGAATGATTCTTTATGATTATCATCTTCAACTTCAAAATTCATTCTTTTTCAATGAAAAAATCTGCATTCTTTTTATTGGCTTTCCTGCTGCCTGTCCTGGTCTTTTCTTCAGGCAAAGATAAAAATAAAGACAGGCCCGGAACCGGGATTTTATCGGGACCAGAACCGCGTCCTGACAAAAAAGATGCTAAACAAGATGAAGGGGTGCTCACTATAAAGAATATCTTCGGGTCGGGAATGTTTTCTGCCAAAGCAAAAGGCGGATATACCATGCTCAAAAATGGCAATTATTGCGTGGAAGACTATGATGCTTCAAATAAAGCTTATGAGATCCTGGAATACAGCTTTACCAAAGATTCTGTAGTGGATACCCTTTTCAGCCAGAAATTTATAACTGATACAACGGCACTTCCGAAAAATTTCGCGCTGGAAAATTTCCAGATCAGCGAGAATAAAAAATATATTCTTCTTCAAACCGCTACGCAATCCATTTACCGTCATTCCAAAAAAGCAATTTATTATATCTACAGCATCCGTACCCATAAGATTAAGAAAGTGCATCATGATAAGGAAGTTTTCTACGCCACTTTTTCGCCCGATGAATCTAAAGTGGCTTATGTATTTGATAACAACCTCTATATCCAGTATTTCCTTTATGGGGATTCAACAGTTCAGGTCACTAAAGACGGTTTGCTGAATAATGTCCTGAATGGGAAAACTGATTGGGTATATGAAGAAGAATTCTCTATGTCACAGGGATATGAATGGTCGCCAAAAGGAGATAAAATCATATATTATCGTTTTGATGAGAGCAAAGTAAAGATGTACCAGCTGGATTATTACGACTCCCTCTACCCTACTATTTATAAATACAAATATCCGGTAGCCGGTGAAGACAATTCCAAAGTGAGCGTATGGGTATATGACCTGAATGTTGATATTAAAAGAAAGCTGGAACTGCATGAAGAAAACGATCAGTATATTCCAAGGATTTCCTGGACCAAAGACGATAATACTGTGGCAGTTGAAAGACTTAACAGGCAACAGAATAATCTTGAACTCATTGAAGCCAGCAGTCCGGGATGGAAACTAAAAACCGTTCTCAAAGAGCATGATAATGACTACATTGAAATTACAGATAACCTGTATTTTTTCGACGACAATTCATTCATGATGAGCTCATCAAAAAGCGGGTTCAATAATATTTATCTGTATGACCATGACGGTAAGGAATTGCGGAACCTGACTCCTTATCGCTTTGATATTGAAAATATTCTGGGTTATGACGATTCTGCCAAAACCATTTTTTATTCGGCCAAAGAACCAAACCCCAGGACATCTACCGTTTTCCAGGTCAATCTTGACGGAACCGGGAAAAAGACTTTGAACGATGACGAAAAAGGATCCACTTCGGTTGAATTTGCTTCCGATTATAAGCATTATTTAATGACGACATCTTCGGCAATGGTACCTTATGTGTGTGCTGTTTATGATAACAACGGCAAGAAGCTAAAAGGAGTGGAAGACAATGCAGAACTAAATCAGACGATAAAAAATGAAAAGTTTTCTCCCAAAGAGTTTTTTGATCTCAACCTTGCAGACACTGAATCACTTAGCATATGGATGATCAAACCACCGCATTTCAAAAAACATCATAAATATCCTGTCTTGTTCAGCATTTATGGCGGACCCGGAATCCAGACCGTAAACGATGCCTGGGGTGGGACTCTGGATATGTGGTATCAGTATCTCGCCCGCAAGGGATATATTATAGTGTCCGTAGATAACAGGGGTACAGGAGGTAAAGGAAGAGATTTTAAACACACCACCTATCTGAAACTCGGCCAGAAAGAAAGTGATGACCAGATTGCTGCCGCAAAATATTTAGCCAAACAGGATTATGTCGATCCAAAACGCATCGGTATGTACGGATGGAGTTTCGGGGGATATATGTCAGCCATGTGCATTACCAAAGGTGCTGATGTGTTTAACACGGCCGTCGCTGTAGCTCCGGTAACTGACTGGCGCTATTACGATAATATCTATACCGAAAGATATATGGGCTTGCCGAAAGACAATTCGGATAACTACGATGCTACATCTGTACTAACCTATGTGCCGAAACTGAAAGGAAATTTCCTGGTTATATTCGGGACTTATGATGATAATGTGCATCCACAAAATTCCATCATGCTGGTAAAGAAGATGGTAGAACTGAATAAAAAATACGATTCAGAATTCTATCCCAATAAAAATCACGGTATTTACGGAGGCTATACCCGCCTGCATTTGTACACTAGAATTACAGATTATATTTTAGAACATTTGTAATGCGGTTTATTTTGTAGTTTGCACTTTGAAACAGAGTGATGTTTAGAATTATTCCAGATAATAAAATCATACAGTAACTAAATAACCTAGAAATGGAACAGGAACAAGAAGTAGATTTATCAGCAATGCAAATGGCCGGCGTACCGCCTAAAAAAGGACATCCGAGAAGTTTATGGATCCTATTTGGTACAGAAATGTGGGAACGTTTCGGGTATTACCTCATGGTAGGTATTTTCTTTTTGTACCTGGTTGATCCGATGTCTCATGGAGGTAAAGGTTTTACAGTTAAAATGGCAGCTGACCTTGTAGGGTCCTTTATCGCTCTTGTTTATTTAGCGCCTTTTATCGGAGGTATGATGGCCGACCGTTACCTTGGGTATCGAAAGGCTATCATTATTGGTTCCAGTTTACTGGCCGCCGGTTATTATACCCTTGCCATACCTGGAGATACAGCACTCTATGTGGCTTTATTAATGATCATTGTTGGCAATGGATTCTTTAAGCCCAATATCAGTACACTTTTAGGGAATATTTACAACCGGGCCGATCTCAAGCCGAAAAAAGATGTCGCTTATAATATCTTCTACATGGGGATTAACATTGGTGCATTTGTCTGCAACTTCGTCGCAGCCTACCTGCGCAACCATTACGGATGGGGCTATGCTTTTGCCGCTGCCGGTGTGGGTATGACCATTGCACTTGTCTGGTTCCTTTTTGGAATGAAACATGTGAAAGAAGGGGATATTAAAAAAACGGTACATAAAGAAGATATGCCGATGAGCAAAATCTTCGGATATGTATTTCTTCCTGCTATGATCACAGCAACTTTCGGTTGGTTTCTCAACAAGATGATCGGTCATACCATTTTCGGAACACCATCCAACGATGCCTTTATGTGTGCCTGTGTTCCGATCATCATTTTTTACATCGGTATATATACACGCGCTACCAAAGAAGACAAAAGAGGACTTGGAGCGCTGTTTGCTTTCTTTATTGTTTCTATTGTTTTTTGGGTTATCTATAACCAGAACAGTACCGGCCTTACCATTTGGGCCGACCAGTATACAGCTCGTAAAATGCCTGAATCTATGCAGGGTATCGGAAATTCTTTAGGCATGATTCAAACTATATCTACCAAACCCGACAGTGTGACCAAAATTGATGAATTTTTCCGTCCGGTACTTGATGCCAACGGACACACCCAGCAGGTATTGGGAACAAACCCTTATTTCCAGAACCTGCCGAAAGCAGACTGGCCGAAAGACGGGAATGAACATCTGATTTCAACAGAAATATTCCAGTCCATCAACCCATTCTTTATCATATTTTTAACTCCAATCGTCGTAGGGTTTTTCACATGGTTGAGCAAACGAAAACGAGAGCCGAATACACCGACAAAAATCGGTGGAGGTATGATGATCGCAGGTCTTTCTTCTTTGCTGATGTTGTTTGCTGTACTATCTACAAATGTATATCACAACAAAGCTGAAATGTATTGGATCATATGTACATATGCATTGTTTACTTTGGGAGAGTTGCTGGTTAGTCCAATTGGATTGTCAATGGTTTCCAAATTGTCACCACCCCGCATTACAGCATTGATGATGGGGTGCTGGTTCCTTGTGAATGCTATTGCAGGAAAAGTTGCGGGGCTTATGGGAACATTCTGGGACAGCTTTACCGATAAAACGAATTACTTCCTGATCCTGGTCATAGCAGCAGGTGTAGCCAGTGCTGTTATGTTTGCAATGAGCAAATGGATAGGGGCGGTAGTCAAGGAAAAGACCGGGGCGAATTGAGAAAATAGTCTTTAACTGTGATGGGGAATGATGGGTATGATAAGACATGATTTGGGAAATAAAATATCCAGGTTTTTATATCATGTTGTATCATAATAATCATATAAATCACAGTTAAAGATGATTAAACCTGAGTACAAATATTCAGAGTTAACATCGAAGATTATTGGCTGCGCAATGGAAGTCCATAATATTTTGGGGAATGGATTCCAGGAAGTTATCTATCAAAGAGCATTAGCTTTAGAACTGGAAATTCAGGGACTTGGCTTTGTAAGGGAATTTGAAATGCCAATCTTCTACAAAGGAATTAGTATTGGTACCCGTAGAGTGGATTTCCTTGTTGAAAATAATTTGAGTGTAGAGATTAAAGCGGTGATAAACCTTGAGCCTGTTCATTTAGCGCAGGCAATAAACTATCTCGAGGCATATAATCTTGAAATTGGATTGCTTATTAATTTCGGAGATGTTAAACTTCGATTTCATCGACTTGAGAACCATAAATGGAAGCCGAATAGTCTTTAACTGTGATTTGGAATGATATATGTGATACAACATGATTAACTAAAGCAATGTTTTGACAAATCATGTTTTATCACAAAAATCAAACACATCAAAGTTTAAGAATTTACTCTTCCTTAAACAACCTCAAACTCAATCCGATATTATAAAAAAACGGATCGGTGACCAATGTGTTGTTATATACGGAAAACAACATTGTATTGGAATATGAAAACCCTGCTTGTGCCTGGAAACTAAGCCTTTTGCCTCCAACCCTGTAGGTGACACAAGGCTCAATTATAGGATCATTATTCACATAATTCTGAGGATATGGACCCCATTTATGGGTCTGTTCATCGAGAACCAAAAATGAATAATGGTCATAGAAAAGATAACCCATTTTGAGAGAAAGGCTGATACTGTGTTTTCTTGTATTGTGAAATCCCAGGTCCAATTGCACAAAAGGCTTGGTCGCATTTGTTGAAAACATACCATTATAGACATATCCGAAATCATCCGTAACTGAAAAACTACGGGAGTATCTTTCAGCTCCGCCATAAATTTCAAAAACCCCTTTCGTACCTATCGGGTTAAAATAACCTATAGCAAGCTCTCCGCTCTGCCTGGTCCCGTTATTAATATTTACATCCCCAGCATATTCCATAATATCATTCATGCCCCAGGAATAACTCCCCATAGCAGCAAAAGATTTTGAAAATGAATAAGCTGCCTGAAAACCAACACTTTCTGTCCCTGTTGCTACACTTATTCTGCCTTCATTTTTTTTTGATAAAAGCGGCACGTTCTGACTAACCGCATCGTGCATTAACGGGTATGAAATACACGAAGAAAAAAACAAAAAAATAACAAGGCTAATATACCATTTCATATTTGGGGTTTATGAGTTTTTTGCAGGTGTAATTTTGGGACGAATATGACCAAAAAGCTTAAGGGATAAACCAAAATTCATGAAAAAATTTAAAGGTGCATCAAAATTTGTCATTGTAGTTTGAAATGTGAGCCCCATTTGTGCCTGGAAACTAACCTTATGCAATCCTAACCTGTAGGTAATGCATGGTTCAAAGAATGGTGCGCTATTTGGAATCGCCTGAGAGGTGTTAGGTGCCCCATTGGCACTAAATTCTGTGGAAGAAAAATGGTCGTAAATAACATATCCTATTTTGAATGAACCTGTAAACCGTTGACTCCTTGCATTATAAGTTATTGCGTCTAATTGCACAAAAGGTATTGTGCAATGTGTTCGAATGATTTCAGAAGGTATACTGTGTACCAGGGGATCTGACCAAGCTGTGAAATTTCTATAATATCTTTCTGCCCCACAATAGATTTCAAAAGGTGAATTTTCATTCGATTCAAAATATCCAATAGCAAACTCCCAGCTGTTTCGAATACTGACATCGTTCACACCATTAGAATAACCGCCTATCAATGCTAATGCGTTTGTTAATGCATAAGCGCCTTGAAAACCATAAGTTTCAGACCCGGTTGTTGCTGATAACCTTATTTCATTTTTTTGTGTGAGAAGTGGCACATTTTGGGCAACGGTGTACTGCATAACCTGGCCATCTGCATTTGAACTCATAGAAAGGATTGTTATAAAGACAATGAGCTCTTTTATCCCGGGAATATTATGGAATAAATTATTCAATTTATTTTCTGTTCCCCAAATAGCTTTAAAGATAAACCCACATTGATAAAAAAATCGCCACCAGTATCATAGTAACTGACTGGATCAGCTCCTGATAAACCCGCCTGGGCCTGAAAACTCAATTTCTTTCCTCCCAACCTGTATGTTATGCATACTGCAGTTGTCGGTTTGGTACTTGCATGATTTGTGGTTGAGTATACAGGACCATATGGTGCATTTGGATTTACACCTGCATGGAAAGAATGAAAATGATCGTAAAACAAATAGCCGTATCTACCGGAAATGCTGAAACTGTGACGTCCATTACCTGGTATGCCTAAATCAAATTGAACATACGGTTCGGTACAATTCGTTCTGAATGTATCAGGTGGTAATGAACCTGCCAGGGCATCATTCCAGGTCTGGAAATCCCTGTGATATCTCCCTGCACCGCCATAAATTTCAAAGATTATTGAATCCTTAAATTTTTTAAAATAACCAACTTCAAACTCCCAGCTGTTTCTATTGCTGTTATCGAAAGTCGAACCATAAGAATAGCTCCCCGTTATGGCAAATGACTTTGAAAAAGCATAGGCAGCCTGAAATCCATAATTTTCAGTTCCTGTTGAAGCTGATAGCCTGAGTTCATTTTTTTGTGTAAAAAGAGGCACATTTTGCGCAACAGTATAATGCATATACTGACAATCTGCATGTGGACTAAGAGAAAGGATTAGTATAAGGATAAGGAGCCATTTCATATTATCAACTTTTATTCTTCTTTATGATTGAAAAGCCTCAATGTCAATCCGACATTAACAAAAAAAGGATAATCAGAAGAATTTCCCCCCACATAAAGTGCATATTTTTCCGATTTTGTGAACGAATAACCTATCTGGGCTTGAAAACTAAGCCTTCGCCCACCTAGTCTATAAGTAATGCAAGGCTCAAAGATGGTTGCATTGTTAACGTAATTAGTATATGGAATCCAATAATTTTGGCCGGTATTTACCATAAGGGAATAGTGATCATAAATCAGATATCCGAATTTTGCTGAAATTCCTAAACAATGATTCCCTTCATTTGGAAAACCAAGATCAAATTGCACAAATAGTTTGGTAAAATTAGTACTGAATATACTATTCGGTACCTCATAACCTGACAAATTTTCTACAGAATAATCTCTATGATATCTTTCTGCTCCGCCATATAACTCCAGACTAACATAAGGGTCAATTGCATAGAAATAACCAAAAGCAAATTCACTATTCCATCGATTCCCGTTATTTATATTTAAATTATCAGTATACAAAAAAACGTCATTCATACCATAAGAATAACTCCCTAATACCGCTAAAGAATTGGAGAATGCATAAGCGCCCTGAATGCCAAACTTTTCACTCCCAGTGGCAACTGAAACCCTGAAATCATTCTTCTGCGAAAAAAGAGGCACATTCTGTGCCGTGGCATAATGCATTATCGGGAAAGATGCGCATGAAACAAGTAAAAATGTAATCAATAAACTTATGAACCATTTCATATTATATAATAATTATCAAATATGAAGAATTTAAATCTCATATATGCCACAGATCCAATATATCTCACAATTGAACACCAACACTTAATATCCCTTCCATCATCCAGAGCTCCTGCCGGGCAATACCCTTATAAACAGGAATATCACTCAGGTTTGAATAGGCGATCTTATTAGTCAATTCTACAAAAACCCATTTCACAGGTGCCAACCGGATGCCATATTCAAGTCCGGCGGTATATCCTCCATAGCGCCACCAGCCTTTACCTATCCCGAAAAAATTATTTATTACTTTTGGTCCAACATCGTTTGAAAATCCCATAATCGTATTCTCTGCATGCGGCAGCATCACACCTCCACCTACTTTCAATATGCCTTGTATGGAAACATTCTGATCCATTCTCCTGAAAATCGGTGTTTTCTTAACATAATTGACCATCAGGTGGTTGGCGCCGTTATGTAACATATAACTAAAATATTCCGGCGATAAAATTACATTTTCATTTACTACAGTCCCACTTACTACTCCCGTAATTATGGATGACTGGTTTGCCGTGGTTGTATATTTTGTATGATCAAGGCTAAGCTCAAAACCATTGGTTTGCGCATCATCAAAAAAGAAACCAACTCTTGCACTGAATTGTGGAATGGTGATCTGTTGATTAAAAATGCCGCTCGTCCATCCTGGTTCATCATGAGCTGACACATTATGTACCGTAAAATTATTGCCTAACGCATTCTCGCTTATCAGGATATTGCTCGGCATCCACATTTCAGAATTGTAACCCCAACTTATATACCAGTGTTTTTTTACTTTCATCTGGGCTGATGCATGCATTATTGGAAGGGCTATCGCAATCGACCAAATAAAAATAAAGCGGATTTTTCTTTTTATTAAATTCATAAATGGATTTCTTAATTAAATATAAGACGACAGAAATAGTAAAAGATGAGGTAATGTCTGGCTAATATTATTATTAAATCAAAATAGAATTTGATTTTCAACAACTTATGTGTTTAATATTATATTTTTTTGATTCCTATGAACCCTGCATCCTGAGATACGAAATGAATTCATAAGGAATAGTGTTTATGAGGTTAAGAAAACACTCAACCCAACCCGCTTCACAATCATTAAAAAATTAATTCTTACTTTCGTAACACATGCTGCGCCTCATATATAGCTTTACCTACCCGTTTATTTTTGTGAGTCTGCTCTGGATCATCATGATTTTCCAGGTGGCAAGCGGGGTCAGTTTTTTGGACTGGGGTGTTGTTCCTCACACGCTTATCGGACTTAGGGGCATCATTACTATGCCGTTGATCCATGCCGGCTATATGCACCTGTGGTCCAATACTTTTCCACTTATTATCCTGGGTGCAGGGGTCAATTATTTTTACCCGGAAGTAGCAGGTAAAACCTGGGCAATCATTTACCTCGGAACCGGTATTCTTGTCTGGCTTTTTGCACGCCAGAGTGACCATATTGGCGCCAGTGGTATTATATATGGACTCGCGGCTTTTTTGTTTTTTGGTGGAATCTTCAGGAAAGACAACCGGCTCAGGGCCTTGTCCCTCATTATATTAATATATTACGGTGGAATATTCTGGGGCGTATTTCCAATTGATCCTCACATTAGTTGGGAAGGGCATTTGTTTGGCGCCTGCACCGGGATCATTGCTGCATTTATCTTTCGGCATAAAGGACCCAAGCCCAAAAAACATCAATGGGAAAATGAAATACAACAGGACGACGGACTGCCCCATATTTCACATTATTTTGAAGTAGAACCATAAATCAAAAAATGGTTTGGCACTGCAATATACTGGATCAATGCCTGGAAACTATGCGTGAAATGACGGGACGTGAAAATGAATTTTTGGAGTTCGCTAAAACATTTCACGCAAAGAACGCAAAGGCTTCGCAAAGAACGCAAAGTTAAAACCATCAGGTCAACGATATAGTCTTTACAGCTTCCAGCGCATTTTCAAGACGATCCACAACTTCATTTTTCCCAAGCAGTTCGGCGGTGTCCCATAGTGCCGGCCCGATAGACTCTCCTACCAGCAACACCCTGAATAACTGCAAATACTGACCAGGTTTCACATTCAGTTCTGCTGCCGTTTCTTCATATTCTTTCTGAATATTTTCATGCCTGAAATCAGAAAGATTATCAAGCCTTGATTTTATTCTCGCAAAGAATTCAGGAGCGATAGCATCCCATTTTTTCTTCAATACTTCAACATCATAGGTGTTCGGTTTTTCAAAAAAGAAATAACCCAGTTTCCAGAAATCATCCATAAAACCTGCTTTTTCTTTAATAAGACCACAGACTTTTTCTACATAAGCTTTACTGGTGATAATACCTCTTTCAGTGAGCTTTGGCAAAAAGTCTTCCGCCAGAATTTCATCACTCTGTTTTTTGATATACTGATGGTTATACCATTTTGCTTTTTCAGGATCAAAACGGGCCCCTGATTTGCTTACCCGCTCCAGTGAAAATTCCTGGATCAATTCGTCCATGGTGAATAACTCTTTGTTGTCACTGGGATGCCAACCGAGCATAGCAAGTATATTCACAAAAGCATCAGGCAGATAACCGGCTTCACGGTAGCCACTTGCTTTTTCGCCAATAAACGGATCCGTCCAGTTGAGTGGAAAAACAGGGAATCCCAATCTGTCGCCATCCCTTTTGCTGAGTTTTCCATTTCCATCAGGGCGCAGAATAAGAGGAAGATGTGCGAATTGCGGCATCACATCTTCCCAGCCTAAATACCTGTATAACAATACATGAAGTGGCGCAGACGGCAGCCATTCTTCCCCACGGATGACATGGGTTATTTTCATGAGATAATCATCCACCACATTGGCGAGGTGATACGTAGGCATTCCGTCAGATTTGAAAAGAACTTTATCATCCAGCTGGTTGCTCTGCACTGTAACCCATCCCCTGATGATGTCATTCAGTTTTACTTCCTCATTCCGTGGGATTTTAATGCGGATCACATAAGGTTCTCCCGCATCCAGTCGCGCTTTGACATCATCCGCCGAAAGCGTCAGTGAATTTTTGAGATATTCTCTCGTAATATGGTCATACTTAAAAGCATTGCCACCCGATTTATTCATACGCTCGCGCATTTCGTCCAGTTCCTCTGAGCTATCAAATGCATAATAGGCGTAACCGGCAGTTAGCAGTTGATCTGCATATTGCTTGTACATTTCCTTGCGTTCGCTTTGGCGGTAAGGTCCATATGGACCGCCTACACCGGGACCTTCGTCATACTGCATGCCGGCCCATTTCAGCGACTCGATAATATAGTCTTCGGCACCGGGCACAAAACGGTTTTGATCGGTATCTTCAATGCGTAGCAAAAAATCGCCTTTCATTTTTTTGGCGAAAAGATAATTATACAAAGCGGTACGGACTCCGCCTACATGCAGCGGCCCTGTTGGAGATGGAGCAAATCGTACTCTGACGCGTCTGTCGTTCATTTTAAGAATTAAATTGTAAGAAAAGAAGGGCAAAATTATTAATTTTAACCGATTTTAAAGCGTTTTATATGCTTTTCATGTAACTTCATACCATGAAAATACTCAGTGGCAGCCAGATACGCGAAGCAGATGCTTATACCATAGCACATGAACCCATAAGCTCAGAGGCGTTGATGGAGCGTGCTTCTAAGGCTTTTACCGATGAATTTATAAAATCACATCCCAATCGGAATTCGGTTACCGTTTTTTGTGGTATGGGCAATAATGGCGGTGATGGACTGGCTATCGCCCGAATGCTCCTGGAAAAAAATTACAGGGTAGAAGTTTTGATTGTTAAGTCAGGAACTAACTTTTCAAAGGATTTTCTGATCAATCATGAGCGATTTTTAAAATTTCCAATTGCGAGAATTACAGACCTTGAAGCAATTAACCGGATGCCTGATCTTGCAAAAGATACGGTGATTATTGATGCCATTTTCGGGACAGGCTTGTCAAGACCTACCGAGGGACTTGCCAAAGCCGTTATTGATACAATTAATGATTTAAACCATGAAGTTATTGCTGTAGACATGCCTTCGGGTTTGTACACCGATATTGAAAACCATAAGAACGACAGCATTATCAAAGCCAGCAAAACATTCAGTTTTCAGTTGCCGAAAATGTCATTTTTCTATTGCAGTAATGCAGCATATACAGGAGACTGGAAGGTATTGGATATTGGTCTGAACCAGGAATTTATAGATGACCAGGATACAGATCATTTTTATATTGATCATGCGAAGGCAAATAATATCCTGAAACCCAGGTTGAATTGCAGCCATAAAGGCACTTATGGTCATGCCCTCATCTGGGCAGGTTCTTATGGCAAAATAGGTGCCGCACAACTGGCTGCTCACGGTTGTATGAATGCAGGTGCGGGATTGACGACAGCATTCATCCCGGGTTGTGGTTATGTTATATTTCAGACGGCCTTGCCTGAAGTGATGGCGCTCACAGATATTGATGATTTTAAACTGACTGTTTTCCCGGATTTGTATGCATATTCAGCTATTGGGATCGGACCTGGGATAGGTACCCATCTGAGTACTTCGAAAGCATTGACGGAACTATTGCATGCCGCCAAAGACATCCCGGTCGTGATAGATGCCGATGCGCTGAATATTCTAAGCACCAATAAAAAAGCATTATTAAAATTACCCCGCCACAATATATTAACACCGCATCCTAAAGAATTTGAGCGACTTGCAGGCCCCGCTGAAAGCGATTGGCATCGTCAGCAGATGGCGGTTGCTTTTGCCAAAGAGTATAGTTGCGTTTTGGTTTTAAAGGGAACTTATACATCCGTAAATCTACCTAATGGCGACAGTTGGTTTAATGCAACAGGCAACCCGGGCATGGCAAAGGGTGGTTCAGGCGATGCGTTGACTGGAATTATTACCGGATTGCTGGCACAAAAATACAGTCCGGAAGAAGCGGCAATTCTGGGTGTTTATCTGCATGGATTGGCGGGTGATTTTGCGGCCGCAAAATACAGTCAATGGAGTATGCGGGCAAGTGATTTGATTGATAACCTTCGAGAAGCATTCCTGAAAACCCAAATTTCTAATTTCTAATTTCAAGTTAAATGAAATACGATATCCAAAAATCAATTGAAATACTAGATCGAACACCAGTTGTTTTAAAAACTTTGCTGTCAGATTTATCTGATGACTGGACGATGAATAATGAAGGCGGTGAAACATGGAGTCCGTACGATGTTGTAGGCCATCTGATACATGGAGAAACAACCGACTGGATGCAAAGGATGTCATTAATCCTTGATGAAAACAGCGATCACAAATTCAAACCCTTCGACCGCTTTGCCATGTTTGAAGAAAGCAAAGGAAAAACATTGAACCAGTTGCTGGATGATTTTGAAAAAGTACGGAAAGAAAACCTGGCAAAATTCAAGGCACTAAATCTGAGTGAAAAACAATTAGATCTGAAAGGCATACATCCCAGCTTTGGTGAAGTGACTTTGAGAAATTTATTGGCCACATGGGTAGCTCACGACCTCGATCATATTCAGCAGATTGTGCGGGTAATGGCTAAACAATATAAAGAAGAAGTAGGACCGTGGGTGGAGTATTTGAAGATTTTGAAGTAGAATTATTTGGGAATTTGAGAATTAGAGAATTTGGGAATGCCTGACGGAAGTAATTCAATAGATTAACGTTACATTATATATTATGCAGCATTCTGCTTTGACAACTTTTAAAAAGTTATCAAAACTCACTTATTCCCTATTGTATCACCATCACTGGGGAGATGGATACGCAGGTCTTCAGTAATCTTTATTCTATAGGTTTTATCTAATATTCTGAAAGTTCCGGTTTGCCATTCCTGATCATTTCTATCCCAAATTATTCGTGCTGGTTTAAAATAATTTTTATTGGATTTATTTTTTCCGTCTGATGATTCAATATAAGTAATATACTGGTTATTAATGGTTACCACCGCTTCGAGAGGGGCTGATTTCGAGTTTAATGAATCATCATCCCAGATCAATGCCATGAAATGCCATAATCCATGCCGGTGTGAATCAGGAACATCTTTGTCCCCATGATTCATTGAACAACTGACAAGCACAACTACTGATACAAATATTATTGTAATGGTTTTTAACATGTTGCCTATCCTTTTACAACTAAATCCATCATCGGTTCAATTGCCCGGTAAGTTAGCTATTTTGGGGTAACTCAAAGAATTCAGATTTGGCAACTTTTGAAAAGTTGTCAAATCTAACCCCCTACCCCATCGGTGCAAAATGTGCTGAAAAATGCCTCAAAAATTTTGGTTCTGATGTGATCTTATAACCTCTTACAGAATCTTTGTTTTTCATCATGTCTGCAAAAACTTCAATCACATATTCAATATGGCTCTGGGTATATACCCGTCGCGGAATGGCAAGCCTTACCAGTTCCATGGTATGTGGGATAAGCTTATGGTTATCATCATATTTCCCAAACATCACAGAACCAATTTCTGCAGCTCGAATGCCTCCTTTGAGATACATTTCACCTGCCAGCGCCTGCCCCGGGTATTGATCTACAGGGATATGCGGATACATGGCTTTGGCATCAATATATACGGCATGTCCACCGATGGGCAACATTAAGGGAACACCCAATGCACTCAACTTTTCCCCAAGATATGTTGTGCTCCTGATCCTGTATTTCAGATATCCGGGATCAAAAACTTCTTTCAAACCTATGGCGATAGCTTCCATGTCACGACCTGAAAGACCGCCATAGGTATTGAATCCTTCCCCAATAATTAATGTGTTTTTACATTCTTCCCATAGTTCCAAATCTTTCACGGCCAGAAAACCACCCATGTTTACAAGCGCATCTTTTTTTGCACTCATGATAGCGCCATCCGTCAGGCGGAACATTTCCTGTGCGATGCCTTCGTAAGAATAATTTTCAAAGCCTTCTTCTCTGTGTTTTATAAAATAAGCGTTCTCAGCTATACGACAACAATCAAGAATATAAAGCACACCAAACTCTTTGCATAATTCACTTACGGCCCTGGCGTTGGACATGCTTACAGGCTGACCTCCCCCACTGTTATTGGTTACAGTTAATATCACCGCTGCCACATTTTTTCCATGCTTTGCGAGCTGCAATTTCAGTTGTTCTATATCCATATTACCTTTGAAGGGATGCAGCAATGAAGGTTCCTTTGATTCAGCAATTGGAATATCAATGGCCTCTGCTCCTGTGACTTCTATATTCGCTCTTGTCGTATCAAAATGGGTATTGCTTATAAATATTTTGCCTTTACCGCCGATGTTTCCGTACAGAATTCTTTCTGCAGCGCGGCCCTGGTGTGTAGGAAGAATATATTCAAAACCGGTTAAATTCTGAATAACATGCTGCATCCGCAGCCAACTTTCTGAACCAGCATAGGCTTCATCTCCTTCCATGATTCCGGCCCACTGGTGTGCACTCATAGCAGACGTGCCGCTATCTGTTAGAAAATCTATAATCACCTGGTCTGACGTGAGCAGAAAAGGATTGTAATGCGCGGTTTTTAAGTAAACTTTCCGCTCTTCTTCCGTACTGATATGAAGGGGTTCAACCGATTTAATCTTAAACGGTTCAATGATCGTTTTAAATTCCATGTAATTTATATTAAATAATAAGACGCTTTAAACGGTTTTATAATAAAATCCGGTTCTTTGACAACCATTTTACTTCATTCACTATTTGTTTATTATAGCTGTCCTTTTGTCTTAACACAAAAGGACCAAAAAGTCAAGGCTGTTGAAAAATTGGCTAAAAG
>Ga0207008_10059_pt1 | contig 33105 bp, 22 predicted proteins | sample Alteio_BWMinCont_83_FD_153489 | JGI IMG/M metagenome (GOLD analysis project Ga0207008, IMG submission 153489) | Enriched cells from forest soil in Barre Woods Harvard Forest LTER site, Petersham, Massachusetts, United States -... | ecosystem: Environmental > Terrestrial > Soil > Temperate forest >... | reverse complement strand
AGTTTGAAGGTGATCTGCCTGGCGTCTTTTGAGACCTTCCACGATTGCGCTAGCTCCGGCTCGAGCGCTTGGGTTTGCCGATTCAGGCGGACCAGCACGCCCCCGGTCAAATAACGGACCGCTACTGAGGCATCGTCCTCGACCTTAAGCGGATCGAATGTCTTTGGTTCGGAGCGCAGGCAGAAGCGCAGCGTACTTTGCGCCAAGGCATTGCTGGCCAGGATTCCCAGGCACAGGGTCAAGATGGCAATTGTCTGTTTCCACTTCGTCGACATGGACGTACAACCTCTCCGGGCAGCTTACGCAGCCACCTCATCCGAATTCGAAAGCGCAAGCTGGAACGACGGCCTATTCGCCGGACGCCGCCCTGAAACTGCTGCAAGCCGATGGCTTCCGTCTGGAAAACGGCGTTCTGAAAGATAAAGACGGCAACGAGGTAGTCTTCTCGATCATCACGAACTCGGGCAACAAGTACCGCGAGCGCATGGCGACAATGATGCAGGAAGACTTGCAGAAAATCGGAATCCACATCAACGTCGTGACTCTCGACTTCCCTTCCCTCATCGAGCGCATGACGCAGACCTTCGACTACGAGGCCATCCTGCTTGGACTGACCAATGTCGGCCTCGACCCCAACGATCAGATGAACGTTTGGCTGAGCTCTTCCGAAAATCACCAGTGGAATCCTTCCGAGAAAGCCCCGGAAACCGCATGGGAAGCCGAGATTGACAAGCTGATGCGCGCCCAGGCTTCCTCCGCCGATCCGAAGAAGCGGAAAGAGAGCTTCGATCGCGTGCAGGAAATTGCGCTCGAGCAGGCGCCCTTCCTTTACCTGGTCAACCGCAATGCGCTAGCGGCGATTTCTCCGAAAGTGCATGGGGCGAATCCTGTGATTCTTGTGCCGCAGACTTACTGGAACATGGAACGATTGTCGGTGAAATAGTGATTCAGCGATCACAACAAGACGTCTTGTTATCTGCGGAGGTCTCCGTACGCTACGGCGACAAGCCTCACGTCCTGCGTGACGTCACACTGCAGATACGCCGTGGAGAAGTCCTCGGACTCATCGGACAGAGCGGATCGGGAAAGAGTACCCTGGCACTCGCGATTCTCGGTCTCCTCGACCGCAAGAAAGTCGAATCCGAAGGAACCATCCAGTTTGAAGGCTCTGAGCTATTGCGCCTGCCAGAGCGCGATCTGCGCAGTCTGCGCGGTCGCAAGATCGCCTTGGTCCTGCAAAGCCCGCTCTCTTCTCTAAATCCTGCTCTCAGGATCCGCACGCAGCTTTCAGAATCGTGGCGAGCTCATGCCTCCGGATCAAGATCCGACTGTGATCGTGCCATTCGAGAAGCTCTTGAGAGCGTAAGCCTTCCCTCTACGGACGAATTCCTTCGCAAATATCCGTCGCAGATGAGCATCGGTCAGGCCCAGCGCGTCCTCATCGCGATGGCCGTCCTGCATCGTCCGGCGCTGTTGATTGCCGACGAGGCGACCAGCGCCCTGGATGTGATCACCCAGTCCGAAATACTCGCCTTGTTTCGGGAGTTGAATCGGAATTTCGGGATGGCAGTTCTCTACATCTCGCACGATCTCGCATCGGTCGCCGGCATCTGTGATCGAGTCGCCATCCTGCACGACGGCCGTATCGTCGAATCCGGAGAGACGCTGCAGGTACTCACCAATCCTCAGAACGATTACACCCGGCGCCTGATGGCAGCCATGCCCAAGCTGCCACAGCTCGCCGAGGCCAGCAAAGCCGCAGGCGTGTAGTCGACAGAAAATCTTCTTGTCTTAGCCCAACCCACAGAAATCGCCCGAAATCTTTGCTCCGCAATTCGATTCTTGGCGATTCTTCCGCGCAAAGGGGAGCCCAAAGTAACTCCCAAATACGTCAATACGTCATCGTTGCAAGTGGGACAAACTGTCCCATGCCCAGGTCCGTGGGACAGAGTGGCCCACATCCCCCGCCTGAACCTCAAATATCTCTTTTAACATCAATCACTTACAAAATACCAATTGGCGTTCGCCGTGCAACTGCATGTCTGTACGAAACGCGACCGTTCCCCCGTGCGTAACCGAAAGGGTGAGACTTTTATGGTGCGGACACAGAAACTACGTAGACCGCTGGGGCGCAATGAGCGACACAGTGCGGCTTGGGGTAAGCGTCTCGGATTGGTGCTCGTGCTGGCCAGCAGCATGGCCTTTGGGCAGCGCTGGAGCAATCCTTCCGAGGCGGGTCGGTTCTCGCGCATTTCTCCTGAACTCTCGGACATGATGAGCCAGGCAAAACATGGGTCGACTCATGGCCAGATGGTCAGAGTCATCGTGCAGTACAAACAAGTTCCGAACGCGACCCACTACGCGACCATGCACGGCCGAGGCGGACTTCTCCATGCCAAGCTGCACATGATCAAGGGCGCGTCCTTCACCATTCCGGCCAGCGCTCTGCCTGCTCTCGAGGCTGATCCGGAAATCGCATCCGTCACCATCGACCATCCGATGAAACTGATGGACGATACGACCGATGACGTCATCGGCGCGGAAAAACGCTTGGAGCTCTGGCTTCACCGGCGCGGGCGTCGGCGTTGCCGTCATCGATAGCGGCATCAACGACAGCCATCCCGATCTCTGGAACTCGACGCACACCGCATCGCGCGTCGTCTATCACCAGGACTTTACGGGTACGGCTACCACGAACTCCAACGGCGCCAACTATGATCTCTACGGCCATGGAACGCACGTCGCTGGAATCATCGGCGGCAACGGCTCTCTCTCGGGCGGACAGTATCAGGGTGTCGCTCCGGGCGTGAATCTGATCGACCTGCGCGCTCTCGACGCCAATGGCGCCGGCAGCGACAGCACGGTGATCGCCGCGATTCAGCAGGCGATCGCTCTGCAGAACACCTACAACATCAAAGTCATCAACCTTTCTCTAGGCCGCGGAATTCCCGTCAGCTACACACAAGATCCTCTGTGCCAGGCAGTGGAAGCCGCCTGGAATAGCGGAATCGTTGTTGTGGTCGCTGCCGGAAACTACGGCCGCTTGAGCGTCAACGGCAGCAACGGCTTCGGAACCATCACCGCTCCGGGTAACGATCCTCTTGTCATCACGGTCGGTGCTACCAAGAGCAACGGATCAACCTCGCAATCTGCGGAGACCAAGGCCAGCTACAGCTCGAAGGGCCCGACGACCTACGATCACGTTGTGAAGCCCGACATCATGGCGCCCGGCCATGGCATCGTTTCTCTCGCGGCGCCTGGCGCCACGCTTGAAGCTCAGTATCCACACGACGTTCTCAACGGCACAGACGGCAAGGCCGATTACTTCACATTGAGCGGCACCAGCATGGCAACTCCGGTGGTCGCCGGTGCGGCTGCCATCCTGTTGCAGGAGCAGAACACTCTTACGCCCGATCAAGTGAAGGCTCGGATGATGAAAACAGCCTACAAAATGGGCCTTATCTCAACCTCAGCCTATGTTCCGCACCTGCTGCAAAACTTCGTCGACTTCTACGACCTGTTTTCAGTCGGCTCCGGATTGCTCAACGTGCAGGCTGCCGTGGCGAATAACGATCTCGCGCCGGCAACGGTCGGATCAGCTCTTTCTCCGAGCGTCACGTACAACCCGCAAGCGCACACTGTTTCGCTCGTCTATGGAAACTCGACCGTCACCAACACGTCAGTGGTTTGGGGTACGTCGGTGGTTTGGGGCACCTCGGTGGTTTGGGGCACTTCGCTGGTGAACGGATCGTCCGTTGTCTGGGGTAGCTCGCTGCCCTGGTTAGACAATTCACTCAGCGCGTTCAGCGTGGTTTGGGGATCGAGCACTGGTAATGCTTCAGCGACCAGCGTGGTTTGGGGATCGTCCGTGGGCAATGCTGATGCGGCCTTCTCCGACGCTGGCGACGATGAACAGTGACACCGTGTGAATCAATGAAAGGAGGAGAACATGAACAACACACGGCAAATTAAGACGTTCATCGGCGCAATGATTCTCGTCGCCACCGGCACCGCCGGATACGCATCCTTCGCGAGCCACAGCCTGCATCTCTACTTTGCTCTGGCCGTTCTGGGACTGGCAGCAGCGACTTCGCGAATGAAAGTTAAATTGCCCGGCATCAACGGCAACATGTCAGTCAATCTTCCGTTTCTGCTGACAGCGATAGTCAATCTCAGTGCCGCTGAGGCCGTTCTGATCGCTTGCGTCTCCACGGCGGTGCAGTGCTGGCCGCGGAAGGGGACCCGACTCAACCCACAACAGATGACGTTCAATCTAAGCATGATGGCCTTTGCCATGGCCTCGGCGAGCCTGATGTTCCACATTGCGTGGCTTGGCCGGACGGAATGGAATTCCGCACCGTTGGCGATGGTTCTGGCCACATTGACACTGTTCCTTGGACAGACGGCTCCGGTAGCCGGCATCGTAGCGGCAAGCGAGGGTAAGTCGGCAGCGCAGATTTGGCGCAGCGTGGCCATGCTTTCGTTCCCTTACTACGTGATCGGCGCAGGAATCACTTTCATGGTCCAAGCCGTCAGCTCGCACCTGGGCTGGGAATTGGCTCTAGGCGTATTCCCGGTGATGTATGTGATCCACCGCTCCTACAAGTTCTACTTCAATGGGATGGCGGAGAACATGCGCTCCGAGTTCATGGTGAAAGCCGCCAGCGCCGGAGCATAAGTAGAATCCATAGCTGAAGCTGAAAATGGCAGCGCCGCAGCGCCGCAGCGCCAAAGCGCTGCCATTTTTTTTTGGTCGAATGACCTGGTTCCGAAGTCACGCTCTATGCCGTGACCCGGAAAGTCTCTGCTGCTTTGCCAGGTTGGTTGCGTCGCGTGGGCAATCGGCTGAGGGCCCTAAAATCGGTTCAGAACGCTCGCCGTCCCCCGAAAGATGCGCGTCTGCCACGTGTAGCACTCACTGCTCGGCTTTGTGCAATTCACCGTGCCAGTCTGACTGGTGTTGAAGTACTCACCGACGCCGTAGAACGTCAGATCATCTGATGAATCAACAACAGTGGCAGCGTACTCGCCCCAACGGTTTGTATTCTCTTCATCTCCCGCTCCTTGCACGATCAAGACCGGCGCATCGAACCTGGAAGATCCCCAAGGGAGCACGTCAACGCTGATCGCCGGATGGGGCTGAGACTGGCAGTTTGAGCAAAAGGGTCCAGACGTAGTGAAGGTAATACCCAAGTTTCCCTTCTGGTCGAGCGCAGCGCTTGGCATGAAGTAGAAGAGGGTGTGATTTGGATCCTGCAAGTCAGGAGGCCCCGAAGTGCCGCCGCTATTGACCACCACCGATGCCTTCCCGCTGGCGACTTTGAGAATGTAGTAACGGATGCCGGTGCGCTGATTGCTCGCACTCTCCATTACCACGTGGGAAAGGGTCAGATACTCACCGTTGGGCCCGCCCGTCGTCGAAGACAGATTGTTATAGGTCAACCGATTCGCCAACCGATCGCCCAAGGAATCGACGCAGGGTGTATTGTAGTTGCCGCACGACGCCGAGCCATACGGCCCGATGTCGTTTGTATTTGTACTGGGTTCGGGGACGCAGTATGTGTTGATCGTTTGACTGGGCTGCGATGTGTTGTAGCAACCCGGAGTGTAGGGGTTCACCCTCACCGGAGCAGGTCCAGTAAGTCCGTTCGTCCCCCAGGTAAACAGCGCTAGCTGGTTCGATTTGCAAGGTGTAGTCCGGCTTAGACAGCGTCCCTGACCGTTGCCACCTTGCTGCGCACTGCTGGGGTTAACCGCTGCCACGAAGTACTCAGGTTCCCCTGCGGGTGGGCCAGTGGCGCTGTCGATATCGGCGACGTCGACCGAGTGGACAAGAGTTGGCCTCTGGGCCTCCGGAACCATGTAGGTGTAGCAGACCATCGGGTTGGAAGGCTTGCCCTGCGCGATATTGACCCGATCCAATTGACAAGCCTCAAAACCCAGGTCAATGTAGCCCGCGGTCGGATCCTGTAAGTCAAAGGTAACGTAGAAGCCATTCGACCAAGTCCCGATTCTAGGCCAGTCGAGAAAGTAGTAATACGCGTTCCCCGTAGTGCAATTGTTCGAGCTCGGGAGACAAGGAACCACCGAGTTCATCTTGTACTCGTAGGCATACCACTGGGTGCTGGGGTTGGAGAGATCGCTGCTCGAACTTACCGCGATGCACCAGGCATAGTAGTGGATGTTGTTTACTATATAGATAATCCGGCGGCTGATTACGAACTCGTTGTCAAGACGATCGAAGAGGACTTGCACGTTCCCGGCGGGACTATTCGAGCATTCGGGTTGCGTCGAACTGGACCATATGGGCGCAACGTTGACCGGCACAGCCGCGGTTCCACCCGTGAAAGTAAAGATGGGCTGTCCCGTTACCTTGTCGAACGCCTGCACGAACCCAGGATTGACCCACTCCAGGACTTGCGCGTTTCCGCCACTTACAGTTGGCCCCACGGCAATATTGGCGTCGAAGTCGGGTCCGGCATTATCGTAGAACTGGTACTGCGTGCCAATGTTCTGCTGAGCATCGATGCCCTCGATCTGATCTCCACTCCAGGAGCCCGCAGTACAAGAGGAGGATTGACAAATCGGTAGAGCGCCGATCGAGCTGTACTCGGCGAGTTGAGGGGCGGTATAGGGGCCGGCGATCGCCCCGGATTGACAATCTCCCGAAGTACACTTTCCCGCAAAGCAGGGAGCTGTCAGCAAGATAACAGCGAAAGCCCAATTCCTGAAATTCACGATTCTCCTCCTACATCACTTGGCAGCGCGGGGCCACAGGCATACAAAGCCTGTGACAGGATCGCACCTTGTGCTGACAGAAGTGATCGCCTAGTTTTGTCCGACTCCGATTGCGTAGATATTGTGCGGACTACCTACGGCGTTGTCGGTGATCATTACGTACGCGGTTTCGGGTCCAAGAACCGAAGCCTTGAAGGAAAGACTGATCACGCAAAAACCACCCGGCGCCAAAGAAGCCGGGCAATTATTGGTCTGGCTGAAATCGGCCGCGTTGGTTCCCGTGATCGCAAAATTGCTGATCGTCAAAGCGGAGTTGCCACTGTTGGACAACTCGATATTCTCGGTGACGATGGTGCCCAGCTTAGATGCCGCGAAAGTCCAGCAAGGATTCCCAAGGTACACCCCAGGACCAGTCTCCGAGCCTAGCAATCCGTAGATATCCAGCTGGTTCTGCGTTCCGACATAGACCCTGCCGTTCGCGATGGTTGGGACCGCGAACTTACCGGCGCAACCTCCACGGTCCCGGATATCACCCTGAGTTATGGTTGCAGAGCTGTCGTAGAGCAGGTTGGCAACATTGGTCGCGTCATAGGCGTACAGAACCGCAGCCTGTATGCCAGGCTGAGCACCCAATTGTTCGGGTCTCTGAATTGCCCAGACGATACCGTTCTGAGTGCCGTTGGCAGAAACGGAGGGCGTGGCTCCGACCACCAGTGGATTCGGACTTACCGCCGCCGGAGCGGTCGAAAGCAATCCGTTTGTCACCGTGAACATCTTTAGAGGATCGGGTGTAGCCGGGGTTGCACCCAGGCCTGCGGAATACACATATTCGGAGCTTGCTCCGCGCCAGTACGCGGGACTGCTCCAATAGCCTCCCGGCGCTCCAGCAACTTCTTCCACCGCCTGATCCTTGGTCGTATTGTATTTGCCCAGATTGTTGTCGTTCAGCAGGTACATGCGAGCTGCGACCGGATTGGTGTCGCAGGGTGCGCCGCCCTTGCCTGCAATCAGCAACTCGCCGGGTACGGCGCCCGCTTGTTTAGGCAGGAGCATCGGACCGGCCGAACCCAAGTCCAGATCGTTAGTTGTACGGCAGGATTGATCGTTGGGCGTAAAGTAGTCGAGCACTTTCAGATAAGGGCTGAGTTTCAAGAGGCTATCGCCATAATCGGTTCCGGCATTGTTGGCGTCAAACGTCGAGTCGCCAACCGCCGCATAGATATTTCCGGAAGGGTCTGCCACCAGACCGTTTCCACTGGCCCAAACTCCACCGCCCCCGAGCGTGCCCGTTCCCCCAGCGTTTGGTGTGGTGTTGAAAGTGACCACGTGCTTCAAGTTTGACGCGGCGAAACCCATGATCCATCCATGAGCGGCTCCGGCCCACCCCACGTAGACTCCGCCTTTACTCAGAAGCAGGCCTGTCCGCTGCACATCCTTCAACGGATCAAAATAGATGGTACCGTTCTGGCTGCCGACGCCCGTTCCTGGTACCGATCCCGTGATGTTAACCGGGCCGCCGAACTTCTCCGCCCCAGTCGTGATATCGATCGCATGGAGGGTTTGAAAATAATTGCCATTATTATTGGTGCGGGTAACCAGATACATCGTCTTAGTGGTGGGATCGATCACCGGCGTTGAGTTGATGCCGTAGATCGGGTACACACCGCAACTGATGTCGCTCTGACCGTCCGTCTGGCAGGAAACCGGCGTGATCCCCGCTGCCGGATTGACAAAACTCACCTGCCACAGCGCTGTGGGAATGACGGCGTCCGCATCGAACGCATACAGGCTGTCATTCTGCGTTTCCACATAGACCACGTTGTGAATTCCTTGCCCAGGAATGCTCACATTTGGAACATAGAGCGGCTGGGCATAGATCTGGCCATCCACGGAATACGACATGACTTTGCCAAAAGTCGTGCCGTTTACGTTCGTCGGAGTCAGAATCTTCTCGGTGAGGTTTTGGCCGGTTCGCCCATTATCGTTGTGCTGAGTCAGAACTCCAGCGAAGGTTGAGGCTGTTTGGGCACCCGCAGGTGTCAGGCAAGCAACGACTAGCGCCAAGATCGCTCCTGCGCAGGCAAACCCCTTAAGCATTTTCTGGATCATAAATCCTCTTCGTCTCAGTTCTGAGTTCTGGTTGGTTGGCAATTCCCTTTTGGGTTAACGAGTTGCGGGGGAGAAGCTAAATAGTTTCGCCAATTATTGGAGCTTCACCGATAGTTGTCAAGATGCAAGATTCTGCAGCTGCCGAAACCGGTTTTCATACCCTTGATGCGTGAGCCACTCGTAATGGGCGACGCTCTAAGCGCGATCGGCTGGGTATGCTACGATTCGGCGGCAAACCCCCTTAAATTTCTTGGAGGAATCTCTCGAATGCGTTATCCGTTGCTGGTCTGCCTGCTGATGGGAACTTTAGCCTGGGGGCAGCAAATTCCCGCTCAACCGACTGTCCCGCCGGAGTTCCGGCCGCCCGCAACTGCCCCCGCGACTGACAATGACGATCAAGAGGCGGCGCCTGCATCAGCCTCCAAGGTTGCCTCCAATGCTGCGGTCGTTACCATAAAAGGACTTTGCGCTCAGGCGCCCTCGACCACTAGCGCCTCCAATCCGACCTGTGAAACTGTAATTACCCGCGCCCAGTTCGAGAGTCTGGCCGACGCGATCCTGACCAACATGAAGCCCGCCATGAAACGGCAGATTGCCGAGGTCTATCCCAACCTGCTTGCGATGGCTCGTGAAGCCGAGGCGCGCGGTCTGGAAAATAGTCCGCGCTTTCAGGAGCGCATCGCCTTCGCTCGGGTACAGATCCTCTCTCAGGAACTCATCCGCCAAATTGACGAGCAGTCCGCAAACATACCCCAAAAAGATATCGAAGAGTACTATCAGCGCCATATTGCCGACTTCAAGAAGGCCACTTTGGAGCGAGTCTTTGTCCCCATCCACAAGCGCACGGATTCTCTGCCCAAAGAGCAGGCCACGCCGGAAGCATTGAAGGCCCAACAGAAAGAAGGCGAGGAAGCAATGAGCCGTGTCGCGGAAGAGTTGCGAACGAAGGCAGTTGCTGGCGAAGCCTTTATGCAGTTGCAAAAGGAAGCCTACGCCGCGGCCGGGGCGACTGCGGTTCCACCGAATCCCAGCCTCGGTCAGGTGTCAGCCTCCAGTTTGCCCTCCAATCACGCTTCCGTATTCGACCTGAATCCAGGTGAAGTCTCTCAAGTCTTCAGCGATTCCGCTGGGCACTACATATATAAGGTTGACGCCAAGGGAACAGAGCCGCTGGAGGAGGTAGCCGACCAAATTCGTAAGACCTTACAGAATCAGCATCGCGAACAAGTCATCCAGGTGGTGAAACAGCCGATCAGCACGCAAATTAACGAAGCGTACTTCGGACCCACTGGGAAAAGCACTGGCCGCCAGGGTTCGAAACCCAAATAGGTTTGGAAATTTCGAAAGTCTGTTCCGGAATCAGTCGACGCCGATGCTCGCCCCACTATTCTTGAAGTCTTGGGCTGAATGTGTATCGCAGATGAAAATGTCAGGCGTGATGTCCGTCTTATCTCGATACGAGTGCCTGATATATGCTGCGAAGGCCCCGGTGTGATCGCTGTGGACCAGATTCACAGTGCATCCTCCAAAGCCACCTCCCATCATGCGCGCGCCGTAGACTCCGGCAGCGGACGACGCGAGATCGACGAGCAAATCTAGCTCTCTGCAACTCACTTCGTAGTCGTCGCGCAGGCTGGCATGGGAGCGAAACATTAATTCTCCAAACTGCTCCGCATTGTCAGACCTGAGTGCCTCGGTTGCCGTGAGTACTCGTTGATTCTCCAGAATAACGTGGCGACAGCGACGGAACACCTGCTCGGGCAGGATGTGCTTATACCGCTCGAGATCTTCCATGGAAACGTCTCGCAATGCGGTCACGCCAGTCATTTCCCGCTGAAGCGCCGTTACTGCCGATTCACACTCCAAACGGCGACGGTTGTATTCCCCCGAAGCCAACTGATGCCGGACCATGCTGTTACAAATGACGACACTCAAGTGAGTAGGAATTGATAAAGCCTGGTATTCCAGCGAACGGCAGTCGAGCATGAGGGCCTGGCCAACGACGCCCGAAGCGGCGGTGAATTGGTCCATAATGCCGCACTTCGTGCCAACATATTCGTGCTCGGCCTTCTGACAGAGCTTCGCCAATTCAAGCTGCGGAACCACTATGTTTGACAGCTGGGTGAGCGCAAGGGCGGTGGCAACCTCCAGCGACGCAGAAGAACTCATCCCCGAGCCCAGTGGAATATCGCCTGCGATCACAAGATTGGCGCCGGTCAGTGTGTTTCCGGCGCGACTCAGAACAGCTGCGACTCCCCGCACAAAATCGCTCCAGTGTCCTGTCACTCCTCCAGACAGATCATCCAAAGACAGTTGCACCCTTTCTTTGAACTGTTCGGAGTACGCTTCGATCGAGCGATCTGAACGTTTCTGCGCGGCGATCCAGGTGTAAAACCCAATCGCCGCTGGCATCACAAAGCCGTCGTTGTAGTCAGTGTGCTCGCCAATCAAATTGATGCGCCCCGGGGCGCGAACAACAATAGGTTCACTCCCATACATTTCGACAAAGCGAGACTTCACCAGCGTGCAGATCGAGTTGCCGGACACTTATCGTCCTCCGAGTGCATCCAGGGCTGGCAGGGGCGCGGAATAATTTGGATCGTTCACGTTCGTGTTGCCGGATGCGTCGGCATTGTCGAAAATCGTCAGGCCATTCCAAACATAGATCGCATCTGGCAATCCTGTTCCTCCGTTGAACCAGCCTCCTGTCAACCTTGGAATGTTGACGCCCGCTGGATCCCAATACGCAAAGCCCATTCCCAGATTCTGCGGCAGCGCCTGTTGCACCCCCTGAAGATCTTTCAGAAATTGAGCCTGCAGCGCGGTGCTGGGCGGCGAGTACCACGGATCATTCGAGTCGAATCCGTTCTCGTAATGCTCTGCCGTTTCGATGATGAAGATCGGTTTCCCGAGATTGTTGGCGGCAGCCACGAGCACGTCTTGCTCTACCGGCTGGTTGTTCGGATTCGACTGGGTTGCTTGTGCATCGGTCAATGGACCGTGAAAAAATGGGTAATAACTTTGGCAGATTACGTCATACAAAATGTTGTTCTGGTTGGCTAGCGTGAAGAACTGAGTTAAATCCCATGCAGGCGTTATGTGAATGCATGTGAGTGGTGCCGGAATCGGCGGCCCAATCGAAGTGTCCGATGCGGCATCGCGCACTGCCTGAAGCACCTGAATTTGCAAGGACGCAAACCCGCTGAAGTCAGACCCGGTCGGACTACCCAGAGCGCCGAGAAAACCCGTATCCACTTCGTTGCCGATCGCCACTAGATCCGGCATAACGCCGGCTTGCCGATATGACAAGACCTCGGCCTTGACGTATTTGTAGATGTCGCTTTGCAGCTGCGTGAGCGTGTCTGATCCCCACGCTGGTGGAACGCTTGCGGAGCCGCCGCCATCGAAAAGCAGCGTTAGTTCCAAACTCATGCCGAGATTCCTGGTCCGTTTCGCGAGATCGAGATCCTGCGCATCGGTCTCGGCAAAACAGGTGTTCCCGGTACATCCAGTCTGCGAAGGATCGGAATACGGAGGGGCAGAACTGGGCCGGAGTCGGACCATATTGACGCCGTGGTTCTTTAGAATCTGAAGAATGTCGGTTTGCGCGCCGTTGCTTTCTTTCCACCACGTCAAGCCCGTGGCCATGCGCGCCGCCTCCTGTTTCTCCAAAAGAGCGTTGTCCACGCCGCGGAAAAATGTTGGACGCAGCAGCCATTGCTGGCTTTGGGTCGCGCTTCCGGCAAGCGGGCTCTGGATCAAGAATGCCCCGCCAGAGATGGATGGTACGTCGATCAACAAGCCTGTACTGCTGTTCGCAATCTTGTAGTAACCGTTGCTCGTTGCGGTCAACAGCCACTGCTGGGTGGTAGCGCTGCTGCACGGGTTTTGCACCACATACAGCACACCCGAGATGCTGGAGCTGTCAAAACACAAACTATTACTGACGTTGCTGATCTGCCATGAGCCTGAGGATTTCGTAAAGATCCACCTCTGGCCCGTGTCACTGAAACTACGCGGCTGCTGAACCAAGTAATCGCCCGCCGCAATCGAACCATTGTCGAGGTCAACCTGCAATCCGCTGAGCTGATCGAGAACGTAGTAGGCTTGACCCGAGATCGGCGTAATGTCGGTTGGCTCCGGCGGCTGCTGGCTCGGGCCGGCAACAATGAGCGTGGCCGAAGCCGTTCCACCCTTTCCACCTTCATTGGAAGTGACGGCATTCGTAGTGTTCTTTTGCGTGCCGGAAGCGGTTCCGGCTACGTTCACCGAGAACGAACACGAGACGTGCGCAGACAGAGTTGCTATCGACAGACTCACGCTATTGGATCCTCCGGCCGCCGTGATCGTTCCGCCGCCGCAACTTCCGGTCAGTCCAATCGGCGTGGCAACCACTTGTCCGGATGGCAACGGGTCCGTAAACCCGATCCCGCTCAAAGACTGGCTTGTGTTCGGGTTCGACAAATTGAAAGTCAGAGTTGTCGTTCCATTCAACGCCACACTGGCCGCGCCGAATGCCTTGGCGATAGTAGGCGGCAGCACGGTCGGAGGCGGAGTCGATCGCCCGGACGATCCTCCACCACAAGCGAGACTCCAGAAAAAGCCCGAGGTCGCAAGCAGGAGCGCTGAGAATCGTGACATCAATCGATAAGTGCGAGTTATCGGCCTCAACTCTGTCAGCGGCTCCTTTCCAGAATCTCCTAGTTCGGCGCTTCATCTGTTTCGGGTTTCGTGTAGCGGTTCATCTGGTGATACAGCGCTTCGACTTGGTCCTTGGTCCTTCTGATTTCCTGGGATAGGTGCAATTCCTTCTCTGCCAACTCAGTCATTTGCAGACGTTGGTAGGCCTGGGCTAGTTGATAGTGCGCGGAGGCATTGAGGGGATCGGATTGCACCGCCAGCCGTAAGTATTTGACGGCCTGCTGCGGGTTTTCCTTCATCGCCAAGGTTGCAAGACCTAACTGTGCCCGAACTTCATTCGGGTTGAGCTGGTAGGCCCGCTGATAGTGCGCGAGTGCCTGCTCTGGCGCGGATTGCAGCAACGCGATGTCAGCTAACTCACACTCCGCCTTGGCTGAATCGCCTTCGACGGAGATAGCGGACTCCAGTTCCCTTTGAGCTTCTGCTTGCGCTGCAGCATCACTGCGAGCGGATTCGAGAATGGCCTCTCCCAATTCGTAGTGAACTCCGGACGCTCGTGGATCGATCTGCAGGGCCTTGCGATAGTGATCGATGGCGCCTTTGAGGTCTCCTTGATTGATCAAGTGCTGCGCGATAATTTCTTGCATGCGGGCCGAACCAGGCGCCAGCACGGCGAGCTTATTCAACGTGTCATCCGCCAGTTCGGAATAGACGCGTTGCGCCATGAACAACACATCGACGTTATCGGGAGCGAGACCCACGAGAGCATGCATGATCGAGGCTGTAGCGCCGGTATCGCCCTGTTGCTCATAAAGACTGGCCAACTCCAACCCGACCTGAAGACGCAACTTCTTGTCGTTCAGCTGGGTAAAAGACTTTTCCAGCGTGGCCCGGGCAGAAGGGTCCCCCAGACGCTTTTCACAAACCCCGAGAAGCGCACGGGCTTTCTCCAGAGTTGAGCTGATGGCCAGTGCTTTGCGGAAATTCTGCGCAGCAGTCTGGCAATCGTGCCCCACGAACGCGATCACGCCAAGATTCGCGTATGCCTCGGCATTTCGAGGATCTAAAGCCAGGACTGCCTTAAACTCGCGCGCAGCCGAGTCGGGATCGTTCAACTTGAGATAGGCCTCTGCCTTCTGCAGGTGATCGTGAGCGGTGGCAGTGCCCGACACTCCAGTTTGCGCCAGCATGGGTGCCGCTCCAAACGAGAGCAAAACTGCGATCCATAAGAACCTCGAACACCAGCGGCCGGCATCTGATCCCGCAGATCGGCCAACACGAAGAATGCAATCGTGACGGACTTTAGAATTGTTCATGGAAGAACGATACAGCTGAAAATCCCCTGCATACTCTTAAAACTACGGGGTGCGAAAGTAACCTTCCTCTCGCACCCCGCGGACACCGTTCTCGTCAATCCGCTCAGAATATGAAGCGGGCCCCGAGTTGCATAATGCGCATGGTTGTGTTGTTCGCCGGGCCGTTGCTTACACCCGCGGCACTGTCGGCTAACCCAGCTGCGCCAATGTTGTATCCAACGTTCGCGTCCGGGTTGCCGTAATTCACATGATTGAATGAATTGAACGCATCCGCCCGAATTTCGAGCCTCAGTCGTTCGGCAATGAGGGGAAACTCCTTCCCCACACTAAGGTCGACATTCGAGTAAGCGGGACCGACCAGCGTATTGCGTCCACCGGTGCCAAAAGTTCCGACCCCGGGGTTAGCAAAAGCCGCTGGGTTAAACCAACCGCCAATACCGAAGTGCGAGCCTGAGCCTCCCGGCACCGTGAAATGTTGCGAGGCGTTTGGATTTCCGACACGATCAGGGTACAGAGTGGAACCGGAACTGAGAGACGGAGTCAATCCGGGAGCGAGTGCTGTGGCAATGGAATACTGAACCACCGGGGTGTATGGAACGCCCCCGTGCCACTGGAAGATGGTGGATACGCGCCAGCCGCCTGCGATCTGGTTCAGCGGACCGTGTAAGACGAACTGGCGCCCGCTTCCAAACGGCAGTTCATAATTAACTTGGCCCACCAGGGTGTTCGCCGAATTGAAGTCGGACAAACCGTAGTTGGCCGCCGGATGATATGCGTCCTGGTAAATGTCAACTCCCGACCCGTGGCCATTGCCCGTCCCAGTATCCATAGACTTCGACCAGGCGTAGTTAACCTGATAACTGAGGCCACGCCTCATCCTCTGCTGTAACCGCACCTGCAAGGCGTTGTAGTTCGACCAGCCCGTATAGTTCTGAGAAGTGATCGCGTTGAAAATCGGGTTGGGGTTGCCGCAGTTGTAACTCGTGCAACCCAGCAGGCTAGCGGGCGCCTGATTGGTGTCGGTGGCGAAGTTCAAGTGCGTACCTCTGGTATGCACATAACTGGTATCCAGCAGAATCTTGCCGCCAAACTCGTGCTGAGCACTCACCAGAAACTGCTGCACATAAACGGTTGGCATGTTTCGTGGATAAAACTGCGCTGTGTTGTAGTTTTGGATCTCTGGCGTCAGAGTCTGGACGGTCGGAAACACAACCGTTCCAGCTGGCGGTCCATTCATCAACTGCCATGGCGCGCTGCCATTGACATAACCGCCGTTGCCGACATTGTGAGGATTGAAGCCGAGACCAAGTGCGCCGTCGGTATAGTTCTCAGCATCACGCGGTGCGTCGAAGATGCCATAGCTGGCCCGGAAGGACCAATTGTTGCGCGGCGACCAGGCAAGCCCAACTCGAGGGGCAAACTGGTTGTAATCGCCGTTCTGAATTGCGCTCAGATTCTTGATGTTTCCGCCGAAGGCGGTGTCACTCTGTCCCCCGAAAAGAATCCCGCCCTTACAACCCGTGCAGGCGTTGTTAGGCAGGACCGGGTCATAGTTGCCGAACAGGTTGTTACTGACTGTCCACCCGGAAAGTAATTGCCACCGCAGACCGAGATTCAATGTGAGATGAGGTGTGACCTTAAAGTCGTCGCTCGCGAATACCGCGCCACCTTTCAGGTGTGCACTCGTGGGGTCGGATTCGTACACGTACCATCCAAAAACGTCGCCGGCGAGGAAGTCTGCATAGGGAATTCCTGTGACGCCTCCGTTGAACTCGAAATGTCCGGAGGTGATGTCTCCCCAGCTCGTATAGTTCTGATAGTACTTATCGAACTCACCGCCGAGTTTAATGGTGTGCTTGCCTCGAATTAGAGTGAAGACGTCGCCGATGTTATAAACGCCCTCGCCGAGCGTGGCATCGACGTTGCCGTTCCCCCCAGGTCCTGGCAAGCCTCGGCTGTATTCACCAGCGCCAAGGGCCATTGCACCTGTATCTGACCCGGAATCAATCGTTACGTGCGGGAAGATATTGGATGGAGCGTTGGTGCCATATGCAGGTTGCAATCCCAGCGTCGTTGGATCGTTTTTCCCCAGTGAAGGCGGTTTGTATTTGTCCAGCTCACGACTTCCACCGATGCGAAGCTCATTAATCGCGGTCGAGTTGATGGTAACCACATACGAAAGCTGACCAGTCAGGTTATCCGTGGCTCCCCGTTGAGAGGCAGTGGCATCGTTAGGGAACAGCGGATCAGCAGGGACGTACGAAGGAAGTGCAGAGTGGTAATTGAACGTGAACGACAATTTGTGCTTGGACGAAGCGTTGAAATCGGCTCTACCCGTGTACCACTTGTCGAGATTCGGGCTGACGCCGCTGAAAACAAAATTGTTCTGAGTGGGGCACGTTTGCACAACACCAGGTCCCACGTTTGCCGGCCCCGGACAGCCGCTGGCCCATCCCTTCGCGCTTGCGCCCGGGAAATACGTTTGCATCTTCAGCGCCACAGGATCAATCGTTCCCTGCAGGATGCCGGCGGAATTAAATGCCGCGCCGGTCGCTCCGGTCATCCCATAGAAATCACCAGCCTGCATGGCTGCGGTCGGATAACTGTATAAGCCGCCGGTCGGCGTGGTCGCTGGGTTGCGCTGGTAATTGAAGAAGAAGAACAGTTTGTTCTTAAGGACAGGTCCGCCAATACTCCCACCGTAGTTATTCCAATGTTCCACCGCCTTCGTGCCGGTCTGGTTATAGAAACCCCGTGCGTTGAAGGCTGTGTTCTGAATGAACTCGTACGCGCTGCCGTGGAACTGGTTTGTCCCACTCTTCGTGATCACGTTGACTGAGGTCAACCCGTTACCGTACTCCGCAGGCGCATTCCCGGAGTTGACGCTGACCTCGCTGATGGCATCCAGAGGCCCGAAGTAGTTGCTGCTGTTGTAATCCCGCGGGGCGGTGGCCGCCGAACCATCCATCAGGAAATTGACGTTGTACGATTGCGTCCCGTTGACGCCGACTTGCTGGCCGGAAGCCTCGCCCGTTCCTCCGCCTGCATTGACGCCTGGAATGAGCTGAGTCAATTCGGCGCGCCAGTCTGTCCCGACGATCGGCGCCGCGTGAACAGCATCGCTGCTGAGATTCACGTGTTGGTGGGAGCTTTCCGTCTCCAACTGCGGCACATCTCCGGTCACCACAACCTGTTCCGAGACGGAGCCTACCTGCAGAACCACATCGACGCCGATAGTCTCGATCTGGAGAGTAATGCCATCGCGAACAGAATTGCGGAATCCACTCTTGGAGAACACGACCTTGTACTGCCCAATGGGCATCGACGGCGCGTCATAGATGCCGGCTGAATTTGTGGCAAGCACCGTCGCCACTCCGGTCTGCACGTTGGTGATGGTGACCGTTACGCCCGAAACCAACGCACCCGAAGGGTCTGAAACCGTCCCCTTGATTTCTCCCGTATTCGCGTTTTGTGCGCAGATAAGACTTGTGGTGAAAGTCAGGAACAACGCAACAACCAGACGAACCAGACTACCGGCATGTATCAATCTCATCGCGGAGACCTCCGGAGCGAATTTCGAAAAGGAACCAGCGCCGCAGTTTGTCCAGGATGCCGACGGAAGCGTTCCTTTACGAATCTGAAAGAACAGACACAACACTTCTATCCGTCGCGAATGCTATTCCCCGCGGGATAGCCGCGAATCCGCCAAAAGTTGGAAAGGTGAGAAAGTATTTTTCTTGACAATGCCCAATGACCTGTGGCGGGCTCGGACGATTCTTGGGCTGGCGAAAGGCGGGTTATCTTGCCTGCAAAGTTACAGATGTACCAAGCCACGCTGCAGTGCGGTCACGACCGCCTGCGTACGGTCATCTACATCTAACCGCTGCAATATCGTGCTCACATGACTCTTTACCGTGGCCTCGGTAATGCCGAGCACGCTGGCGATCTGCTTGTTGCTATTGCCACCGGCCATCAACTGCAACACTTCCTGTTCGCGGGCGCTCAGATCTGAATCCGGAATTCGGGAAGCGAGCGCCCGTGCTACCGGAGGCGGCAGAAAACGACCTCCACCATGCACTCGCAGTAAGGCGTCTACCAGAGTCTGGTATGGCATCCCCTTGATTACGTAGCCCTGTGCTCCAGCCTCGAGTGCTCGATGAATATCCTCATCGCCGTCATAAGTGGTTACGACAATGAATCGAGAGCGCGGCTCGATTGCCCGAATTGCTGTGATCGCTTCCACTCCGCTCATCGGACCCGGCAATCTCAAATCCATCAGAGTGATATCAGGTTTATGCCGGCGATAAAGCTCTAGAGCTTCCTCTCCGGTTCCCGCCTGCGCGACCACGCTCATATCTTTGCGCGCATTGATGATCGCTCCTATGCCGACTCGCATGAGAGGGTGATCGTCCACCACCATCACACCGATTCTCCTGGCAACATTCATAACGTTATCTCGGAGATCGGAACCGGAGCGAGGGCCTTGCGGGGCACCTCTATTTCGATCTGAGTTCCGGTGCCAATTGCGCTCTGCAGGTTGTATCTTCCGTGAATGCGCTCAACGCGCTCCTGTATGCCCAAGAGCCCATAATGATTTTCGGGCATTCTGGAAAGAGAGCGCACATCAAATCCACAGCCGTCGTCCACAATCCTTAACGTGCACTTCTCTTCCTCGAACTCCACCGTGAGCACGATCTTTTTCGGATGAGCGTGGCGAATCGAATTGTATAGTCCCTCCCGCGCAATCATGAGCAGTTCATGCGCCGTGAACTGATTCAGGGAAAATGGTTCACCAGATGTAGAACACTCCACCGGAACACCAAACTCATGACTGAATTGCTGCGCTACTTTGCTAAGCATCGCGCCAATCTCGCTGGAGGACTCGGAAACTGAACGCAACCCCCATACCGCCTGACGAGCTTCTTCGAGCGTCGAGCGTAGTTGAGTTCGCGCGCAATCGAGGAGTTCGTCGCCGCCAGCCGACGTTGTCTGAGCCAGGCTGGAATGGGCCTCGAGCAAGGCCGATACGCTAGCGCATCCCTGAATCAGAGTGTCGTGCATCTCCCGCGCCAAGCGATTGCGTTCGCTTAGCACCGCACGAAAGCGGCCTCGCATTTGCCGGAGACGAAACTGATAGATTCCCCATACACAAGCGGCAACCAAACCCACAATGCAGGCAAGAAACCAACTGGTTCGGTAGAAGTGGGGACGCCGGACAATCCCCAGGGATGCCGATGCCACCTGCTGCGGATTGTTCATTTCGAAGGCGGCCACCCGGAATTGATACTGGCCCGGGGGAACGTTGGTGTAATACGCCACGCGCGACGGCGAAGCATCACTCCATCCCTTGTCGAATCCCTCCAGCATATAGCGAAAACGGATCCGTTCCTGCGAGCGCAGCAGCACCACTCCATAATGAATTTCCAGCTTCGCGTTGTCGGGTCCGAGCGAAATTGCCGACGTTGCGGGAATCTCCAAACCATCCGCAATGACCTGGTCGATGACGACCGGCGTCTGCTTCGACGACATGGGAGAACCGATCGAGACGCGAACTGGGCCGCGACTACTCGGAAACCAGACCTCGCCTTGACTGGTAAGTACTCCTGCCGGTTTCTCTCCTCCACACATCTGGATCGTTTCCAGACCGTCTGACACTCCGTAAAGGCTCAGCGCAACGGGACCCTTGGAACGGTTAGCTATCGCGTCCAGCTCCTTGCGGCTCACGGCGGAGATCCCGTTAGGCCCGCTCATCCATAGATTGTTGTTGCTATCTTCAAGCAACTCATAAATACCGTTGCTGGCCAGCCCTTGAGCGGTCGTGTAGTGAGTCATCACTCCGGAACGCCAGCGGTAGAGTCCCCCGGTGCGAGTCCCAAACCATAAGCTGCCGTCAGAATCCTCGTGGATGGCCCAGATTTTTTCATCCTTCAGAGCATCCGTGGCGCCATCGTGTTCAAAGGAGTCGCCATGTAAACGGCTTAGTCCTTGGTCGGTACCAATCCAGATGTCTCCGCGCTGATCCTGCAGGAGAGAACGCGTGCTGAAGTAGGCTAGCCCATCGCTAACGCGAAAGTTCGTAATCCGCCGATCGTGCCACCGGCTAACTCCTTCGTCGGTTGCAATCCAGACACTTCCATCACGGCCCTGGAGAAAGGCCCGGACAAAATTGTTCACCAGGCCTTCTTGAGTGGAGTAATGTGTCAGGCGGCCGCCAAGCAGTCGAAAGGCGCCCTTGCCCTCGGTCCCAATCCAAAGAGCGCCTTCGCGGTCGCGAAAGATATTGCGCACACGAACGCCAGTGATTCCGGGAAACACATACGCAGATGCCTTGCCGTTGTGGACTCGAAAGAGATTCACTGCGGCTACCCAGAGATCGCCATTTGTATCCTGGTAGATGGTTTCCGCGTCTGAGTCGGAACCGTTCGGCAAAGGAACGGTCCTGACGGGCGTCTTGATCAGCCGCACCATTCCGCCCTGAGTCCCGATCCAGATGTTCCTCTCAATGTCCTCATAGAGATTCAAGACGGTATTGCTGGGCAGAGGGTCGGGAACGGCAATCCTCGAAAAGTGTCCTTCACGATAAGTAAGCAAGCCTCTGCCGATCGTTCCGATCCAGAGAGTGCCGTCAGAAGTCTCCCGCAGCACGCGGACGGTTCCCCGCACTCCGGGCACCGCCTTGAAGGAGTGATCATTTAGGGCTAGTCGCTGGAGGCCGGAAACGGTGCCGACCCATATGCTCCCATCGTCGGTTTCGGCGATGGACTTAACTCGATGCTGGCCGGCTTCGCCAGGCAGGACGAATTCAGTCACCGACTCACCGTTGATGCGAAATAATCCGGATCCACCAACCCAGATCTGTCCCTTGCGATCTTCATAGATCGCATGCACTGCAAGCGCTGGTATTTGCGGGCTGGTGTCCACTCGACGCAGGTGTTCGTTCTCCATGCGGAACAACCCATTGTCAGTGCCGACCCAGAACCTTCCCGCCCGATCCTCTTCCAGGGTGCGTACAAAGCCATTAGTGAGGCCCTCTGGAGCGGAAAACCGGCGGAACCTTCCGTCGCGATAGCGGATGAGGCCGCCACCTTCCATTCCAATCCACAGCGTGTGGTCGCGAGAAACAATCAGACAAAAAACATTGTTCTCGGTGAACGCAGGTGTGTTCTCGCGATTAAATGTCTGGAATCTCTCGCCATCAAAACGAACTAACCCGCCCGTAGTGGCAATCCACAAATAGCGGTCGGCATTCTGCGCAAAAGCCTGAACCACCTGTTCGGGCAACCCATCCTGCATCTGCCAAAGACGTTGCGTGTAGGAGAGTGGCGTGGAGGTCGTAGCCGGAGAAGCGCCCAGCCGCATCAATGGACAAAAGATGAGAAGAACACAGATGAAGCCGCGCACTAGTTTCGACTGGGCCTCTAAGGGAATGCGATGTACTCCAGTGAACATACAATGCAGAACCCAGTGTCTGCAGGCTTCCAATGAGCATTCGCGAACTGCCGGACCACGGAAATTTATCACATCCGCTTACTTCCGGCTGAAACGATCGAAGACCGTAAGTACGGGAAGGGAGTTGTGCTGATCGTCGAAAAAGCCTCTGGCGGTAAGAGGACCGGTCACGGCCGGCTCCCACCAAAAAACCCCTTTGCCCCTTCCGCCCGGAGTCTCCATGACCACGCGGTTAACCTCGTCGAGGAACTGTCGTTGGCCTTCGGGCGATTCCGGAAAAGCAGCTGGCTTACCCACATAGTTGCCAGGCTGCCAGTTGTATGCCGTTTCCACCACGATCACGTCCTTCTGGTATTCCCGGGCCATGAACTCCAGATTGCTGCGGAGATCGTTCAGACTGCCGTGCCACCAAGGGTAGTAAGACTGTCCGATCACGTCGTAAGGAGTCTCGTAGCTGTTCAACTTGTCTAGAAAGGCCTTCGTTCCTTTTAAATCGGCCCCGCGGTCGATATGGATCATGATTTTCGGGCGGCGGCCATTTCCCCGGCCCGCATCCACGCCGTTGATTCCGGCATACACAAGTTGAGCAAAGTTGTCCCAATTCTCTGGCAACTTGCCATCGGCCCACATCATTCCATTCGTGATCTCATTTCCTATCTGCACCATGTCCGGCAAGACGTCAGCGTCGCGAAAAGCGGCGATTGTGTCTCTTGTGTACTGGAATACGGCATCGACTAATTGACGGTGTGTTTTGCCTTGCCAGGCTTTCGGCAACGGTTGGTGACCAGGGTCCGCCCAGGTATCGGAGTAGTGATAATCCAACAGAAAGCGGAAGCCCAGACTCTTGGCCTTCTTGGCGAGAGTGATCGTGTAGTTCAGATCGTTCGGAAGGTCTGTCGGCGAATGGAAAAGGCGCAGGCGAATCCAGTTGTAGCCATGCTCCCTAAGGATCTCCAGGCCAGGCTTTGCAGCGCCACTGTCCTTGAAAGCAATTCCTTGCTGCTCGGCTTGCGCCAGGAATGAAACGTCAGCTCCAATGGCGTAGTCCTGGCATGCTGCCCGAAGAGAGGTGGCCCATGCGGTAACGATCAGCAGAGTAATGAAACCAGTTCGAGTTCTCATAGCACCCTGCAATCAAGATGATGGCGACTCACTGCTGCATCGGCTGTCAATGCGTCGAGGTTTCCTCGGAAGCACTCGATCCCGCAGCGCCCACGACTTCACCGGGTTTCCACTCCACAGATTCTTCCGCGGCTATCGTATTCCCGGGCCGTAATAAGGTTACATGCAACTTTAAGACTTTCGCGTCGGTGAGCGGCTGAATCTCTCCGGAGATCGCCTGCTGTTCTTGCAAATCTGCAAACGACTGCTCACCACGCTTGATCAGTTTTCCGCTCTCGTCAGAGACCTGCCAAGTCACACGATAGTTGTGAAGCGGGTAATAGGGAAGGTTCTCGACCTTATTAGGGTTCACCGTGACTGTGAATCGCGAGGGCGCAGCCGAGGTCGACGCTTCCCAACGAGCGTCGATCGCCGCGAGTGCATTGAGTTCCTTCCACACATAATAGGAAGGTTTTCGTTGCCGGTACTCATCCACGAGGCCGTGCTCCACGAAACCACCGTCCCAACCAGGCCGGAGCGTGCGCCTGGATTTATAGTCCTGATAGCACCACAGAATTGCACCAGCAATCCAATCCCGTCGCGCCAGTTCCGGCATTTGTTTGCGAATAATCTCAACCCTCATGGGGTCGGCGTCTTCAGGGTTCTTGGCAAAAATACCTGCCAGACCGAATTCCGAAATGATCACCATTTTGTCGGAAAACATCCGGCCCACGCGGTCGAGCGATTCCGACAATTCGCTCTCTGGCCCATGCCAGCTTCCGAAATACTGGTTCATCATCAGGAAATCGGCATCGTTGGCGGCGGAATCCTCCGCACGTTTCAACTTTGGAAGCTTGTCATCGGCGTAGGTTACAAAACGGTTGGGATCAAGTTGCCGGATGTAGTCCTGCATTGTACGAAAATAAGCGATTCCGCCTGGCGTTGCGGTGTCACTCTCGTTGCACACACTCCAGGCAAAGATGCTGGGATGATTTCCGGATTCTTCAATCATCTCCCGCACTTGCTGCTTCGCAAGGGCTATCACTCGCGGATTTTTGAGCTGTGCCTCGCTGAATTGCCATAGGGGAATTTCCGGAATCAGCAGGATTCCGTGGCGATCCGCATAGTCGAGAATAAAGGGGTTTTGTGGGTAATGGACCGGGCGTGTTAAGGCCACCTGCAACGACTTCATATCGTCCCAGTCATAACGCATCGTCCCCGTCGTCTCGGCGAGGCCTTCCGAAACGGAGTCTTCATGACGAGCAACGCCGGTGAGGCGAACCCGCTCCCCATTCAGCAGCAGATGGCGATCGCGAATCTCGATTGTGCGAATCCCAAAGGTGTCGCTCTGCTGATCCAACAGACGACCTTGCTCGTCTCGAACCTCAGCCGTCATGCGATACAAGTTCGGATGGTCGATTCCCCACAACTCGGGACTACGCACTGTCGTCGAAATTGCTATCGGCGCGGCACCAGGAGCAACATCAACCTTGCGCGTCTCGTGGGCGGCGGCGTTCCCCTTCGGATCGATGACCGTAAGGGAGAGTAAGAATCGTTTCTGCTGCGGAGAATGATTCTCGAGAATGATCTGGTCGTTGATCCCGGCCTGACCATCCTTCATCTGCGTGCGGATCTGTTGCCGATTCACTTCGATCGGACCGGTCACCGTGATCCAAACGTCGCGAACGATGCCACCGTAGTCCCACCAGTCGTACCAGGCGTCGGGATCACCTCGTTGAGCTAATCCGGGGATGGTAGTCGCATCAATGCGATTGTCTACTTCCACGGCCAGGTAGTTACTCGCTCGAAGTTGTCGCGTGATGTCGAAGGAGTAGGCAGTGTAGCCACCCTCGTGTGTTCCGAGCTCGGTCCCATTCAGCCACACATGGGCAGAGTAGAACGTGGCGCCGAAATGCAGCCTCACATGCAGATCGGGCGATTGCATGGGCATGGCAAAGGTTTTGCAGTACCAGGCTTTGCCGAGATAGCTATCCTGCCGGCCGAGATTCCAGGTGTGCGGCAGATTGACGGACAGGGTGTCCGTTGGTGGATGACTCTGCCAATCTGAACGCCGTCCGATTGAATCCGCATCTGTCCGGAACATCCAATCGCGATCCAGATCAACGCGAGATGCTGCCACCAGCCGAGTGCATGACCCAATCGATATGACGACAAGCAACGCGATCAAACCGAAGCGTCTTTTGCAAAATGAGGACAAGATGAATGAACCAACAAGACTAGAGGCTTAGCACTTTGCCCCGGCTTTCCCTGTCATCTTAGGTTCTCAGGCATTTCACCGAATCCTCCAAAAGTAGGAGCACGCAAGAATTTCGCCCGATTCAACCAGGACACTAATGTGCGCCAACTCATACTTGCGGATCGAAGTGTGCGGAGCTGAACCCGTGTACGTATTCCGCCAAAAGACAAAACGAACATGGCGAGAACGGCAAACCTAACACACGGCGAGACACGTCGGAGAAACGCTGGAATTCAGCTCAGTGGGGATGCCGATGTGGCCGCAACCGAGTCATTGCTGAGCCATGCATTGGTGCGGGCGGAGGGAGTCGAACCCTCACAGGCCTTTTGAGCCCTGCGGATTTTAAGTCCGCTGCGTCTGCCATTCCGCCACGCCCGCGCGCGGCTGTCTTAACTATTCTTTATCACAGGGTATGGCGAGCAATCTCAAGTCCGGCGCTTCCGCCAGTTTCGCCATCCCCGCTCGCGTTCATTCTAAATGACGCGCCTCGTCCGAACAGTGCGCCGGGGGTATCACTTTCCAAAGTTTGTTTTTGAAATGATCCAGGATGGGCAGTTCTGAGACCTACAGGAAGGCAATTTAAGTCCTACGCGTGAGCAGCCGACGAACCGCTATCCGCCGACGGGGGCACTGCGCGCTGTTTCTGTAAGGCTTCATGAAACGCTTCAACTGTGAGGGGCTCCCCGCAGAACAACTGCAGCAGTGGATCGTCTGCGTCTATTTCGGACGCCTTCGGGGGTACAGCGTCCCTCTCAAGCCCGTCTGCCTGCACCAATAGTTCCGGCATCAGTGACCGGTTTTCGGTCAACACGCCTAGGAATTTCTCAAGCGCCGCACGGTCTTCCGGCGTGTTCTGCGTGAACGCCACTCCCATGCCTTTATCCGGATGCATGATTCGCACAATTCCCTGCACCCGAACTTCGACGCTTGCAGCGCGCATCGAAAGCGTCACACGGCTTGATGCCGGAAATGGAGATGACATTTCCAGATAACATCCGCCCAGGCTGAGATCGGTCAGTTGGCAGCGGATCGGCGGATCATCCTGCTCGGCATCAGGAGAATTCTGCCGCAGCCAGTCGCGCAGTTGCTGAGTCGCCTCCGCCGAAGGCTGCACAAAACGCAGACCGCCTTGCTCCTTCGCACTTTCCCATGCGAACTCTGCCGGGATTTCCAGTTCGCGGTTCGTACCTGGCAGCGAGAAAGCGATCTGCCATCGTCCCACAGGACGGCGGCGATTCGGCAGCGCGATCGCCATGCCTCCCTCGCTCAAGTCGATAGTCGTGACTTTCATGTTGCCGCCGGCTTCCGGGCTGCGCATCACCACTGGAATCTGCACGGCCACCCGGATGTTCCGCCGGCGTTCGCTCTTCATCAGGGCACGCGCCGCACGGAAACTCGATTTCGCCCGCTCGCTGGAAACCGGCTTGTACAGCACAAAGTGTGCGCCGATCTGAAAAACTGCTTTCAGGCCGACGATCGGCTCGACAATCGCAACCGCGACTGCCTGCTTGTTGCATGGAGCATTCCGCGCGCTGCTTAACACCTCCGACGCGCCGTCGTCGGACAGATCGGCGACAATCGCCTCGAACCGCTGGCGGGTCAACTTGCGCAATGCTGTCTCGGAGTTGGGACACAGCTCGACTTCAATTTCCAGATCGCCCAGAACGCGGCGCAACACCCGCACGATCTTTTCGTCCGAGCACAATAATAAGGATTTCAGACCCATGGGAATGCCTGCTGCAAGAGATCTCCGCCGCGGCCACGAGCCGTTGTCTTTCCCGTCCGACGCCGCTCCGCCAACAGCCGACCTACTTGCACTTTAAGTCGATCGACCCGCTCGATCAATCACTCAACCCAGGAAGTGATTACGTCCGTAATCCACCGAAATTCTCTAATTCTCATGCGGTTGCAAAGAATTGCAATCTTTCTCAACCCTGTTGCTGCGCTCGCTCACTATCGCCCGCCACTCAGCTAACGTTCGTTGTTTCATGGATTTACACAACAACCCTCGTGTTTCGGTAATCAAATTTCGTTGACTTGCCAAAAGAATCCCCGTAAGATATGGAGTTTCCGAGACTAGTTTTGCGAGCCCTGAGCTGTCTGTGCGCAGAGCTTTGTCCGCCTACTCCAACTTTCATTGGAATCCTGGAGCGGAGTAGGAGAATCTTATAGTTAGACGAATTTTGTAGTTTTTCATTCCCCTTACGTGGAAAGGCATTTGTTCATGGCTAAGCGACGCGGAAATCCTAACTGGGGCAAGCCCGAACCGATCGGGCCGATTACCCCAACCATCACTGAATTTGAGCAGGTTGTGCGCGAGTATAAGCTCTCCCCCGACCAGTATTTGCGGTCGACTCGTCTGCGGGAGTGGGCTCGCCGCAACAAGAACTCGAAGTACATCCCCGAGCCACTTCTCGAGGCCTGGGGCTTCGAAATCGAGTCCACGCTGTAACCTCGAACTCGCTGGAATTTTGCAGGGTCGCTCGTCTGAGCGACCCTCTCTCTTTTTGGTGCTCTCCGGCGGAACTCTGGTTGCCGCCGCCACCGGCTGTCGCTTCGCAGCGGCGTAAGATAGCGGAACCCGCCAATGCTCGACGTGCTGAAAATCCCGCCTGGCGAACTGTTCGCCTTGCTCGTTGCCATCGGCTTCGCCGCCGGCCTGAACCTCTACGCCACGGTCGCTGTCCTCGGTTTGCTCGCCCGCTTCGGCCACCTGCCGTTGCCCGCGGGGTTGCAACTGCTCGGAAGTTGGCCCGTAATCGCCGCCAGCACCGCACTTTTCATCATTGAGTTCTTCGCCGACAAGATCCCAGCCTTCGATCTTCTCTGGAATGCACTCCACACTTTCATTCGAGTCCCGATTGCCGGACTACTGGCCTATCGCGCAACCAGCCAACTCTCTCCTGAGCACCAGTTATTGGCAGCTCTTCTTGGCGCAGGAGTTGCCCTGATCGCGCACGGAGGAAAAACGGCGGCGCGTGCCGCGGTAACCCCATCACCCGAACCGTTCTCGAACATCACTCTGAGTCTTGGTGAAGACGTCCTCGCCATTGGACTCACATGGCTGGCAACCAGGCATCCATACCTGGCGGGCATAGTCGCGACAGCATTCGTGGTGCTCATTATCCTCATGATCCGGCTGGTAATCCGCGCCATGAAAGCATTGTTCTTAGGAGCCGAGCAGCAAGTCGTGCGGTGAAGGACAAAGGCTTGTGCCCACAAGCTGACATCCTTCGTCACCAATTGATTTTCATGACTATAGCGAGGCGCTCCATGAGTGCAGGATTGTCCTCGCGACACTGCAGCAGGATGGAACTGGCCTGCTCGTCTGGAACAATTGCACCCGCTTCAACCTAGTCCCAAGAACACCCTCACTCGCTCCAACTCCGCCTCGAGCTCCCGCGTGAACACCTGATCCCGCGGCTCCGCCCCAACATACCCAAACTCAGCGTTAAGAGAGCCATCTTTCACCGACAAGTTTGCCCATCCGATCACCTGATCGCGCCACAACATCGGAAGCGCATAGTATCCGCGAACCCGCTTCGCCACCGGAGTGTACGCCTCAAACCGGTACATCCATCCCCACAACAGCTCGAAGCGAGCGCGATCCCACACCACCGGATCAAACGGCGCCAGCAGCCGAACGGTATCATCCGGCTCCCCACGTCCGACCTTCCAATCACCCGGCCAGTACCATTCCATGCCATCCACCTGCCCGCATACGAGACGTTGTTTCGCCCGCTGGGTCGCCCCTGCAATCTCGCCTTCCCACTGCGGAGCGGCATACCTCAACCGCCGAAGCAGCGATCGCAGGCTCGCAAACGACATCGGAGCGTAGATGCGAACCGCCACGTCAGCCAAAGCATCGAGACGAGCCTGGCAGGTAGCTTCATCGGTCGGCCCGCCCGCGTGCTCGTGCGCGGCATACATCCGGATCCCCGCCTGGCGCCGCACCACGCGCAGCAATCCCTGATAGTGCATCGCATCCAGCAGATGCGTCGTCGCATTCGAGTTGCCACCCCAATAATTCTTCACCTTGCCATGCGCAAAACGCTCATCGACGTCTTGCGGATGCACCACGCCACGCTCGCGCACAAAATCCAGCAACAACTGCGCCCGTTTTCTGCGCGCGACAGGCCACGGCAAGCTGCTCTGGAAAGGGTCACAGCAGTCCCGTCGCGGATGCATCAGCGCCTGCAGTTCGCGCGTGACGAATCCGTAGTTGATGAAAAAATCTTCCTCGACACCGAGCTTGGTATAGCGCCGTTCGAGATCGCCCGCACGGTAATCCTTCACGCGGTGCCGCAGGATCAGGTCCTGCGCCCGCGCAGGCGCCCGAATCGGATCCGCCTGCACGAATCCCATCCGGTGAAGCGCGCCTTTCAAGCTAGTTGGGGAAAGCAGGCTCTGCGAGACCGCAAGCCGTCGGAGTGAGTCGAGCGTGACACGCATCCAGAGATCTTACCGAACTAGAGAGAATCGCTGGAGGTAGGAACAGCGTCGGATCTTTGGTGAAGCGAATCTCGGTAGCATCGGAGTGCTCTGCCCGAGGGTGCCCCATCCTTCCCGCGGGTTTTGCGGGAGGGTGGGGATTTTGACGTTGGCCTTCCGCACTCTCTGCGAAAACTCGCAGGTCAAACTCGACTAGGCAGCATCCTCGCCACAATACCCGCCACCGCACTCGCTTCATGCTGCCCCATGGCACCCTCGAGCGTGTACGTGCGCTCGAACGCATTCGGACCGGTAATCTTCATCTCCCACCCGTCGCTCGCTTGCGAGCCGACGATGACCACTCGCCAATCCCCGGTCCGGTCCGAAAAGATATGCTCGATCATCGCGACCACATCGCGCCGCGACTCTTCATCCCCGGTGTTGTGCATTTCAACCGTGACTGCCATAGCAAAAGTCTACGACATTCCGGGCAATGCTTTCCCACAGGCAACCTCCAACGCACTCCACCTCCCGCCCAATAGGCCATCGCCAAAGGTAATTAGCCCTCAGGAGCGATGGCTCGAATAATTAAGGAGATCGTGAACATCCACCGGTAATCTGATGACCTCCTGCAAAACGCTCGTTGTGCTTGCCATCTTATTCCTGACTGCCGTGACCGCTTTTTCCGCGGATGCTACTCCTTCCCCCGACAAGCTGATTGCCCTCACCTTCGATGACGGTCCGCGCCCCTATGTTTTGTTCGGGAGCAAAGAGGTCCCGTCACGTCTCCCTCTGATCAATGCGCTCGACAGCAACGGTGTAAAGGCCACCTTCTTTGTCGTCGGCTGGCGGCTCACGCCCAAAACCTGGGGAGATCGCCGTTACGAAGAAAACGTCGGCATCACCTGTGTCGATGCGGCCCAGCAACTGGTCCACGACGGTTTCGAACTCGAAGATCACACCTACAGTCATGTTGAGCTACGCAGCGCCGAACGCAAGCGCGGCGAGCAGTGGGTTCTCAGTGACGTTGATCGCGGTGCGGACGCCATCAAAGCTGTTACCGGCTCACAGCCTCGTTACGTCCGCCCTCCAGACTGGATTATCCCCGACGACGCCCGCCACGATCTCGAACGGCAAGGCTATCGCCTGCTCACCATATCGAGCGAAAATCCCATTGCCCTGCGTGACGTGAACTCACTCGACTATTTGTGCACCACCAGAAATCCAGCCGGATGCCCCAAGCCGTCTCTCGCCGACGGAGTTCTACGCCAAATCGAGCAGCGCGAAAAACACGGAGTCTACACGCACATTCTGGCCTTCCATGAGTTGTCGAGTACGGCAGCCGTCATGCCCCAATTGATTGCCACCCTCAAAGCGCGAGGCTACCGCTTCGTCACCCTCTCCGAATACATGCACCTGGTCGCCGCAAAGAATTAGTCAGCCAAAACCGCATTGTTAAGAGCAATGTGGGGACAGCCGCCTCGGCTGTCCGCCGAGCGCAGTTCGGCAGCCTTCCCGGTCATCCCCATTAACCTGAAGATTCACCAAGGTCCCAAGACTCACACTACCCGCAAGATATTTCACCTTGCAGCAGTCCATGCAGAGCACGTATCATCTCCAAACTTCGTCACATCCCCTCCTTGAGGAGTTCTCGAATGCACCAGCTGACTAGAATCTTGACCGCAGCACTCTGCCTAACCTCGTTTCTAACGATCGCTCAGGCCGCCGACAAAGAGACGGTCCTCTATCGATTCGACCATGCCAGCGGCGGATCCGGCCCCGCCAACGGTTTGTACATGGATCAGTCCGGCAACCTGTTTGGACTTGGCCTTAGCGGAGTGTTTTTCGAGTTGAGTCCCAACGGTTCCGGTGGCTGGAACTACAGCGAGCTCCTGGCATCCGATTGCAGTTATCCCACAGGTCCGTTGGTGCGCGACCAGGCCGGCAACTTCTACGCCGCGAACTTTTTTGGCACCGTCTACCAGTTTTCGCCCTCCGCATCGGGTGGCTGGAACGAGTCCCTCGTATATGACATTAACAGCGGTCTCAGCGGTGCTGGTCCCAGCAACCTCCTGGTCGATGCCGCCGGCAATGTTTATGGCATCAACGGCGCCAACGGGGCCAACGGCCTCGGATACGTCTTTCAACTGTCTCCTAATTCTTCAGGAGGGTGGTCGCTGACCGACTTGCACGATTTCAACGGCACGGACGGCGATGCCTCCCCTTCCGGCATGACAGCCTCCGGAATATTAGGCGGCCTGACCATGGATGCCTCCGGAAATCTGTACGGCGTCACGTACGCGGGCGGCTCCAATTCCACTTGCGGCTCCAAGTGCGGCGTTGTCTTCAGGCTGACCAATAAGTCCGGGATCTGGACCGAAACCGTTCTTCACACCTTCAACGGCACAGATGGCTCGGGACCAGACGCCGCCATGTTATTGGATGCGGCCGGAAATCTCTTCGGCACCACGGCCGGTGGCGGCGCGTCAGGGTTTGGGGTGGTATTTGAAATCTCTCTAGTTTCAGGGAAACCGCTCACCCACGTGATTCACAGCTTCACCAATGCAAACGGCGACGGCGCGTATCCCCAAGCCGCGTTAATCATGGACGCTTCCGGCAATTTATATGGAAGCACTACATCCGGCGGCGAAAGCTTCAACTGTTCCGTCGAACAGGACAACGGTTGTGGCACGGTGTTCAAGCTTTCTCCTGTAGGCCAGCAGTGGAAGGAGTCCCTTCTGCATGCCTTTAAGGGCAATGGCGATGGCGGCTTTCCCAGCGGAGTCGTCCTCGGCACCAACGGCAACCTCTATGGCGATGGTTTCACGGGCGGTATCTTCAGCCAAGGCGTGGTCTTTGAAATCAAGCCGTAACCGTACGCGTTGATTCACAAGAGCGGGAGACGACATGCTGCGGGCGACGCAGGTCGGACTTCCGCTCTTACATTTTCCGGCTGTGCTTGTACCACCTCAACGGTGGCGCTACGCAAGCGCTTGGCGAACTTTCTCGGCAAGAGCCGCACTGGTGAAGGGTTTTTGCAGGAAAAAAGTTTCCGGACCAAGC
>Ga0207008_10057_pt1 | contig 33859 bp, 29 predicted proteins | sample Alteio_BWMinCont_83_FD_153489 | JGI IMG/M metagenome (GOLD analysis project Ga0207008, IMG submission 153489) | Enriched cells from forest soil in Barre Woods Harvard Forest LTER site, Petersham, Massachusetts, United States -... | ecosystem: Environmental > Terrestrial > Soil > Temperate forest >... | reverse complement strand
CGGGGCGACGGACCAGGTGTTGACGTCGACGGGGACGGGTTCGGCGGCACAGGCTCCGACGCTGAAGAATGCGCCAGCCCTGAGTGCGGCGAACATGACGGCGTTCCCGAATAGTGTGGCGGGAGTAAGTCCGGCGGGAAGCCTGGCGACTGGCGATTACGTAAAGGCCAACGGCTTTGCGACGACGACCGACAGCGGAGTGCTGGCGGGGCCGTATCCGGCACCGTGGATTACCGCGATGCGGGGCGGCGGGTCGGCAACGTTCTCGGCGAACGTGGTGAAGATGTGGGGCGTGGTGCTGACGTATCCCCTCTTGACGTCGAGTGTGGCTTACTTCGTTACTGGCGCGGATAACACGGCGAATTACTACGACATCGGCATCGCTTGCGGGCAGACCAGTTGCGGCGGCAGTCCAGCCGGGACAATTCTGTTGGATGTTGGGGCGACAGCCGGCACGACGTTCGCACCTACCAACACCACGACTTACACGCGTAGCTGGACGCAGGGAGCCAAGACATTGCAACCCGGGAAGTACTATGTCGTGCTCACTACGAACTGTAGTTCGACTTGCGCGACGATCACCTCGGGTGGCAGCGCGGGTGACATCACTTTCCAGAATGCGACCACGGCGGGATCAACATCGGGTGGCTCGCTGGGCACGAGCTTTGCGGCGCCGGCGGATGTGTGGAGCTGGGGAGCGAACGTTCCGGCGTTGGTCGTGAAGTAATCTTCGCTCCATAGGAAAGTCAACATCCCCACCCTGTCGCAGAAGGCGCGACAAGGGTGGGGCACCCTCAACTTGGGTAGGCGAGACTACGACTGTTGTTGAATGCCCCGATTTCGGTCGGGGTTTTTCTTTTGGAATTTTAAAGTCCAGCTTTTGTTTCGGGAGGCGTTTGTCGTGAGAATTCCTTTTCGGGTCGATGGTGAGTACATAGGACATCGGGTCCCTTCAGCAAGCTCAGGGCAGGCTCTTCGACTTCGCAGGGTGGCAGCTTTCACGGTCGTGTTGGGGTTGCTGGGATTGTTCTGCTGCGGCGTGGCGGCGGCGACGACCTACTACGTGTCGAACTCGGGATTGGACAGTAACAACGGGACTTCGGCGGGGACACCGTGGCAGACGATCCAGAAGGTGAACTCGTCCACGTTCAATCCGGGAGACACAGTCTATTTTCAGCGCGGGGGAGTATGGAACGAGCAGCTGATTCCGCCGTCGTCGGGGGCGTCGGGGAGCCCGATCACGTTCGATGCGTACGGAACGGGAGCGGCGCCGGTGTTCACTCCGACGATCAGCCTGGCCGGGGCGTCGTGGACGCACAACTCGGGAAACATTTATACGGCACCGCTCTCGACGGCGATCGGGTCTCCGCAGATCAACAACGTGCAACTGGGAAACGTCTGGGGGCAGGAAACGGGCGGCGAATCCCGGTTGCACGTCGGCGGGAGTCATCCAAGGGTACGGAGACTTTTGTGTGGTGTATCCGACGTTGTATCTGTATTCGCCAAACGGGACGTTGCCTTCCGCGTACTACAACTCGATCAGCGCCGTGGTTGGACAGAACTCGGGGCTGGCAGTGATTTCGGTGGCGAACAAGAGCTGGCTGGTGTTTCAGCACATCAAGATTCAGAACTTTGACTACATGGGAGTGAGCATTTCGGGGACGTCGGACAATCTGATATTCGCGAACATCGAGTCGGACGGGATGGTGCCTTACGGCACGACGCCGCACGGGTTTTATTTAAACGCGGCGAGCGCGGCGAATATCCAATTTCTGAATGACGACGCGCATTTGAACTATGACGGATTCCACATTGACAGCGCGACTGCGGTAACGATTTCGAATTGCCGGGCATACGCGAACCGCGACGCGGGGCTTAAGGATAGCAGTGCGCACGCGACTTACTCTTACTCGCACTTCTATGGAAACAACATTGCGCAGTTGCTGACGGCTGATGTGGTGGGCGGAGTGGCTGGGAGCGGAAATGTTTCGTCCTCAGTTGCGCCGTTAGTGACGAACTTCATGAGTTATCCGGCGCGGTTCTCATTCACGGTGGATGATGTGGGATCGGCGGCGGGAACAGAAGCTTACATCAATACATTTCTGACGCTGTTCAGTTCGCGTGGACTGCACTTCAACGCGGCGGTGGTTCCTTCGTACGCCGGCCAGAATGGCGAGAATACGGTCGACTGGGCAAGCGTGAACAACTGGTATGCGGCCGGAAACGAGATCGATTCGCATGCGTGGTCGCACCAGTACTACACGACAACGGGAGTGCCGCAGGGGACGTGCACGCTGGCGACGTGTCCGAACGCTCCAGCAGTCGATATTCAGTACATGGGAAGCGGGACCGCAGCGACGCTGACAATTTCTGGAAATGTTCTCAGCACGACCGTGACGGGAGCTTCGGGCGACAACCTGAGTGTGAATCTAGGTAACGCCTCGTACAGCCAGATGTGGCAACTGGAACAGTATCTGGCGGGCTTGCCGCACTATTCGGTGAGGTATGACACAAGCGGGCCGCTGGTAAGGCCAAACACGCATACGGTGAATCTGCTGGGCGTTTCGAATCAGGACATCAAGAGCGCTGCGTTCACTCTCGTGTACGACCAGACGAAACTTCTGCCCGACGAGATGGCGTCGTCCAAGAGCGTGATTCAAACGAATGTGCAGGGATTGACGGAGTCGTTCTATGTCTATCCGGATGGCGTGGAAGATCCGAATACGGAGTCATACGCGGTCGCGGCGGGATATACGGCCGCGCGTGGCAGTCTAGCGATGAAGGGGCAGGACAACACGACAGGGGCGGCAAACTCACTCTACGCGAACGGCGTTAATGTACAGAACATCACGAGCCTGGCGGCGATTCAGATTCACGGGATGAGCCAGACCCAGATTAATCAGATTGCGCAGAGCATGGTGTTTCGGGCGGCCGCATGGGGCGTTCCATATGGACTTTTCACGCATTACAACTCTCGCAGCGACGGCGCTCCGGACATCAGCAATGTGGAACTGGGATATCTGCTGGATGCGGTGACAGCAAACGGCGGCGTGTGGATGACGAATGTGGCGCTGGCGAACGCGATCACTTCCGGCACCGGGCTGAGCGGGGCGACACGGTACGTACAGAATCCGACAGGGGCAGCAGTGAACATGGGAGTGGCGGGGGCGGCCTCTCCGTCAGTCGGACGCGCGGCGGCGACACCGTACCCGATCGATTTGAATGGCACAAATCGATCGGGACTCGGTGCATGGGACGTTGGAGCGAGCGCCTATCTTTCGCAGAGATACGGAACGGGAGCGGGGGCCGGCAGCACGTATGTCGGATGGCCTCTCACGGAATCGCCGTCGATTGCGTTTGGCGCAGGCCTGCTGGGTGGTGTGGAAGTTGCGGTGACAAATCCAAACAGCGGAGTGACGGTGAGTTGCTTCACAGTGGATGGATCGACGCCGGCGACGGCGGGAGATGGAGCGAGCTGCGAGAACGGAATCGCGCTGCAACAGCCAAACTTGGGCGGAGGGTACTTCGCACTCGATACGTCAGCGACGGTGAAGATCGTCGCCGGCACAAGTGGCGGGATGGACAGTCCGGTCGCGAGTTATAACGTGACCGTTCCTACACAGACAATCCAAGCGGCGAATTTTGGGGCGCAATGCGGAGATGGCAGCACGAATAACTGTAAGAACCCGACGCCGCCTCCAGTTGCGATTTGGCCGACGAGCACGGCGATGCCGAAGCTGTTGCGGCTGCATGATTCAAAGACGTTCTGGTCGTCGATTCAGCAGTCGAGCACGAACTGGAGTTGGACTGATCTGGATGCGTACCTGGAGTTGCTGGCAGGACATCCGGGAGAAATTGGCGTGGAGCAGTTCACTTCTGTGCCCTGCTGGGACAGCACGACCGGGCAGTGCGGGATTATTGCGAATTATCCGAATGGAACGAATGGGTATCCATTAGACCTGACGCCGAGCGGAAGTCCGTCGTTCAATGCCTTTGTGACTGCCTTTGTGCAGCACTGCAACTCGAACGGGCACTGCGTGAAGGACTACATCCAGGTGTATCAGATGTGGAACGAGTGGAACCTGAGCGTGCACTGGGTGGGGTCGATGGCACAGGTGTATCAGATGGTCGCGCCAGCGGTGGCGATCGTGCGGGCGAACGTCCCGAATGCTCTGATTGTGATGCCGAGTACTACGCCGGCCAGTGACACGGGGCTGGGCTACGAGGCGGACTACCGGAACTGGCTGAGTTACGAAAACACGCACGGACGGATCTCGGATTGGATCGATTGGCATCTTTACCTGACACATACGAGCTCGACGACGTTCACTCCAGAGCAGCAGACGGCAAATTATATGACTGGCGCGGGCAACTATCTGGCGATCCAGAACGGCGTGCCTGGTTGGAATGTGACGCCGTGGATCGATTCGGAGACGAATTTCAGCGCGGGGACGGGTTATGCATGTCCTGCTCCTTACGGCGAAACAGACTGCGCGGGGCAGATCGCGCGATGGCAGATCCTGCATAACTCGAATGGGGCGGCGGGACTGTGGTGGTACTACTGGAACCAGACGATTGGGAACGGTCCGTCGACGCCAGTTTCATACGGAACGGTTTACCAGAACCTTCAGAACCTGTTGACTGGGGGATATTTCACGGGCGCGGCGGTGAGTGATGGAAATAATCCGGCGACGTGGTCGGCTCGTTTCGTCGAGGCGAATGGTCACCCGGCTGTCTGGTTGTGGACGGATGCCGTGAATGGAAGCAAGGCGTATACGGTGCCCGGTGGTTACAGCGGATACCGGGACCTTACCGGCGTGGCGACTCCGGTGATCGGTGGACAGGGCATCACGATTACAACAATGCCGATCCTGCTGGAGTAGGGCGTCGCGATACTGAAAGCGAGCAGCGCTGTCGAGTCTGCCGCGAATTTCTACGAAAGATAAGTGGCGTTTGGCGGCTCTGGCCGCGGGCGCCGAGGTGTGTTCAAAAACTGGATTGGAGGATAGATGAGCAAACGTGGATGGGGACGGATCGGATTGGCTTTGGTGTTGAGCGGGACGATGATTCTGGCGGGATGTTCGACGGACTGGGTCGGAGAGGCGCAGCAAATTGTGGCGGCGATGATTCCGGCGACGACGAACCTGGTGACGCTGGTGGCGACGCTGCAGGGAAAAACGGTGTCGGCTGAGGATCTCGCGATGATTCAGAGCGCGTCAACGCAAGCGGGAGCAGACCTGGAGCTGATCTCGTCGCTGATCGCGGCGTATCAGAAGGCAGATGATGCGGCAAAGCCGGGAATTCTGAGTCAGATTCAGAGCGCGATGAACGCGGTGCAGGTCAATCTGCAAGGGCTGCTGCCGGCATTGCACATCAAGGACACGTCGACCCAGACGAAGGTTGCGGCGGTGGTGGGGATTCTGATTTCGGAAGTGCAGTCGCTGGTGGCGTTAGTGCCACTGGTGCAGAGTGCAGGGGCCAGGGGTCAGGGGTCAGTTGCGGCGCGCGTCTCTTTGGCTTCAGCGTCTGCTGGGGAGAGTCAAACTTCCCACCTCTCCCAAGTGCAGGGAGAAGTGGGGCACCCTGCGGCTCCGTTATCGGCTCGGGAGTTTGTGAGGTCTTACAACTCGACTCTGACGGCTAAGACTGGGAATACGGCGTTGGATCGGGCTACGGCTGGATTGCAGATTCATCAGCATGGGGCTGTGGCTCGGTGGGTTTCCGCTGGAGTTCTGCAGTAACGGAAACGGCTTTCACCACAGGGGGCACGGAGTTACACAGAGGAAGTCAAAATCCCCACTTCTCCCAAATGCAGGGAGAAGTGGGGCACCCGGCTCCGTTATCGGCTTGGGAGTTTGTGAAGTCTTACAACTCGACTCTGACGGCTAAGACTGGGAATGCGAATCTGGATCGGGTTACGGCTGGAGGTCTGCAGTAACGGAGACGGCTTTCACCACAGGGGGCACAGAGTTACACAGAGGAAAGTCAAAATCCCCACCCTGGCCTGACTTTTAACACAGCGATCACTTTGAGGATTCATGATCTGGACTGATTTGCAGTTGGTGGAACAATTCGGGGCTCACCTGGATGACAAGGCGAAAGAGGAGACCGTGCGGGATCTTCTGATCCGGAAACTCTTGCGGATCCGGGTGAAGAAGGGCGGGATACGGTATCTGAAACTCAACCGGGCGCAGCGGGAGTATTCGCAGAGCTGCAGCAAGCGGAACATCGTGTTGAAGGCGCGGCAGGTGGGGATCACGACATACATTGCCGCGCGCTCTTTTATTGAGACGATTACGCGGCCCGGAACGTTGACGGTGCAGGTGGCGCACAACGATGAATCAGCCCAGGCAATTTTTAACATCGTGCACCGGTTTTGGGAGAAACTGCCCAATTCCAGAGTGCAGAGAGGAGCGCTGGTGAAATCGCGCTCCAACGTTCGCCAAATTGTGTTTCCCCGGCTGGACAGCGAATACCGGGTAGAGACGGCGGACGACAACGCGGGACGCGGGATGACCATCCACAATTTGCATTGTTCGGAGGTCTCCCGCTGGCCCCGCGGGGCGGAGGATACGCTGGCGTCGCTGCGGGCGGCGGTGGTTCCGGACGGAGAGATCGCGCTGGAGTCGACGCCGAGTGGAGCTGCGGGACTGTTCTACGAGGAGTGGAACAAGGCGGAGGAACAAGGATATACGCGACACTTTTATCCGTGGTGGTACGAGCCTTCCTATAAGGAAGATGTTTCGAAGAAGCCGGTGGGCGAACTGACGGATGAGGAAAAGGAATTAGTTGCGCACCACGGATTGACCCACGAACAGATTGCGTGGCGGCGGACGCGACTGCGGATCATGAAAAAGCAGGCGGCGCAGGAGTATGCGGAAGATCCGGTGTCGTGCTTCCTGGCGTCGGGGGAGTGCGTGTTCGATCTGGAGTCAATCGAGAAGGCGGCAGCGCAGGCAGGGCCGGCGACGGAGTCACAAGATAACGGGCGATGCCTGATTTGGCTCCCTCCGCAGGAGAGGAAGCAGTACATCATCGGAGTGGACTCGGCCGGTGGCGGGACGGATGGGGACTATGCTTGCGCGCAGGTGATCGATCGAGCGTCAGCGCTGCAGTGCGGGGAGTTGCATGGGCACTTCCCTCCCCTGGAGTTGGCACGAAGGCTGGTGAAATTGGGGCGGCGGTTTGGAAGTGCGCTGATCGCAGTGGAGCGGAACAATCATGGATATGGAGTGCTGGCGCATTTGAAGGATCTGGAGTACGAAAATCTTTTTACGCAGGGCGGGCAAGATGGATGGCTGACGTCAGTGGTATCGAGGCCGACGATGATCGAGAACCTGGCGGCAATGCTGATTGAGGAACCGAGGTTGTTTCATAGCGAGCGGCTTCTGGCGGAGATGAAGACGTTTGTTCGGTATCCGGATGGACATGCAGAGGCGGCGGAAGGGGCGCACGATGATTGCGTGATGGCGATGGCGATTGCGATGGCGGTGCGCCGCGAGGATTCGGGGAAAGTGGCCCGTCGTAGGGTGGTAGAGCTGGCCAGCGTGGACATGGGGTAAGGGCTGTGGGAATGTTCATTCGTCACATACTTTGGGTGGGAAGTTCCGGTAAGATTGCGGGTTTTGTGCTTGGGTTACGGGAGAGGCTCCCACCACAGGGGGCACAGAGGCGCACGGGGGAACTCCCCGAACACCTTCGCTTGCGCGGTGGATACGGTTCGCGGGCGGGGCGCCCGCGCCACACGGAATCATCTTTGGTAGAGGCGGTCCAACACGTTCGCAGGATGAGGGGCGGGGCGCAGGGACATCTGATGCGCTGCTCGGATGGGCACTTCTATGTGGTGAAGTTTCGGAACAATCCACAGCATTTGCGGGTGCTGGCGAATGAGATGCTGGCTACTCGACTGGCAGAGCGGGCCGGGCTGCCGGTTCCGGTGACCGAGGTTGTTGAGGTGGATGAGTGGTTGGTGGAACATACGCCGGAGTTGAGCATTCAGCTGGCGCATAACACGATACGATGCGAGGCGGGATTACAATTTGGGTCGCGGTATGTGGTGAGTCCTTTGGAAGGGCAAGTGTTTGATTATCTTCCGGTGGAGATGCTGGGCCTGGTGCGTAACTTAGAAGCGTTCGCCGGAATGCTGGTTCTGGATAAGTGGACTGGCAACGCGAACGGGCGGCAGGCGGCGTTCTGGAAGAGATTGCGGGAGAAGAAATTTACCGCGTCGTTTATCGATCAGGGATATTGCTTCAATGCGGGAGAGTGGAATTTCCCGGACTATCCGCTGCGGGGGGTATACGCGCGAAATGAGGTTTACGAGCGCGTGCGCGGGTGGGATTCGTTTGAGCCCTGGTTGTCGCTCATCGAGAAGATGGATGAGGACACAGTGTGGAGCGTGGTGAACCAGATTCCTCCGGAGTGGTATGCGAGTGAGATGGATGAGTTGGAGAATCTGGCGCGAAGTTTGATTGCGCGGCGAGGGATGGTGCGGGAGTTGATTGAGGCGTTTCGGGTCTCGCCGCGAAGACCGTTTCCGGGGTGGTTAGAGCATTGATTTCACTTCGGAGACACAAAGAAGAGCTATAACCACTAAGGACACGAAGGAGCACTAAGGAAGTCACAAATCCTTGGAGAAGTATGGCTGAGAAACGAAAACTCGAATTCTTTCTGCTGCGGTATGTACCGGACGCGGTTAAGGGGGAGTTTGTGAATTTCGGGCTCGTCGCTCTGGAGAATGGGCCGGATGGCGCGTCACTCTTGGATGTTCGCTTCGCTAAGGATTGGGGGCGGGTGCAGTGCCTGGATCCGCAGGCGGATTTGGAGGTGCTGGAGGCACTGCAGCGGGAGATTCGGCAGGAGATCGGGCAGATGCGGGACCGTGCAGCTTTGCTGAAGCGGATGGAAGATTCGTTCTCGAGTGTTGTACAGATTTCATCGGTCATGCCGGCGTTGACTGAGAAGATCGCGGTAGCTGAGGTTGACAATGTGGCCCGGATGTTCCTTGAGACTGCGAAGGTCCGGAGGACACGAGAGCCAGCGGGGCGACAGAAGATTTTGGATACGATGCGTACGGCTTTCGAGGATGCGGGGGTCTTGAGCCTTGTGAATGCAGTTCCGGCTGAGCCTTACACGAAGCCTGGGGATCCGTTTGAGTTTGATTTTGGGTATCGGGTCAGAAACAAGGGCGAGATCAAGTTGTTTCATGCGGTATCGATGCGGGCGAGTGTGGATTCGGCAGTGTTATTGGCCGCGAGGTATCCGAAGATTTTCCCCGCGATGAAGAACATGACGGCGGCTATGCCGATACTCACCGCGGTAATTGAAGCTGGGTTGGATGAGAACCGGAGTGAAGTTGGGTTTGCGCTGGAGATGATGGAGGAAAGCAGGATTCGGCTTGCGACCATTAACGAGATGCCTGAGATTGCGATGGCAGCGAGAACGGAGTTGGGAGCGTGACATGGCAGTCCGTTGTAGCCGACTTCATATTCTTCTTGCCGGCCGGACTGTTGAGTCTGGGATGGACAAGATGGATTGGCGCTGACAAGCCGCGCGATCGGCGGAGCTATGTGGTGGCTTCGGGGCTAATAGCCGCTTCGATCTCCTGCGTGTGCCTGTTTGGCGTTGTGCTGTACTTGCAGGTCCACCATATTGGTTATTGGAACGAGTATCGTGTTGCGTCGGGGTGGGGGAGATTTAACTGGCCGTTGGCGGTCTTGACGGTAATCGCGGCCATACTCGGCAAAGGTCGATCCCGCGTGATGTTGTTGTTCGCGGGTTGTGCGCTCGTCACAGTCTGGACAATGGCATTCGTTCATTGAGCGAAGTGCACGAATCGCTCACTCGGTCCTGAGATCAGCTCCGCTGCGGCGGGGCTTTTTGTTTCAGAACAATTCATCACCGAGGGCACGGGGAAGCACAGAAGAAATCAGAGCCTTCCCTCTTTAGGTTTTAGGTAGAGAAAACAATCATGAACATTACAGAAGCAGTACGCGGCGCATGGCGCCGGGTGGCGGGAGTGTCTTCTGCGGCTTCGCCGCAGGGAATCGAGAAGAAGCGACGGACTTCTGGGCTGCCGTCGATTTTTAATTCTTACGGGCCGCTGACGGAGGCGATGCCGAAGCCGACGCCATACAATCTGCGGCGGTTTTCGGAGTTGCCCATCGCGCGGCGGGCGATCAATTGCATCAAGGACCGGATAGCCGGGATGCGGTGGAGAGTGCAGCCGCGGCAGGGATATGCGCTGGATGCAATTCCGAGCGGAGCGGAGCGTGTGCGGATCCTGACTTCGAATTTCGAGTCTCCGAATCCGGATGATTCGTTCCGATCGTTGGCGGAGCAAGTGCTGGAGGACATCATTGTCGGCGGGTATGGGGCCATCGAGGTGCAGCTGAGTCCGGGATGGGGGGAGAGCGACTCTGGTTGCGCAGAGAATCCCCACTTCTCCCAAATGCGGGGAGAAGTGGGGCACCCACTTCACTCGGGCGGACAGCCCGTCCCTGCACAAGTAATGCCGCTGGCTATGTGGCCGGTGGATGGTTCGTCGATCCGGATGAATCTGGAGTGGGATGGATCGCCGACATCGCAGAGATATTTGCAAGTTGTCGATCAGTCGAATATGCAGATCACGCTGGACGATGACGAGCTGATTTATATCCGGCTGAACCCGCGGACACACACTCCATTTGGATTGGGGCGGCTCGAGGTTGCGTTCGAGACGATTAATGCTTTTCTGGGGGCGCACCGATATGCGGGGAGGCTAGCTTCGAACAGCGTCGTGCAGTATGCGCTATGGTTGCAGGATTTGACGCCGGAACATCATGAGCGGCTGATCCGGTGGTGGCAGGATGAGATTGAGGGCACAGGGAAGGTGCCCATCCTATCGGTCGAGAGCAAACCGGAAGTGCTGAGGTTCGGTGGAGGCACCGATGCAGACTTGCGACTGCAGTGGCAGGAGTTCCTGCTGCGAGTCGTCGCTTCCGCGTTCGACCTTCCTCCGTTTTACCTGGGGGTGGAGCGGGACGTGAACCGCTCCACCGCGGAGGAAATGAATGACCTGGCGTTCCGACAGGCGATTGTTCCGACGGCGCGGTTGCTGGCGGAGTCGCTGACACGGGGAGCCATCAGCAAGAAGCTGGGGTGGAATGATCTGGAGTTTGTGTTTGCGGATGTGGATGCGACGGATCCGCTGGAGGAGGCGCAGATTCAGCAGATTCTGTTGCAAAACGGGGTGCTGACGGTGAATGAAGTACGAAGGATGCGTGGGTTACCGGAGATCGGGTAACGGGTTCACCACAGGGGACACAGGGTTACACGGGGTAAGTCAACATCCCTTGTACGTCAACTTTCCCGAAGACGGTAGAGATCCTTCGACTACGCAGGCGAGCCACTTGGCTCGCCTGCTTCGCTCAGGATGACAAGAAATACAGGTGAACAGGATGACGATTGAATTGGAGAGTATGGCGGTGGAGATGCCGGAGGTAGCGGGGCATCCGAACCGGGCGGCGTTTCGGGGAGTATTGACGGTGGTCGATGTGCCGTCGCAACGGGCACCTTCTGGATCAAAGGGGAAGCGAGTGCTGTTGACGCGGAAAGCGGCAGAAAAGGCGATACCGTCGCTGCTTGGAATGGCAGTGGATTATGCGCCGTCGCTGGACCAGCACGACCAGAAAAGAAAAGTGGGAGTCATTACCAGCGCGGAGATTGTGGGACAGAATCTGGAAATTGGCGGGTATCTCTACGCGAAAGACTTTCCGGAGATTGTCGAGCAGATTGGGCGGCTGGGAAGACGTCGAGCGACTGAGAGTTTCGGGGCCTCGGGCGCAAGGCTGCTGGCTTCTGATTGCAGAGCGGAAACCTCAGGCAAAAGGAGTGAGGGGACCAGGCTGCGAACCACGTTAATGGCGGCGGTGCGCGAGATTCGGAAGATGATCCGTGTCTCTGGTGAAGAGCGCAAAGACGGTCGAGACCCGTTGATGTTGCGGGCCGAGGCACCTGGGTCCTTAGCGGCGACCGGCAGATGCGAAGCGGGCCTGGGAATGTCGTTTGAGGTCACGAATGTGAATGTCTTGAACCGGGCAGCGGCGGTCTGGAGATTGATCGACGTTACGTTCACGGGAGCAGCCATTCTACGGAGGGATAAAGCCGCTTATCCGGAGACTTGGATTGAACTGAGTTAGTACCGAGTGGTGAGCCCCGGGTACCGAGAAATCCCAGGGCTAGTGAACCGGCGATGTGAGTTCCAGTAGGAGGGAAATAAACGATGAATGAAGAGATGATGCAGCAGTTGACGGCGACGGCGGAGCGGCTGGCCACGGCGGCCGAATCGTTGGATCGCGTGTTAGGACGCCTGGATGCACAGCAAGAGGCGCTGAATGCCAAAGTTGATCGCATTGTGGCGTCGGTGGACGAGCAGGAAGGGGCTGAACCCGCAGAGAGTGAAGCGACGCGGCAGTTGCAGGAGCGCGTGGCCGAACTGGAAAAGTCGAACAACGATTTGAGAGCGCAAGCGGCTCGCATGGCGCGTAAGACGCTACCTCCGATGGTCTCGGCGATTCTGGCGAAGAGCGGAGCGGAAACGGGGGAGAAACTCGAGAAGGGAGTGCTGGACAAGACTCTGCAGAGCTTGAGCGTGGAGCAACGGATTGCAGTGAAAGCAGAGCTGGCGCGGGCGGGAATGATCGAGTAGGGCTTCGGGCTCTTTGGATTTCGGATCAAGCGCGACTTTCGTCGCGCTTTTTTCTTTGGGCCTGCCAAGTTGGACGACAGATCGGAGGGCGGGTTCACCACAGGAAGCACAGGGCTACACGGGGGAAGTCAAAATCCCTTGGGGGTTCGCTTTCCGGAGACGGTAGGGATCCTTCGACTTCGGAGCTGCTTCACTTCGTGAAGCAACTCCTACGCTCAGGATGACAAGGTTTAGGCAACACGATGTGAGTTTCAGGTGAGGAACGTCAACAACAAGGAGAAGACATGCAGGGACAATTTGTGGACTTGATGGCAGCGGCGGATTATCTAGGGCCTGCTGCGGTAGAAGTCGATCGATACCAGACGGAGATTTTTGACATTGTCCGGAGACGAGGAGTGTTCGGACAGCGGATCAAGCAGGTGCCGGCGACGGGGCATCCGTCACGGTTCTTTGAAGAGACGGCAATTGCAGCGCCGACGGCGGCACAGGCTTTCGTCGATCCGCGCAACATGGCGCCTGTGGGGTTGAGTCCCACTCGTGTGGAGCTTTCGGTTCCTCTGAAGGCGCTGGTCTCGCAGATCAACTACAACCTGTTTGATCTGGAAGTCACTGCACAGCAGAGTCAATTTGCTTATCTGCAGGCGAAGGACCTGGCCGATGCAGTGGACGGGTTGATGCGTACGCATGACGTCGCACTGTGGAGCGGAAGTGATACTTCGCTGAGCGCACCCACTACGCCGCAGTATTTCGGTGTCGTGGGGCAGATCGAGGCGGGTGGGAACACCGTCACCATCACGAAGGGCAACAGTATCGTGAATGGCCTGAAGACCACGATTGCGACGATGGTTTCGAATTCTTCGTATCAAGTGCGTCCGACGGCGATTTACGCGAACCCGATGTTGCTGGATCTGATCGACCAGGAGATGAAGACCGAGTTCAACGTAGTGCTGAACACGGTGGAGATCACTGGCGGCGTACGGGTGAAGGCACTGACGACACAGGCGGGGGAATTGCCGTTGATTCCCGAGTGGGCGCTGGGCTACACGGGCGTTCTCGGGTCTGGATCGGCGGTGCTGCCGGCTTACGTCGTGACCGAGGATCTGATCGAGTATCACTGGCTGACCGATCCGAATCCGCGTGTCTTTAAACTTGGGCTGCCGAACTCGCTGAGCCAGCAACAGGTCGTGGTGAAGTTTGGAGCTCCAGTGGTGAAGGGCGCCAACTTCGCACATTACGAAGTAAAGGTACAGAACTAGGAAAGCAGTTCTCAGTTCTCGGTTGTCAGTTCCCAGTTGCGTTTGGTTGAGCAGCTAGTGAACTGGACTGAGAACTGAGAGCTGGGAACTGAGAATTCTCTATGAACTATTTGGATACGACGGAGTACCTGACATACGGACTGGAGGCCACGACGGATGCGTCGTGGGTGACGGCAGCCTCGGCGATCATCGATGCACATTGCCGGCGGGCCACGCTGGGAGTGAATCAGTACGAAGAAAGATTGAAGATGCCGCCGGAATTGAACACGGTGCGACTGAGCTATTTGCCGCTGGTGACGGTGACGCCGGCAACGACTCCGATTGTGAATCTGCAGGGGCGGTATGGGATTCCACGGCGAGGAGAATGGCCGTTCCCGGAGTTGAGCCTGGAGTTTGCGCTGGTCTTTGCTTTGCCGGGATCGTGGACTGCGATCGATCCCACTTCGATTGATATCTGGTCAGACAGTGGCGAGCTAACTTTTCCGGTTAATGCGCTCGGACTCTTCTTTAATGAAGTCGACATCGTGTACACCGCAGGACTGGAGACAATTCCTGCCAGTGTGAAGGTGGCTTGCGCGCAGATTGTGAAGAACGCGCAGGTCACTCCGGCACTCAATGTGAAGTCGGGAAAACTGGATCGCATGCGATTGGATTATTTCGGAGACACGCTGGTGGATGACACGGTTCGGAGTTTGTTGGAACCGTATGTGGCGCGGAAGGGATCGTAGGGAGGGCAGGGGTCAGGGGTCAGGGGTCAGGGGTCAGTTCTTTGGGCCGAGGTCTTCGGGATCCGCTTCAAATCTGGGCTTTGGGTTCACAGTTTTCTCATTTGGGATGGAGGGTTTATGGGTAGCGGGATTTGCGGGGCGGGATTGGCGCGGGCTGCGAATGCGCTGTTGAAAGCTTTGGGCGGTGAGACGGTGAGCTTGCTGCTGCCGGCAACCGCAATGGCCAATGATTCGGCTGGGCAGCTGGGATTGGTTGACCCTGGGGTGCAGGAGATTGTGGTTTCTCCCGTGATCCTGCGGGAACTGACGACGGGCAACATGGGGCCGCGACGACGAATTGAGTTCACATTGCCGGCGGCGGCAATTGAGGCTCAGCTTCCGTCGCTTGGGATGGCCAGCGGAAATGATCTTTTCAATGCGGTGATCGGTCTGAACTACGGGAGCGAACTGTTTCACGTCGAAGGCGTAGTGCCAGAGAGTTTTTCGGGGACTGTTTGTTTCTACCTGGTCACGGCCGTGGAGTGAGTCCGACTATCAGGAGACACACAACCCTTTCACCACAGAGGGCACAAAGGGACACAGAGGAAGTCAAAGTTTCTTGTACCAGTGACTAGATACAGCGCACTCCGTTGTATTCGCTTTTCTGGAACTTCGAGGAGTTTATGCAATTTGCGAAAGACAGTTTTTTTCTCGAGCTGCAACAGCGGCTGGCGTCACTGAATCAGGCCCGCACGGTTACGGTGAATGGTACGACTGTGCCTGCAGTGCTGGTGGTAGAGAATCTGCCGCCGTCATCGGCTGAGCCGCAGCCGAACACGTTTTACATCGAGTGGGGAGCTGCCGATGTGGTTGGCGGACACTCGGGGAATAGTCCGCTAATGAGCGTCGATGTAGTGATTTCGTATTACAGCTTTGGATCGGTGCCCAGTATGGTGGATCGCGGAAGGTTGCTGGCGCAGCTGGATGATGAGTTGCTCAATATCTGCCAACCGCCGAATGCCGGCAAACGAGATTACACACAGTCTCCAAGCGTTGATCTGGGGACGAATGTGTTTTGGAATCAACCGTCATTCACAGAAGGTAAGGGCGCCGGGCTGTATTGGGGGAAGACGTCGTTTCCGGAACGCATGAAGAGTGGAGTGACGGATGCGGCGGAGAGTTATCAGGACGCTCGTGTAGAACGCAAAGCGCGGCTGACGATTTACTTCTTTTCGGAGGTGACGCTGTCATGAGCACGACTCCAGTGCGGGCTGCAATGGTTCCGGTGACGCGGCAGATACGGGCGTACTTCGCACCGGTGAACCGGACGAGCGAAACGCCAACCGTTTTCGATCCTTGTTCAGGAATGTTCTCGTTGGATGCGCCGCCGCGCCCATGGCTGGATCTGGGCTGGGTCGAGAACTTTGAACGCTGGTACAACACACCGACAGACGTCGTGCGCTCAGGAGTAAAGGGGCAGCCGGCGGCGCAGTTTCGCGGGCCCCTGGACGCAAGAGTTGAATTCACTTTTGTCGAATGGGGCAAGTTGCAGATGGCGTTGGCGTGCGGCTCGGAGCACATGAACGTGCTGGCTCCGATATCGGGAGGAACGGCCGCGCCATCGGGTGGAACCCCGAAGCCGGGAGTGGCAGTATTGCCGGGATCGACGGCTAGCGAATTGATCCTCGGAGCGGGTGCGGGAAGCGCGTTTGCACCGGGTAGCCTGCTTGCGGTGGACGTTGACTATCAACAGCAAACCGGCTACGTGGGTTCGGGAATTGCGGCGGCGTACGTGAGCAGTGCGGCGGCGGTGATGCAAGATCCGAACTATGTGCGCCGTGTGACATTCAATGTGGGGCGGGTAGTGGAGGTGACCGCGACTTCTTTGCTGCTGGGCCAGCCCTTGCTGGGAGGCGCACCCACAAATGGCGCTTCTGCGCAGGCAGTCGTTGCGTTTGTGGATCGAGAGGGCGGGTCGTTCTTTCAAGAGTGGTCGGCATTGTTTGTGGCGGAGGAGGAGACTGGCGGACGTGTCTGCTTTTACTATCCGCGATTGAGTCCGAATCCAGGGCAGGGATCGAGCGGAGCGATCTGGAACGCGAATTCGACGAGTGCCCTTGGTAAGGGCAGTAGTGGAGCAGGCTTTGCCGGGACGCTGAAAAGCACGACGGGTTCCGGTGGGCGATTTGCTAGAGAAGATTTTGCAGAGATCGCGAGGCCTCTCTCGGCGATCTCGTTGAGGGCTTCGTTCCTCGCGCTACCTTCTGCCGATTTGAATGACGGGCAGATGGTCGTGTGCTACCGAAGCTATTTCCCTGCCGGGATGGCCGCTGCATATTGAGAATCCGGGCATTTCCCAAATCCAACAGGTAACCCTGAGGACACGGAGATGTTGGGAGAGGACTGTGAAGAGTTCCAATGAAACTAACGATTGACAATTTGCAAGGGCAAGGTCCAGTCGACTACACAGCGTGGCTGGATGGCACGCTCGCACCACACATTCAAAGAGTGCTGAATCAACCTGCGAAATTAAAGCTCCGCCTCATTGCCAGTGCAGCGGGCTTCGTGGTGCCAACAATGGGCGCCCGAGTGATGTTGGCCAAGGCGAACGGTGTATTCCTGTTTACCGGGTACCTGATACAGGCGCCGGAGATCGTCTACCTGGGGTGGGGAGAACAGGCTGCGATCTATGAATATGAGTTAACGGCGGAGAGCGATGAGGTGCTGCTAGATCAGAAGGCATTGCCGAACAGGGCGCCGTTTGTAGCACGGGCCGCTGGATCGGCTTTGCGACAGTTGGCAGAAGATTTGTTGCCGGGCAAGTTTGATGTGTCCGCTGTTCAGGATCTGGATCCGATCGCGTGCTACACGGTCAATCCACAAAAGAAGTTCACGTTTCATGCTGCGGACATCGCGTTGGCAGCGAGGGCCAGTTACCGAGCGATGAATGGGGCGCTGAGCATTTCAGCGGTGGGTGCGGAGTCATACGCGATCAACGAGATTGATGCGACTTTTTCGCCGGCTGGTTTGAGACTGAATCGGGCGAATGTTGTGGTCAATGATGTGACAGTGATTGGACAGAACGAACCGCAGGCCTACGTCCGAGATTATTTCGTGGGGGACGGGCTGAGTTCGCACTTTTATCTGTCGCAAACTCCCTTTCAGCAGAACAGGCCTCCGTTGATCGAGGAGCAATTCACGGAGGCGGAGATCGATGCCACGACGTGGGTAGTGAACGATCCGACTGCGGCGTTTTCTCTGGTGGCACAGGCGCTACAGGTCAGCGGGGGAAGCGGGGCAGGATGGGAAAACCACCGTCTCATTCATCGAGCGGATCGAGCTGGGGGGGAGCGCTCAGGTTGCAGCATGGCGATGTGAGTCTTACGGCTGCGTCGAACGGCGTGATTGGCGGGCTGTACGCAGGGGCAATCTCTACGCCGAATTGCCTCGCAGGTTTCCGTGTCACTCCGAATGGGGCAGGATCGAATATTCAAGCCTTGATTAACGGATCGTCGACCGGATCGGTTGTGACGACGACCGCGGGGCACCGGTATGTTCTCACTACTTATATTTACTCCCAGGAAGTTTGGCGTTCGGGTGAGACTTATCATTCTGCGGGGCATCCAGCTGGAAAAGGCTTGGGCGGCGCGGCAGTGCAAGCCGATGTCCGAGTTGTGCTCGAAATCCAAGATATCAACCCGTCTGTTCCGGCCAGTTTGATCGCGCCTGCGACCGTACTTTATGACGATGTGATCGCGAACGCGGCCGGCTTTTGCACGTATGCCCTGGTGAACGCGATCAACATGCAGTGCAGCATCGCGTTTCCGTATGCGACTCACATTTCATTAGCAGAAGTTCGAAGCGCTCTTCCCGGAGCGAGCTATGTCACGCAGATTGTGGGATCGATTTCAGACGGTGCGCAGTGTTCGATTGTCAGTTCAGGAACGCTGGATTTCTATCCTCAGTATGTACCGCCGTTGAACACTTTGATTGTGGCCAGTTATCGCGGGGCAGGACGAGCGGTTGCGGAAGTAGTCGATTCTGCAAGCATCGCAGCCCTGGCCAGCGGGGGGGACGACGGCGTTCGCGGAATTGTACGAACTATGAAAACGCCGAGCGCACGGACGCAGACAGATTGCGAAAATGCGGCACAGGCGATCTTAGAGGACGCGGGAGGACAGGCGTGGACAGGCTGCTACCAGACGTGGAGCGACTTTCTGCCAGGATCGGCGGCGGACATTTATCCAGGAGATGGGCTGACGATCAATGTTCCTTCTCAGAACGTGGCGTTCTCTGCAGTCACGCGGGTGGTAAGTATCGATCTGGTGGACAGTGCGAACGATCGCGGGATGTATACGATCGAATTCGCGAACGATCTCGCGGCGCCGCTCGGATACCAGGACGGTGAGAGTACAACGATCGTTCCCTTACAGGACACTCCAGCAAAGTTGTCGACAACTCAGGTGGAAGGATACCACCTAGCCAGTCTGAAGGGCGCGCAGATCGCGCAGGTGTCATCGACGACTGTGCAGGTCGACATCGGAATCGCGCTACCGACTGGATGGGGAGTGGAGGTGCGAGCACATGACTATGGTTGGGGGCCGTCGAATGGCCGCAATGTGCTCGGGCGATTCACCACACAGGCTTTCAGCCTGCCTCGGCTCGCGCGTACACAGAACTATTTCCTGCGGGCCTACGACAATTCCTCGCCTACAAAGTATTCCCGGTACTCGGCGGCGCTGCATGTGGATTATCCGCTATGAGCGAAGACAATTTCGCACGACAGCGGCACCGGGTGATTGGGGAGAGAGCGGCTCCGGTGGTTTCATATTCAGCGAAAGATTTCCAGCTGGAAGTTCTGGACAGACTCGCGGAGATGCAGAACCTTGCGCAGTCGCTGGAGGTGACGTGGGGCAAGAAGCTTGAGGCCGTTAAAGAGCAGCGGCTGTTGAAATTTGACAGCCGCACATTGATCGCATTGGCAGCTGTTGCTCTATCGATCGGCGGCTACGTGATTGAAGACGCCCGGAGTACATCGCGGCAGGATGCCGAGATCGAAGCCACAAAGGCGCGGGTGCAGAGACTGGAGCAGATTGCGACCACGAACACTGAGGCGCGCATTCGCACAGAAGTTGAACTGGGCGAATTGCGCGATGGACAGAATGAAATCAAGACCCTCATTCAAGCGCATGACATTGCCAGCAAGAAGGGGTCGAGGAAGTAGGGGTTCTCAGCTTCTAGCTTCTAGCTTCTAGCTGCTAGCTTCGGGCTTCGCTTCAGGCAGACGGTTTACGTGATTACCAGGAACATCAATTGAAGGAGAAGATATGAATTTTCTAAATCAGCTGTTGCGGGGAATTTCGTTCATTCCAGCTTTGGTGACTGGCATGGAGGGGCTTTTTGGCGGCAGATCAGGGCTGGAGAAGAAGGACGCAGCCATGTCATTTTTGGAGAGTGCGCTCGCCACCGTCGATGCAGTGGCGGCCAAGGACATTGTCGATCCCCAGAAATTCAAAGAAGGAATTTCGAAGATCATTGACGGAACAGTGGAATGCCTTAACGCGTCTACATGGGCGAAGAGCGCAGCAGCATCATCCGTTGTGAACGTTTTGGGTAGCAGGGACTAACTGGAAGATCAAAATCCCCACCCTGTTTTGTTTTCTATATCTCCCAGCGCCGGTTTCTAACCGACTTCTTCGCTCCATGTCTCCAAGTTCTTCTTCACCTGGGCCATGAACTGATCGGCGACGGCACCGTCGATCAGACGGTGGTCATAACCGAGTGTGAGGTGAACGACAGAGCGGATCGCAATGGAGTCGCTGCCATCTTTATCGGTGACCACCATGGCCTGTTTGGTGATGCCGCCCACGCCCATGATGGCGGAGTTCGGCTGATTGATGATGGGCAATCCGAAGACGGCACCGAACTGGCCGGGATTGGTGACGGTGAAGGTAGAGCCCTCTACGTCATCGGGCTTGAGCTTCTTGGTGCGGGCGCGCTCGCCGAGGTCGGTGATGCCGCGCTGCAGTCCGAGGAAGTTGAGGTCTCCGGCGTTCTTGAGGACGGGAACGATGAGACCCCAATCGAGTGCGACGGCGATGCCCATATTGATGTGGCGATGATAGCGAATGTTGTCGCCGTCGATATTGGCATTGATGATCGGCCACTGCTGAAGAGCCATCACCGCGGCGCGAACAAAAAAGGGCATGAAGGTGAGGCGGGCGCCGTGGCGCTGCTCGAATCCCGATTTGAGCTTGTTGCGCAAGTTCACGATGCGGGTGAAATCAACCTCATACATGCAGTGCACGTGGGCACTGGTACGGCGCGATTCGATCATGTGCTTGGCGATAAGCTTGCGCATGTTCGACATGGGAACGAGATCGCCCGGATAAGGAGCGGGAGCTGCCGGGCGCGGCGCGGGCGCGGCGGCCGCGAGCTGAGCAGGAGATGGAGTGGCGGAAGCCGGTTGCGAAGATCCCTGGCTCTCGATGAACTGCATGATGTCTTGCTTGGTGATGCGGCCGCCGAGCCCGGTGCCGGAGACCTGCGAGAGGCTGACACCGTGTTCGCGGGCAATCTTGCGTACGAGCGGGGGGGAGCGCGCTTCTTCCTCTTCGTCTTGGGTAGAGGTGGCGGGTGCGGGTTGGGGCGGCGGAGTGGGGGCGGCGGCTTTCTTTTCTTCCTTCGCGGCGGGGGCGGCCTTCACGGGCGCTGGAGCGGCTGCAGCTTCGCCATCGACGGCGATTGTGCCGACTACCGTGTTCACGCCTACGGTCGTGCCCTCAGTAACTTTGATCTCGCGCAGAACACCAGATGCAGGGGCGGGAATTTCAGCATCTACCTTGTCGGTCGAAATTTCGAACAAGGGTTCATCGCGCTGGACTTTGTCGCCGGGCTTTTTGAGCCATTTGGTAATAGTGCCTTCAACGATGGATTCTCCCATCTGGGGCATGATGATGTCAGTTGGCATGATTTCCTTCCATGGGGCCACGGTCCTCAAAAACGGGCTGGGCGCAAACGTATATTATAGCGGAGCAGGAACATGGGGGCGAAAGCCCGTGTACGCTGTGAAGCCTTAACGCGCCCTTAAAGGCCGCTCTTCCGCGGTGCTTTTGATGCAGAGATCAGTGGCGATCGTGCTTCTCCTTGTCTTCCTTCTTCTCAGGTTCCGGAGGAGCTCCGAAGTTGGATTTCCAGTACTCCTGCGCGCCCGGTGGGAGCTTGTCCATATGAGACAGGAGCATAGTGATCTTCCACATATCGTCGCTGCTGAGGGCTTTGTCCCAAGCCGGCATGCCGGTATAGCGGATACCCGTACGGACGGTGTAGAAGATGCGCCACTCGGGATCGTCTGGTGGATTGGAGATGAAATTTGGCGGAGGCGGGTAAAACGACGCAGCGAGGGCAGACGGTTTTCGGTCGAGCGTACCGTGGCAGAGTGCGCAGTTCATAGTGTAGAGCTTCATGCCGTCTTCCAGGTTCTGATCCGTGGGCATGAGAGGGTTGGTAACACGGGGGGCATGGCGCTCCGAAGAAGCGTCGACAGCACCCATGGCGAGATGACGTTCCCAATGGGGAGGCTCGACATTCGCGGCGGTAGGAAAGAAGCCAAGCGTGGCGAAGCCGAGTCCGCCCAAGACGAGGACAAGGAGCGTGACGATAACGCCGAGCAGGAATTTTCCCATGAGACCTCCGAGAGTATTTTGGCAGATGGGCAGGGGGTGAGGCTAGTTTAGCCCGGGGGAGGATAGAGGAACCATGCGGGAATTGGTTCCCGAGATTGAATCCAGGAGAATGGGATGGTCTCAGAGTCTGCCGACATTGCGACGATACCCCCAACGATAGCGCAGGTTGTATCCCGATCACCCAAACCACTGAGGGTGGTCCACAATGCTGCCTCGTAGTCATCGAGATGGAGAGCAGCAGCCCAGAGGGAAAAGGGGACGGTATCTTGAGCGCTGACCTTGGCTCCGTTTCCCAAGGCAGAGGCGGCTTGATCCGCGGTGCTGTTTTCCAGCAGAGTCGCGGCTTTGACGATGCCTAGATGAACCTCACTCATGGGAGTTCGTTCAGCGACCTGCTCCAAGAAGTGGAGCGGAGAAACTGGCGAAGCTTTATTTCGCCATGCCAGAGCAGTGGCAACGGCGACAGCAATTGCGCCTGCGATACCCTCCGGATGGCTGTGAGTAATGACCGCAGAGAGTTCCGCCTGCTTGACTAAGGTGTCCAGATCATCTGCAAAGAATGCTCCCACAGGAGCAACGCGCATTGCGGCTCCGTTGCCGAAAGAACCTACGCCCTTGAATAGCTGCGGCGACAGCTGCTTCCAGTACTGTGGGTGCTGCGCCAGTTCCGGAAGCAAAGAGTGCATAGCCGGCCCGTAGCCTCGATGGGGATCCGTCATGAAGTGTTTGCCAAAGTTCTCAGCTAATCGCTCCGGTTGAATCTCTCCGAACTCTTCAAGGATTTCCATAATGGCGATGGCCATGGCGGTATCGTCGGTGTAGCGCCAAGGCCGTGATGGAACGGCGCGCTGAGAGATGAGCGATTTTGCCAGTTCGGGAGGAATGAAGAAACGTTCGCCAAAGGCATCTCCGCAACTCAATCCTTGCAGCGATTGGATCGCACGCGTCAGTTGCGGGCTGGCGTTTGAGGATCTAGCTTCCATGAGATGAAATCTTACCAGTGCTAGTTGTTCGAGTCAGGTTCAATCATGGCCAGTGTCCGGAGTCGAGCTTCGCTCGACGGACAGCCGAGCGGCTGTCCCCACATGTGCTTTGCTCAATACGCTTTGAGGCGACGGGATTCACGGACTACGTCTTCGACCTTGGGTAGATAGTGATGTTCCTGCGGCGGGGAGAACGGAACTGCAGAGTCTAACCCTGCGATGCGAACGATCGGGCCATCCAGGTCGTCGAAGGCTTCTTCGTTAATGATGGCGGCGATTTCTCCGGCGAGGCCTCCGGTGCGGGAGTGCTCGTGGAGGATGATGACTTTGTTCGTCTTCTTGACGGTGTCGGCGATCGCTCCGCGATCTAAGGGCGAGACGGTGCGCAGATCTACGATTTCGAGATCGATTCCCTCTTTGGCAAGGATCTCTGCTGCTTCTAATGCGGTGTGGACCATCGCCGCGTAGGTGATAATACTCAGATCTTTTCCTTCCCTGGCAACGCGCGCCTTTCCGATCGGAACCACATAATCGTCGGCTGGCACTTCTTCTTTGATGCGGCGGTAGAGATATTTGTGCTCGAAGAAGATGCAAGGATTGTTGTCGCGGATGGCTGCTTTGATCAGGCCTTTGGCGTCGTAGGGCGTAGCGGGACAGATGACTTTGAGGCCGGGATTGTGGACGAACCACATCTCGGGATTCTGTGAGTGGAAGGGGCCACCGTGGACGTATCCGCCGCTAGGTCCGCGAAGGACGAGCGGGGCAGGAGCGCCCCAGAGATAGTGGGTCTTGGCGACCATGTTTGAAATCTGGTTGAAAGCGCAACCGATGAAGTCCATGAACTGAAATTCAGCGACAGGACGCATGCCGGTGAGGGAAGCTCCGAAGGCAGCGCCCACGATGGCGGACTCGGCGATCGGAGTGTCGATGACGCGCTCGGGGCCGAAGCGGTCGATGAAGCCGTCGGTAACTTTGAAGGCGCCGCCGTAAATGCCGATGTCTTCGCCGAGGCAGAAGACAGTTGGGTCGCGGTCCATTTCTTCCCAGATTCCCTGGCGGATGGCTTCGAGATAAGTGAGTTGCATGGGTTTAGTTTTTCTACTGTTTAACGTTTCACAGAGTTTAGATCGGCAAACTCGAATCGGAGATTCTTCACAATCTAGTTAGCGGATTTCTTGCGCACAATTTCCATTTGTGGACCCGGTCCGTCCGATGCTCTTGGGCACTGGTTCATGAGACGCGTTCCGTAGGTTCCGGGGGCGGGAGTGACTTCACCATGACGCAGCCAGAACCTCGCGACCGCCTCCCCATGAAGCGTCTGATCTGTTCCAATTCGCGGAAGTTCTACCTTGCTGCGCGCTCTTAATCGTGCCCACTCTCCTACTTTGAGGACCACTATGGTATCTGGCTGTGCATCGCTCCCGTAGATGGATACGTGAGCCAAGTCCGTGAGTCCGTATTCTGTACGAACCGAAAGCGTCACTCCAGTCTCCTCGTAGCTGAACGGGACAGATGCATCCAGTGGCTGGAGATTGGAGAGGTTCGGCGAAGCAGCCAAGGTCATTGGCACTGTCCCGACATTCATGATCTCTACTTCCCACTCCATGAAATCACCCTCAGCGTAGGACAATCGGTCGATCCAAGTCACCGTAGCTTTGAGAGCGTGCGGATCGTTCGCTCCTACACCACAATCGCCGATCACCACGGCTTGGGAAAAGCCTTGGATCGTATAACTGCCATCTGGGTTTCTTTTGACTTGTTGACCAGACGGAGGGGGCGTTCGAATCGTGATCTTCGGCTCTGCAATTGTTAAGTCGACAAACTTTACTTCTTGAGCTCCAACTTTACCCGTAAAGGTAAACGCAGCGCTGATGACGGCACAGAGCAAGACTCTCATCTGAGATGAACCGCGGCGTCCGTTTCTTTATAGGCTCCTGTTCCCTTCTTCACTTTTGGTATGCCATATTTTGGTTTGATTTCGTGGCAGCCGTTTTCGCAGAAGACGCCGCCTTCAGCTGACTCTGGAGTCGGCATCGGGGAGTTCACCGCTATCTCCCGTTCTGCTTCGATCACTTGTTCGACTTCTGCGATTAGCGATTCATTCTCTTTCGGGGTTAGCCACTTCTTGTTTTTCACCAGGTAATTCTCGAAGCGAGTGATCGGGTCGCGCTTTTTCCAGAATTCGAACATCGGCTTTGGGACGTAGGTCGCGGCGTCATGGATGGCGTGGCCTTTCATCCGCATCATTTTGGCTTCGATCATCGTTGTGCCTTCGCCACGGTGGGCGCGGTCTACCGCTTCATGAGCTGCATCGTAGACCTGGCATGCGTCGGTGCCGTCGACAATCACGCCGGGGATGCCGTATCCGATGGCACGTTCAGCGAGGTCTTTGCAGCGGTACTGCATTTCCGATGGCGTGGAGTAGGCCCATAGATTGCTCTCGACGAAGAGCACCAGGCCGAGGTTCTGCACAGCGGCGAAGTTAACGCCTTCGTAGGTGACGCCGGTGGATTGGCCACCGTCACCGATGTAGGTCATGACGGCGATGTTGCGTCCCTGGAGGCGAGCGCCGAGCGCTACACCGCACATGACTGGGATGAGATCGCCCAGCATGGAGATGGGCGAGACCATATTGCGCTTTTCGATGTCGCCGAAATGCGAGGTGCCGTCGCGTCCCTTGGTGGGCGAGTCAGCCTTGGCCATGTATTGCATCATCGTGTCACTGGCGCGAAAACCACGGACGAGGAGCGATCCCTGGTTGCGGATCATGGGCGCAAACCAGTCGTCCTGGTCGAGCGCGTACGCAGAGGCGCAGGAACAGGCTTCCTGGCCCAGTCCGAAGTAGACTCCGCCGACAACCTTGCCCTGCTTGTAAAGATTCTCGAGGGCGATCTCCATTTTGCGGTTGAGCAGCATGTAGCGGTAGATCTCGATGGCTTGCTGCTTGCTTAGATATTTGGAGTCGCGGATTGGGGGAACGGGAGCATCGAGGCTGCCTTCAACTTCATAATGGACGTGCTCGTTACCCTGACGATCTTTCTCAGTTCTTTGACGGACTGTGAAAGTTGGGTGCTCGAGGCGGTAGTCGGGAATCTCGTAGGTGCGGAGGTTGTGGCTGGGAGAGCCTGTCGAGGCTTGCTCGACCCGACGGCCGGAGGCGGCCGTCGCCACATGAGCATTCTTGGCACTTGCCCCGTTACGCGGGCGACTGCCGTTGGAATTCGCTTTGGACTTCTGTTTCTTGGTCCCCATGTAAGCTAGCGCGGAAGCGCGGTGTATTGATGGTATCGCGAGAACGGGGGAAACGGCTAGGGTGTGCGCCGCTTAGGCCCAGGTGGTGTCGTCTTCCTTGTGGAGGTGGCGTAGTTCCGCAGGGGGCTTCATGGGGACCCCTACCGTACGGCCTAGAAGTGCGTCGAGCGTGTCGACCCAGAGGATCTGGGATCCGAAGACTACTCCGAAGTTGCGGGAGATGGACTCAGCAACGTTGTTGACGTCGAGTTCGCAGGCCAGTTGCTGCTGCATCGAGGTTACAGGCTTGCTCGTGATGCCGCAGGGGATGATTAGATCGAAGTAGCTAAGATCCGTATTGACGTTTAGCGCGAAGCCGTGGGACGTGATGAAGCGGGAGATGTGGACGCCGATAGCGGCGAGTTTGGCTTCGGCGTGGGTGCTCGTGGTTAGGTTTTCTGTCGAGCTTTGCTCGACCGGACGGCCGGGGGCGGCCGTCCCCACTTGGGCATTGCTCGTCCCTGGATGCCGGTCTTCGCCTTCGGTTTCCGTCCAGACCCCCGTGAGACCTGAGACCCGCTTTGTGGGGATCGCGAAATCCGCGCAGGTACGCATCAGGACATCTTCGAGGCGGCGAACGAATTCGATTACGCCCAGCGTCTTGCGCCGGCCATCTGGAGTGGGAAATCCCCGGAGATCAAAGATCGGGTAGCCTACGATCTGGCCGGGGCCATGGAAAGTGACATCACCGCCGCGGTCGCATTCGAAGAGCTCGACATCGCGTTTGTTCAGAAGTTCGGATGAGGCGACTACGTTTGCGGCTTTTGCGTTGCGTCCTAGCGTAATGACCGGCTTGTGCTCCAGCAGCAAAAGGACATCGCCAATCTTTTCTTCTTTGCGCAGTGCTACGAGTTGCTGCTGCAGGCGTAGGCCTGTTGCGTAGTCGACGGTGCCGAGTTGGACTAACGAGATCAAAATCTTTTGGCCACGGATTCACACGGATAAAAGCTTTCACCACAGAGGGCACAGAGGACCACAGAGGAGTTGCATAGGTCCTTCGCGCAGAAAACGCGCTCAGGATGACAATACATCTTTCTCAACATGAATTGATCCGCGTTCATCTGGGCTCATCCGTGGCGCTTTTCAAGCGTTGATTGCCATGCCGTACACGCTATTGGATGCGTCGAGCATCGCTTCCGCCAGCGTTGGATGCGCATGGATCGTCCATACTAAATCTTCGACTGTCGCTTCGAGTTCCATGACCGCCACCGCTTCGGCGATCAACTCTGTCGCCTGCGGGCCGATGATATGGACGCCCAAGATCTCTCCGTAGTCGGCGTCGCTCACGATCTTGATGAAGCCTTCGTGCTGGCCGACGATGCTTGCGCGCGAGTTCGCCGTGAATGGGAACTTACCGACTTTTACGTTGTATCCAGCTTCGCGCGCCTTTGTTTCGGTTAGGCCCACGCTGCCGATTTCTGGGTGGCAGTAAGTAGCACCCGGAATATGCTCCGGATTAATCGGCTTGCCGGGCTTGCCGACGATTTTGGCTACCGCGACCAGCGCCTCCATGGCTCCGACGTGGGCCAGTTGTGGCGTGCCGAGAACGATGTCTCCGACCGCATAAACACCAGGCTCGGCGGTTTGCATCCAGGAGTCGGTTTTGATGAACTCGCGGTCTGGCTTGATCTTCGTGCGCTCCAAACCGATGTTCTGTGTGCGGGGCTTGCGGCCAATGGCGATCAGGATTTTTTCGGCGTCGATCTTTTGTTGCTTGCCGTCGACGGTGATTGTGACGGCGACACCGGTCTTTGTCTTTTCGACCTTATCCACCTTAGCGCCGGTGTGAAAGTTGATGCCGCGTTTGCGGTAAACACGGGCGAGTTCTTTCGACACTTCTTCGTCTTCGACCGGGACGAGGCGCGGCAGCATTTCGACAATCGTGACTTCACAGTCGAAGGAGCGGTAGATCGAGGCAAATTCGACTCCGACTGCACCGGCCCCGACGATCACCAAAGACTTGGGAATCTCTTTCAGACTTAGGATTTCAATATTGGTCAGGATGCGATCACTGACCTCCATTCCAGGAATCATGCGAGCTTCCGAACCAGTCGCGAGAATTACATTCTTCGCCTTCAAATTCGTGACTTTCCCGTCGTTGGTGACCTCGACAGTATGGATCCCATTTTGTGCGGAGCCAGTCAGTTTGCCGTATCCTTTGATGGTCTCGACCTTGTTCTTCTTCATCAGGAACTCGAGACCCTTGGTGTGCTTGGCGACGATCTTGTTCTTGCGGTCCTGGATGACAGCCCAATTCAGCTTGCGTTCGTCGACTCCCTCGATACCAAATTCCTTGGCCTCTTTCAGGTGATCCCACAATTCTGCGTTGAATAGCAAAGCCTTGGTCGGGATGCAGCCGACGTGCAGGCAGGTACCACCGAGAAAGCCGTCTTTTTCGATGAGTGCGGTCTTCAGGCCGTATTGGCCGGCACGGATTGCGCCAGTGTATCCGGCCGGGCCGCTACCGATGATTGCGATGTCGTAGATTGTTTCGGGCAAGGTCGTCCTCTTAGGAAGAGATGATTGAAGGCAAACTTAAGATTCTAGAACAGGGGAGAGGCAGGAGCAAAACCGAGCAATAAAAGGCAGAGAAGCCTGTAGGGGTCCTTCGGCTACGTAGCAGCTTCGCTAGTCGCGAAGCCGCTACTTTGCTCAGGATGACAGATGGCGAGAGTACTTAATTGTTTTCGTTGCTGGCACGCTTCCAGGAGATTAGTTCGCCGATGGTCGAGCTGGTGCTGGAAACCGGCTGCTTGTAGGCTTCGACTTCCGAGCGTGAGGCTTCTTCACCCACCGCGCGGATGCTGAGGCCTACTTTCTTCTCTTCTGGATTCATCTTAATGATCTTGAAGTCGTGCTCAAGACCCGGCTCCAAGTGCAACGGGTTTCCGCCCTCGTCGGTCGCTTCGGACTTGTGGCACAGGCCCTCGACGCCCTCGGCAATCTCGACGAATGCTCCGAATGCCGCAACGCGAAGCACCTTACCGTGAACGACATCGCCGATGTGATGGGTTTGGAAGAAGGACTCCCAAACGTCGGGCTGCAGTTGCTTCACGCCGAGCGACAGTCGGCGCTTGTCGGGCTCGATTGCCAGAACGACAGCCTTCACGCGGTCACCCTTCTTAAGAACTTCGGATGGATGCTTCACGCGCTTGGTCCAGCTGAGGTTGCTGACGTGCACCAAGCCGTCGATCCCGTCTTCGATCTCGATGAAAGCGCCGAAGTCGGTCAGGTTGCGCACGCGGCCTTCGACGGTCATTCCGACCGGGAACTTCTCATGGAGAGAGTCCCAGGGATTGGATGCCAGTTGACGCATGCCGAGCGAAATACGACGCTCAGTCGGATTCACATTGAGCACGACGCACTCGACCTGGTCGCCAACGTTGACCAGCTTCGACGGATGCTTCATGCGCTTTGACCACGTCATCTCACTGACGTGGACGAGCCCTTCAATTCCCTGCTCGAGTTCAACGAAGGCTCCGTAGTCGGTCACGCTGATGACGCGACCGCCGACGTGCGCACCCTCTGGATAACGGTGTTCGGCATCGAGCCACGGATCCGGCGTGAGCTGCTTGAATCCGAGCGAAACACGCTGCTTTTCTTTGTCGTACTTGAGAACCTTGACCTGGATCTGATCGCCTACGTTCACCAGATCTTTGGGGTGAGTGAGGCGGCCCCAAGACATATCGGTGATGTGCAGCAATCCGTCGAGCCCACCGAGATCGACGAACGCGCCGTACTCGGTCAGATTCTTTACGACGCCGGTAAGGACCGAACCCTCTTCCAGGTGCTCCAGCGTTTTGGAGCGCTTCTCGTTCTGCTCGCCTTCGAGCAGATCCTTGCGCGAGACCACAATGTTCCCACGCTTCTTATTCAGCTTGATCACCGCGACTTCGAGGGTCTGGCCCTTCATGCCATCGAGGTTGCGGATCGGGCGCAGGTCGACCTGCGATCCCGGAAGGAACGCGTGGGCGCCGTGAATATCGACCGTCAAACCGCCTTTGATGCGATCGATGACCAGAGCCTTGATCGGCTTCTTCTCGTTAAAGGCCTTCTCGATTTCTTCCCAGGCATGAATCCGCTGTGCTTTCTGGTGCGACAGGTGGATGTAGCCCTCTTCCACCTCGCCCTTGTCGCGCATTACGTCAATTTCATCGCCGGGCTTGAACTTCGGCTTGCCCTCGTGATCGAGGACTTCCGAAAGCGCCAACATACCTTCGGACTTGGCGCCAATGTCGACGACCACGTGCGTGCCGGTGAGCTTAAGTACCGTGCCTTTAATGACGCGGTCTTCGCTGACGGCTTCTTCCGCTTCCGTGGTAAAGGTCTCAAGCGCGGAGGCAAAGTCTTCGCCGGCTGCGGCCTTCTCCTCTGCAACAGGTGCCGTCTGCGTCTCGGCTGGCTGGCCTTCCTCGGTGGAAGAACTCTGTTCTGGCTGGTGGTGCTCCATCGTCGGCTCAGCTTCAGTGGCAACAGCGGAGGTGGAGTCTGAATTGTGGGCGGTGGTGTCGTCGAACAAGGTTATGCCTCTCTGGTAACGGGATGCGGGACCTGCCTTGCGGACTGCTGGACGAGTCGTTTGGTTGTGGTGGGCCCACCCTGGCGAGTGAGCTTGGACAATCCCAGCTGTCGGACGTTTAACAAAGAACCCGCGTCCAATGGGAACTCTTCGACTATAACAACCGTGCGCGAAGAGTGTCAAACCCAAATCCGGCGCATGTTACAGCCATGTTTCAGCGTTACGTTTTCGGAACAAGGGCTGATCTGCTACCCTGCCCCTGCTATGGATTATCTCTGGACACCGTGGCGCTATGCCTACGTCTCAGGCACCGAGAAAGCCACTGGATGCGTGTTTTGCGAGGCTCCGAAGGAAAAGGACGACGCGAAGGCGCACATCGTGCACCGCGGCGAGCATTGCTTCGTGATTTTGAACGCGTATCCGTACACTCCGGGGCACGTGATGATCGTGCCTTTTGCACATCTTGACGAATTGCGGAAGCTACCCGCCGAGGCCGCCAACGAGATGATCGGCCTGTCACAGCGGATGGAGACGGTTTTGCGCGAACTCTATCACCCGGACGGGATCAACCTGGGGATGAACATTGGCAAGGCTGCTGGAGCCGGGATCGCCGGGCATATTCACATGCACGTGCTGCCGCGCTGGGTGGCGGACGCCAACTTCATGTCTGTGGTGGGAGAAACGCGGGTGCTGCCGGAGACACTGGATGTGACCTGGAAGAGAATGCGGGAAGCAATAGAAGCAATAGCGGAGAAGAGATTCTAATTGTTCGTTTCTAGGAAGGTATAGACCCCAATCCAAGATGTTCCGCGAGACGCTGGACATAGTCCGCATGTCCTTTATGCCCCTTATTCATCGCTTCACGTATTTGGGCGGCGAGAGTCTCCTTGGCTTTTGTGTCCTGACCTCTGTGAACCAGGAGAATGGCACAAACAAGCCTGGGCGGCATACCCGCGCCTGAGTTCCCCTTTAGTCGAGAGAGTTCCTGGAAAACGGAATCGCGTGTCTCGAATCGCGCTAAGAACGGGAGGGCATCCCGCTCCAGGCGCAGTTGGAGACTTTCGGCGCTAGGCCCATTGGGCAGGAGATCCCACCAGAGATCCCGATGTTCGGGGCCTAGTGTACCTAATCGATGACGAACGCAACATTCAGGTTCTTGCACAAATGACCGCCCGTTAGGGCCATACTCAACGCGCGCGACTTCCGGAACATACACGCCAACATTGACTGTGAACTTTCCTTGGAGGCTCCTTTGACCCATTTGGAAACTGATCACGTGAACTAGTCCATCGCTGGTGCCGCGATTAAATGTGCGAGCCCGCAAGCGGTAGCCGCGCTGCTGGAAAAAAGGGCGAAGGTGTGACTGCAGTTCATCCATGGCCGCCGCTGTTTTTGTTTTCGCCATCGAGAGTTCTTGCTCGAACTGGTGGATCAGTACAGCAACGCCTCCATCTCTTTTTCGCTAATTACCGCAACTCCCAATTCCTTCGCTTTGTCGAGTTTTGAGCCGGCATCGGAGCCAGCAACAACATAGTCGGTTTTCTTGCTGACCGAGCCGGACACCTTCCCCCCGGCGTCTTCGATCATCTTTTTGGCATCGTCACGCGTGTATTTGGCCAGTGTGCCCGTAAGGACAAACGTCTTTCCCGCCAGCTTCGTGCCACGTTCTTTCTTCTGCCCTTTAAAGGCAAGACCGGCTCTACCCAGGCGATCGACCAACTTCTTGTTCGCCGGATTGCTGAAGAACTCGGCGATGCTTTCGGCAATGCGCGGGCCCACTTCGTTCACGTCTTGCAGTTCTTCCACGCTCGCGGTCGAGAGGGCTTCCATCGAACCGAAGTGCTCAGCTAGAAATTGCGCGGTCCTCTCACCCACCATACGAATCCCCAGCCCATAGATCACGCGCTCAAGCGGGAGTTTTTTGGAGTGCTCAATCTCTTCAAGAATGTTCTGCGCCGATTTGTCCGCGAAACGCTCGAGGCTGAGCAAGTCTTTTTTTGTAAGGTCGTAAATGTCGGCGACGTTCTTGACCAACCCCCGATCAGTCAGTTGGGTTACGAGTGACTCGCCCATACCGTCAATGTTCATCACACCGCGCGAAGCAAAATGTAGAATCGTGCCGACCAGTTTGGCGGGACAATTGGCGTTGACGCAGCGGTAGTCGACCTCGCCTTCGGTGCGGACGACCTTCGTCCCGCAGACCGGACATCTCTCCGGGGCCTCGATCTCCTGTCTCCCCCGCGGATGACTGTCATCGTCGATAACCTTCGCAACTTTGGGAATGACATCGCCGCCGCGCTCGACTTGTACATAGTCGCCGATTTTCACACCGAGGCGCTCGATCTCGTCCATGTTGTGGAGGGTGGCATTCCGCACAATCGTACCGCCGATGGCAACGGGCGCCAACTCAGCCACTGGTGTGAGTTTCCCTGTACGTCCAACCTGCCAGCGGACATTCTCCAGCTTCGTAATTCCCGCCCGGGCAGCGTATTTGTAAGCGATTGCCCAACGCGGCGCTTTGCCGGTGAAGCCGAGCTCATCTTGCAACGCGCTGCGATCGACTTTGACCACGATGCCGTCGATCTCATACGGCAGAGAGTCGCGCTTCCCTTCCCACTGCTGGATGAACTCCCAGACTTCGTCCATCGAGTGAACTAGTTTGCGATACTGGTTCACCTTGAAACTTGCCTTATCGAGTGCTGTCAGCGTTTCCCAGTGCCGGTCAAAGTA
>Ga0207008_10055_pt1 | contig 33953 bp, 25 predicted proteins | sample Alteio_BWMinCont_83_FD_153489 | JGI IMG/M metagenome (GOLD analysis project Ga0207008, IMG submission 153489) | Enriched cells from forest soil in Barre Woods Harvard Forest LTER site, Petersham, Massachusetts, United States -... | ecosystem: Environmental > Terrestrial > Soil > Temperate forest >... | reverse complement strand
TTTTCCTACAAAACCGGATGTGTTGGAGAAACTACAATTTTTATAGATTCGAGCTCATTAGCAAAATCCTATTTTTGGTATTTTGGTGATCATTCTGGTTCCTCTGATTCAAGTATGCATCTTTTACATTTGTACAATGATACAGGAACTTATTCTGTTTTTTTGAAGGTGACTAATTCTGACGGTTGTTCTGATTCAATTTCAAAAAATATTACACCCAGACCAAAACCTAAAGCAGAATATTCTTTTAATAATGTTTGTCCGGGTGATAGTATATCTTTTGTAAATAAAAGCTCAAAATCAAATTCCTATTATTGGGATTTTGGAGACGGAACATCTTCAACCGATTCAACTCCACCAAAACACTTATATTCGAAATTGGGATCTTATGATGTAAGTTTGGTAGTTATTAATTCAGCTAATTGTGCGGATTCAATTTCAAAAACGGTTATGATTTCTCCCTGCGTCTGGCCGGGGGATGCCAACTATGATAAAGTTGATAATATCTATGACCTCCTTGCTATTGGAATCGCTTATAACGATACTGGCTTTAAAAGAACAGATACCACCACGCAATGGTATGCACATCCCTGTATGGATTGGAGCAAAAATTTTAAATCGGGGGCCAACCACAAACATGCTGATTGTAACGGCGATGGAAAAGTGGATAGCCTTGATATGGCTGCCATCGTAAGGAATTACAGCAAATCACATTCAAAGTCTGGTGGTTCTATTACAAGCGGCAACCCAAATGATCCTGCTTTATCTTTATCGATTTCCAAAGACAGTGTTGGCACATCTGATACCATCACTGTACAAATGAATCTCGGGACGGCCACGAAAAGCATGAGCAATATTTATGGAATCTGCTATACTGTGACGTATGATCCGGTAAATGTCGGCCGTGCCAAAAGCTTTTCAGCAGATTTTTCAAATTGCTGGATGGGAACGGTTGGTAAAAACCTGGTCTATCTTGTTCATAACGATTCGGTAAATGGGGTTATGGATATCGGCATAACCAGGACAGATCATAAGAATGTATCGGGCTATGGCGAAATTGGTAAACTAACCATTATTACACCCGATAATGTGGGTGGCAAAAGGTTAATCAGGAAAGAACTACGCTTCGGCTTAGAGAATATCAAAGCCATTGATAATGTGGAAGATGATGTATCATTATATATAGTTGGGGATTCCGTATTATTTTATGGCTATTCAGCTGGTATAGCACCTCAAACTAATATTGATAATAATATACATCTCTATCCCAACCCTGCACAATCCACAATGCACATAGACGCAGGAAAGGAACTGATTTCTGAAATCGGGATATCAGATATCCTGGGTAGAAAAGTAATGACCCTGAAACATGATCAGGTCCGGCAAACAGATATGAACATCAGCAGCCTTATTCCGGGCACTTATTTTATATATATTCTTACAGATCATGGTTTTGCACGTTCGAGATTTGTGAAAGATTAATTCCGGTTTTTTACACATCAAGACAACAAATTTTTGGACATGAATTATCTAAACAAAACCATCTAACTTTTCACTCAATATGAAAGCGCATATCAAAATCAACCCTGCCGACAGATTTCATTCAATTCTGAAGGTAGTCCTGTTTCTGATTCTTTTACTTAAAGGATTACAAACCGAGGCTCAATCCGTTAAAAACTTTGCTACAAATCAGCCCTTTCTTTTTGAAGAAAACAAAGGGCAACTCAGGGATGAAAACGGGAATGCGCTTTCAGATATCAAATATTATGGAAAACAGGAAGGTGTATATGTGTACTGCAAAACGGGGATGATAAGTTTTGTTTTCACGAAAACAGAGAATGATGAAAAAATATCTGAAGCAACCGGGACCACAAAAGGTGAATCAATGCTATCCCCCTTTGGAGGGGGTAGGGGGAGGAAAAATCTTGAAATCCCACAACACACTTCTGTCACCGCCTCCCGTATGGACCTCGTTCTCATTGGTTCCAATCCCAAACCAAAAATTACCGCTTCAGACCAGCAGGAATATTTTGAAAACTTCTACACCGGCGGAGATGCGAACCATGGCATCACCAATGTACACACCTATAAAACCCTTATATACAAAAATATATACCCGAATATTGACATGCTGCTCAATGTTGCTGAAAAGGGAATGGAGTATTCATTTTTAGTACACCCCGGAGGAAATGTAAGCGATATAAAACTGAGATGGAATGGAGTTGAGAAAGAAGAAACCTTGAAAAATGGCGGGATTAAATATGCTAATATGTTGGGTAGCATGGAAGAAAGTGCGCCAAAGAGTTTTGTGGAGGGGAAAATTCTTAGAAGCAGGTTTATTAAAAAAAACGAAGGGTTTAGCTTTAAAGTAGAAGATTATGATAAAAGAAAAGATTTGGTTATAGATCCGAGTTTAGTTTGGGGGACCTATTATGGAGGCAGTTGCAATACTAGCACGGTGGATGTAACTACGGATAGTTCTGGGAATGTTTTTATTACAGGTTGGACATGCAGTAAAAATGGAATTGCGACCTCGGGGGCATATCAAACATCTTTTGTAGGCGGAGGAGATGCTTACCTTGCAAAGTTTAGTTCTGCTGGTGTCCTGTTTTGGGCTACATATTATGGAGGTGGAAAGGGAGCAAACGGAGCAACAGGTGATAATTCAGCTTCAGGAGTCTCAACGGATAGTCATGGTAATGCATATATTACTGGCACAACATCAAGTATTATTGGAATCGCAACTTCGGGGGCATATCAGACTTTTGACGGAGGCTCCAGTGACGCTTTCCTCGCCAAATTTAGCAGTTCCGGCTCTATATTGTGGGCAACATACTATGGAGGCAGTGGTGACGATGAGGCATTTGGGCTAACTACAGATCATTCAGGCAATACCTCTATAACTGGCTATACTGCTAGTAACAATGGTATAGCAACATCTGGCGCTTATCAGACATCTTTTGGTGGAACAAACGACGCTTTTCTGGCTAAGTTCGATAGCTCAGGAAGTTTATCCTGGGCAAGTTATTTCGGAGGAAGTGGAACTGAAATTGGTTATGGCTTAGCCACCGATATATCTGGTAATATATATATGGGTGGATTGACTTATAGCAGTAATGGGATTGCAACTTCAGGAGCATACCAAACTTCGTATGGAGGGGATGAGGATGGCTTTTTATCTAAATTCAATTCATCTGGTAGTCTTTCATGGTCAACTTATATTGGTGGAGACAGTACTGATGGAGTACAAGGGTTATCAATTGATAAAGATAATAACGTTTATGTTGCCGGTTATTCAGCAAGTGAAGGCTTGGCTACCTCTGGCACTTACCAAACTACTAATTATCAGGGTCCAGGGAATTATCGTGCTTTCGATATTCTTCTGGCTAAATTCGATTCTGGAGGTTCAGAGAGTTGGGCCACCTATTATGGAGGAAAGGGACGGGATGAGGTATGTGGTATCAGTGTTGACAGTTCGAACAATGTTTACATAGGGATCACTTATTGTAGACGTAAAACCGGCAGGAATTGAAGTCCATGAATATGAACGGCCGCTTATAGGATTTGAACCTATTCTAATAGAACCACCACTACAAATTGTAAAGTTGCCGCCAGCATTTGCTTTCTGAGTAAAACTGATAATTGCTGTATCATTACCCTGAAGTGAATCTAATAATCCATTGGGTTTCAAAGTCCAGGCAATTACAGTATCATGACCGGTATTGAATGAAAAACTCCCGATATCAACAATAACTGTACTATCAGGTTTCAATTTCCCCGTCCAATTATATTTAGTTTGAAATTTATGATTAATAGATAAACCAACTTTGACTGAATCAAGGTCTTTACCGCCGAAATTTTTCAGGCGGACAAATATATTTTGCGTTTTACAAAATGAAACAGAATCAAGAGTTGGCAAAATGCCTGCGTCATTTTGATATGTATTAAGTGTAAATTTTGCTATTATGCCGAAATAATTACCAAAAGTTTCAATATTGGATTGATATGCATTGTAAGTTGCTAAGTCAGTACTTTGACTAGAACCTGTAAAATAAAGATTACCTGATGAATCGATTACCGATTCACCTGCATCATCAGTACCATTTCCTCCTAAATAAGTCGCCCAGATGCGGTTCCCGGTATTGTTGAATTTCGCAAGAATTATATCTTGGTGACCTGATTTATTTGAAGTCTCATATGCTCCTACTGTCGCGATTCCACTATCACTATTTGTTGATCCTGTGCAATAAATATTACCCTTTGAGTCCAAAGATATTCCGCCTAAGTTAGCATTCCAGTTACCTCCATAATATGTTCCCCAAATTCGTGACCCGGAGCTGTTAAATTTAACTAGAAAACCATCTGCATCACCACTTCGCGAAGTTTGAAAAGCACCTGTAGTTGCAATTCGGCCTAAACTGGTGGTTGAGCCTGTTATATAAACGTTTCCTTTAGTGTCAGTCGTCACACCTGAAGCATCATCGCCACCGCTCCCACCGTAATATGTTCCCCATTGGAGACGTCCAGAGCTATTAAATTTTGCCAGAAAGGCATCACCACCATAAGTAACAGTACCATTAAAATCAGTATCGCCATAATAATTGCTTTGAAATCCCGAAAATGCAATTCCACTACTACTAGTTGTGGTGCCTGTCAAATAACAATTGCCTTTAGCATCTGTGCTCATTCCATATAAATAATCCTGCCCAGAACCTCCATAATACGTGGCCCATGTTAAACTGCCAGAACTATTAAATTTTGCGAGAAAAGCGTCTGCCCCTCCTTGAGGATAAGTCTGCTGTGCACCAGATGTTGCTATCCCACTAGTGCTGCTTGCCCAGCCTCCAATATATACATTCCCAGAAGAGTCGGTTCCAACGCTTGCAGATTCATCATAGTTGGAGCCTCCAAAATAAGTTGCCCAGATCAGATTGCCCGAATTGCTAAATTTTGCAAGAAACGGATCGTACCATCCTCCGGGATACGAAGTTTTAAATGCGCCAGAAGTAGCAATACCATTACTGCTTTTAGTATTTCCAGTGATATAAATATTTCCATGAATATCCAGATTCAAATCAGCACCAAGATCCTGATCAGAACCGCCATAATAACTAGCCCATAGACGCTTTCCGTCGTTGCTAAACTTTGCAAGGAAAATATCATTATTCCCACCATAAGATGTTTGGTATGCACCAGAGGTAGTTAAATAGTTGTCGAGGGTTGTAGTGCCTGCAATGTATAAATTTCCTGCGGCATCTAACTTTATTCCACCAGCATTTGAATTGGGTCCACCGATATACGTAGCCCAGACCAATGTGGGGTCAATTAATAGTTTTTTTCCCTTATTATATCGTCCTACTTTAAAACTGAATTGTTTTGCTTCCTTGAAAATACTTGTTTGTATCATTTTCCCATCCGCAAAACTCTTTGGTGCACTTTCTTCCATGCTCCCCAACATATTAGCATATTTTATTCCGCCATTTTTCAATGCTTCTTCTTTCTCTGCGCCATTCCATCTCAGTTTAATATCGCTCACATTTCCGCCGGGGTGTACTAAAAAAGAATATTCCATTCCCTTTTCAGCAACATTGAGCAGCATGTCAATATTCGGGTATATATTTTTGTATATAAGGGTTTTATAGGTGTGTACATTGGTGATGCCATAATCTGCATCTCCGCTGGTATAGAAGTTTTCAAAATATTCCTGTTGGTCTGAGGCGGTGATTAAAGGATTGGGGTTGGAGTTGAGGAGAACGAGGTCCATACGGGAGGCGGTGATAGAAGTGCGAAGAGCGGAGAGCGGAGAGCGCTGATTTCCGTGTATGGATTCAGGATTGTGAACCCCTAGGTCTGAAACAGGCATCCCAGTTGCCTCTGAAATATCATTTGGCTCTTTTTCTGACTTGGTGAATACGAAACTCAGCATGCCAGGTTTGCAGTACACATAAACACCACCCTGTTTTCCATAATATTTGATATCTGAAAGCGCATTCCCGTTTTCATCCCTAAGCTGTCCTTTGTTTTCTTCGAATAAGAAGGGCTGGGTAGTAGCAAAGTTTTTAACGGATTGCGCCTGTGTTTTGAGGCCATTAAAGAGAGCAGCTAAAAACAGGACTACCTTCAGAATTGAATGAAATCTATCGGCAGGGTTGATTTTGATATGCGCTTTCATACTGAGTGAAAAGTTAGTTGTTTTCATTTAGAATAATTCATGATACAAAGATTGGGACTATGAATCCGAAATAAAAACACAATTTAATAGCATATACAATTATAAATTTTACTATTTTTAGGGGACAGAAAATATTATATCATTGAAAATAAATATAATACAAAAATATTTTGTACATTTAGTGAGTTAGTTTACAAATATTTTATATCTTTGGATATGGACCAGAGTAAATTTATTAAAACGTTTGACAAACTGGATAAAGTCAGTCAAAGGCGGTATATCGAGTTCCTGGATTCTCCATATTTTAATAAAAATGAAGAGGTTCGGCAATTCGTAGCATTGATCCGGCAAGGCAAAGCAAGTCAAGACCCAAAAAAAATCTATGAATTTTTATATCCCGGTAAGCCATTTGATGCGAGAAGGTTGCATGATCTTTTGTACAAATCACTCAAGCTGCTCGAAGAATTTTTGACTGAAGAACAATACGCTACACAAACATGGGATCGCAAATTGAATCTGCTTAATTACATAAGAGTAAATGAACTGGAAGATCTTAACAGCGTGGTGCAAAGGGAGATACGGGAGCTAAGTGCCAAAAAGCAGTTCAGGGATAGTAATTATTTTTATGAGGAATTCATGTACCAGTCAGAGGCCTATAAAATTTTTCTTGACCAGGCACAGATCAAAGGAGATGAAAACCTCCAGAAAAAAGTGGACAGGCTTGATCTTTTTTATCTCTCGGCAAAGCTGAGAGACAGTTGTGAAATGATGAACCGGAAAAGGATTCTTAGCATTGACTATGAATTTCACCTTCTTAATAACCTAATTGAAGCCATTAAGGCTGATTTTGAGAGATATAAATCTTATCCTGCCATTTCTATATATTACAGAATCCTTCTTATGCTCATGGAACCGGAAGATACCGGGCATTTCAGAAAGCTGCAGGAAGAATTTCAGCAAAACATCGGGTTATTTCCCCAGGACGAACAACGTTCGCTGTACGGCTATCTTCAAAATTACTGCATACGAAAAGTAAACAGCGGTGCTGCGGCATTTTATAGTGAATTGTTTGATATCTATGAGCATATGCTGCTTATCGGGCTTATGGACCCTGATAATAAAAATCTGCAATGGGAACTTAAGAACATGGTTTCGGTGGCTTTGCGACTTGGCAAATACGAGAGGGCGTTAGACATTGTCGAAACTTTGAAAACAAGGCTGCCCGAAGAGGTGTCTGAAAATGCATACGCATATAATCTTGCCAATTATTATTACGAAACCAAAAATTTCAGAAAAGCGACCCTTCTTCTTCATTCTGTCGATTTTAAAGACGTGTATTATAACCTGGATTCCAAATCGATGCTACTGAAAATATACTTTGAGCAGGATGAAGAAGAAGCATTTTTTGCCCTTGTCAATACTTTTCAGGTTTTTCTCACCAGAAACAGGTTGATTTCAACAGATACCCATCTGGCTTACAGCAATCTTTTAAAATTTGCCAGGAAAGCATTTGTATTCAAGACGATGCTTCCCTATCAACGCAGGCATAGTTCTCATAAAATCAGGACATTGAATGACAAACTGACCCGTTCGAAAAATGTAATCAATCTTGCCTGGCTTTTAAAAGAAACCGATAAATTGATGGAAGATGCCCAATAAATTGGGTCAATTGCAGAAAAAAGGGAATGCCGGGGGAGGCATTCCCTTTAAAAAGAAAGAATGAAAGAAAGGAGGAAGGAATTATTCTTTTACAAACCTCGAACGTGCAAAACCATGATCTGTAAGAATATATATAAAATAAGTACCCGGAATAAGGCGGCCGATATTCATATCTGTTTGCCCTACCTGGTTGTATTTGAGTGTCATTACATTTCTGCCCAGCATATCTGATATACCGATTTCAGAAATTAATTCTTTTCCAGCATCTAAGTGCAGCGTGGACTGGGCAGGGTTGGGATAGAGACGTATATTATTATCAGTATTGGTTAGAGGCGCTATCCCACTCGAATAGCCATAAAATAATACGGAATCCCCAACTGTATACAATGATATATCATCTTCCACATTATCAATAGCCTTGATATTCTCCAAACCAAATCGTAATTCTTTCCTGATTAATCTTTTGCCACCTACATTATCCGGCATAATGATCGTGAGTTTACCAATTTCACCATAACCTGATATGTTCTTATGATCTGTCCTGGTAATACCAATATCCATAACACCATTTATCGAATCATTATGAATAAGATAGACCAGGTTTTTACCAACTGTTCCCATCCAGCAATTTGAAAAATCAGCTGAAAAACTTTTGGCACGGCCTGTATTTACCGGATCATAAGTGACTGTTAAGGCGATACCGTATATGTTGCTAAGGGATTTTGAGGCTGTACCGAGATTCATCTGCACAGATATGGTATCAGAGGTACCCACGCTGTCCTTTGAAATAGATAAAGACAAAGCAGGATCATTTGGGTTGCCACTGGTGATGGAACCGCCTGATTTTGAATGTGATTTGCTGTAATTCCTAACAATGGCAGCCATGTCCAGGCTGTCTACTTTTCCATCACCGTTACAGTCTGCATGTTTGTGGTTTGCTCCTGATTTAAAACTTTTAGTCCAGTCTACGCAGGGATGTGCATACCATTGGGTAGTCGTATCAGTTCTTTTGCTTCCTGTATCGTTGTAGGCAATACCTATAGCAAGGAGATCATAGATGTTATCCACTTTATCGTAGTTGGCATCACCTGGCCAGACGCAGGAGCCATCAACATAGATAGTCTTTTCTGATGAATCAGAACAACCTGTTGTATTTGTGACTTTTAGCCAGATATGGTATACACCTCCTGATTTGTAATGATGCTTTGCCGGATATTTACCAGTGTCAGAAACACCATCTCCAAAGTACCACTTATGAGAAACTGACTGTGTATCAGAGTCATAAACTGTAAGTGAATCTGACAGGCAAAAAACACTATCAGTAGTATAAATATCTGCATAAGGTATCGGGTTAACTTTCACTGAAACGGTCGCTTTTCCTTTACAGCCCGTATTTACATTTGTTACGCTGAGATAATAGGTTGTGGGTTTTAATGGATAAACAACAGGATTTGAAAGAGTTGAGCTATATTCGGAATCCGGACCCACCGACCAGGAATAACTATCTCCTGTTATACTTTCGGCGCCTAACTGAACTGAATCTCCTGCACATATCAAAGTGTCTTTACCGGCATTTGCTGTTGGTAATGGGTTGACAGTAATTGTCACTGAGTCTGAATCAGCACATGAATAGGTATTAGTTACAAATAAGTAATACCTCGTTGTCTTAGTTGGTTTAACTATAGGATTGCTTAAAGAAGATATATTCCCTTTATTATATTCGAACCATGCGTAAGTATCACCCGGTACATCGGATGAGCCAAGGGTATCAACATAACCATAGCAAATTGATCGGCTTTTTCCAGCATTTGCAGTTGGTATAGGATTAACGGATATTACTGAGGAATCTGTAGCAGAACATCCCGTCGCAGTAATCGTTTCTGTTAAGTAATATATAGTTGTTTTTGTTGGTTTAACAAATGGATCATCAATATTTGAGGTAAAGCCCGAAGGTTTGGAAGTCCACAAATAAGTATGGCCGGTAATTGATGTTGTTCCTATGGGAATACTGTCTGGCCCCTGACAAATTGTAAGATTGCCTCTGGTGTAAGCATTCGGTAAAGAATTAACAGTAGCAATAACCATCGCAGAATCATTTTGTGGAATAGAATCAATAACTCCATTGGGCATTGATGTCCATACACGAACTGAATCTTTACCTGGTTTAAAATTGAAATATCCCATGTTGACAAAAGCGGAACTATCCATTTGCAAATTTCCGGTCCATGGGTATGTTTTTGATGAATCGCTATTAATATCCAATCGAATGTTAACCTTTTTCAGGGGATTTAATCCGTAATTTTTTAATACTACTTTTACCTGATAGCTATCAGCACAGTTAACATTTGGGATTTGAATTGAATCTATCCCAGCATCATTATGAGCCCAAAGCTTGAATCTGGCTAAGAATGCATCCTCGCCCCCTCCATATGACGGCTGATAACTATACTTAGTTGAAATCCCTGATGAATTGGTTGTAAATCCAGTAATATAAATATGGTTCCATTTGTCACAGGCAATTCCAAAAACTTCATCATAATTTGGAGTGCCAACCCAACCATAATAAGTTCCCCAAAGTCGCGAGCCCGAGCTGTCAAATTGCGCAAGATATAAGTTGGTTGGTGTGGATTGATATGCATATTTCGTAGTCATTCCGGTTGTGCTCTGGGTTCCGCCTGTTATAAAGATGTTTCCTGTGTCATCTACTACCACGCCTTCAATCCCTCCATCATAATAGGTTACCCATTTGGGGTAACCTGAAGTATTAAATTTTGCTAAAAATCCTTCACCATTGCCGCTGAAATTAGTTTTGAAAGCGCCGCTAGTAGCTAAACCTGAATTTGTTGCAATTCCTGTTAAATAAATATTGCCAATGCGATCAATTGCAGTTTTAAATCCGGCCCCTTCAGAGCCGAGTCCACCAAAATAAGTAGACCAGGTCAATCCTCCATTTGTATTAAATTTTGTTAAAAAGCCATCGCATTGATTACCTCCATTGTAATAAGTTCTATAAGCCCCCGATGTAGCAATACCATTTGTACTGGAAGTTTGACCTGTTATATAAATATTCTGAAGTCTGTCAACTGACACTGAAAATGGCAGGTCATCGCTGGAACCGCCAAAATAGGTCGACCAGATTATTGAACCGCTTGAGCTGAATTTTGCCAAAAAAGCATCACCATAACTTGTCCCTCCTGCCATGGAAGTTTGATAGGCCCCATTTGTAGCTATATTAGTAGTACTTCTGGTTAATCCGGTTATATATACATTATTTGAGGAATCCGTAGCAACTCCTGTAAGATTTGTAATATAATTTCCGCCGAAATATGTTCCCCACAGCCTGTAACCACTAGTATCAAACTTAACCAGATACGCATCCTGATAATTTGTTGTTGTTTGGTAAGCGCCAGAAGTTGCAATATTGCTTTGTTGATCGGTACTTCCTCCAAGATATACATTTCCGGATCCGTCAAATGCTAGTCCCATTAGACCATAAGTCGAAAAATAGGATCCATAATATGTTGCCCAGCGCCTTTTTCCATCGTTACTGAATGTGGCAATAAATGCGTCATATGCAGACCCTCCTGAATAATATAAATATGTTGACTGAAATGATCCAGTAGTAGCAATACCGGATGTTGATACCGTAGTACCACAAATGGCAATATTCCCTAATTTATCAACTGATACGCAATTTGATCCATCAATATTACTCCCCCCATAATACGTCGCCCATTCTAATGTTGGATCAATTAATAAATCTTTTTTCTTATCATAATTTTCTACTCTAAAACTGAACTGAGTTCCGTCCTTAAAAAACCTGCTCTGAATTGTTTTCCCATCCACAAAACTCTTCGGTGCACTCTCTTCCATGCTTCCCGAAATATTGGCATATTTGATACCGCCATTTTTTAGAGCTTCTTCTTTCTCAGCTCCATCCCATCTCAATTTTATATTATTCACCTTTCCGCCTGGGTGTACCAAAAAGGAATATTCCATGCCTTTATTGGCAATATTGAGCAGCATGTCGATATTCGGATATATGTTTTTATAAATAACTTTTTTATAGGTGTGTACATTCGTGATTTCGCGATTGGCATCCCCACTGATATAGAAATTTTCATAATATTCCTGTTGGTCTGTGGCGGAGATTAACGGGGTGGGATTGGAGCCAAGGAGAACGAGGTCCATTCGTGAAGTGGAAACAGAAGCGTGGAGTGCGGCGTGGGAAGAGCGCTTAAATCCCCCTGCCCCTCCCGAATAAGTCGGGACATGCTTTCCAAAGGGGGATCCCGTTTCCATACCTGTTGCCTCGGAAACATCATTTGCTTGCTTTTCAATCTTTGTGAAAACAAAACTCAACATGCCGGGTTTGCAGTATACGTATACATCTCCCTGTTTTCCATAGTATTTAATGTCTGAAAGTGTATTCCCGGATTCATCCATTAGCTGTCCTTTGTTTTCTTCAAAAAGGAAGGGCTGATTGGCGGCAAAGTTTTTGACTTTTTGGCCATGGGTTTTGAAGCCATTAAAGAGAATAATTAAAAGCAGGATGGCTGCTAGATTTAATTGAAACCTGCGAGCCCGGGTGGGGTTGATTTGTGCTTTCATATTGAGTGAAAAGTTAGTTGTTTTCATTTAGATTAATTCATGATACAAAGATTTGCAATGTGAAAGCGAAGAAAAAACACATTATTTTCATGTTTACAAATACATTATTAAAAAATTAAAAGATTAAAAAGATTAAAATATTGAAAATGAATAATATGAAAGTTACAAAAAGTATGATATTTTGAAAAATTACACAAAATTGTTATATTTGTTTTATGGAACAGAGCAAATTTTATAAAACGCTTCAAAAGCTGAATAAGCAGCAGCAATTAAGGTTTCTTGACTTTTTGCAATCGCCATATTTTAATAAAAATGAGGAGATTACAGGCTTTGTAAAATTGATTTGTCCGGGAAAATTCAATGTTTCGAAAGAAGAGATCTATTCAAAACTTTACCCGGGTAAAATTTTCGAAGAGCGCAGAATTCCTGATCTGATGTATAAATCTCTGCGATTAATGGAGACGTTTCTGAGCGAAGAACAATATACAGAACAGCAATGGAATCAAAAACTTAACCTCCTCAATTATATCAGAGTCAATCAACTGGAAGAGTTGTATTCTGTTGTCCAAAAAGATATTCTGGAAATGAGCAGTCAAAAGCCATATCGTGACAGCAATTATTATTATGAAGAATTCCAGTACCAGGCGGAGGCTGATAAAATTTTCCTTGATCAGGCGAGAATACAAGGGGATGAAAGCCTTCAGAAAAAAGTGGATCAGCTGGATATCTTTTATTTATCTGCCAAACTCAGGGACAGTTGTGAAATGATGAACCGGAAACGCATTCTGGCCATAGATTATGAATTTAACATGCTGGATGAGTTATTGGAAATCGTAAAATTAAATTTTGAAAAGTATACCGTAATACCTTCCATTTCAATTTATTACCGTATTCTGGTTATGCTCAAGGACCCCAATAATATGGAGCATTTTAATGTTTTGAAAGATGACGTTACTAAGCATATTCAACTTTTTGAACAGGACGAACAACGGTCTCTATACGGATACCTTCAAAACTATTGTATAAGGAAAGTAAACAGCGGTGTGTCAAAGTTTTACAATGAATTGCTTGATATATATAAATATATGCATGAGATAGGGCTTATGAAGGCAAATAACAAAAACCTGCAGTGGGATTTGAAAAACATGGTTTCTATTGCTTTGCGTTTGGGAGATCATGAGTGGACCTATAAGATCATTAATGAGCTGAAACCGGAATTGCCCGGAGAAGTTCGTGAAAACGCCTATACGTATAACCTGGCCAACTATTATTACGAAACCAGGGAATATAAAAAAGCAACCCGCTTATTGCAATCTGTTGATTTTAAGGACGTTTACTATAACCTGGATTCTAAGTCCATGCTGCTCAAAATCTATTTTGAACTGGATGAGGAAGAGTCTTTTTTTGCATTAATTACCACATTCAAAGCCTATCTCAGCAGGAACAAACTTATTTCAACCGATACTTTTGATACATATAGCAACCTGCTGAAATTTGCCCGGAAAGCCTTTGTGTATAAAATCATGCTGCCTTATGAGCGCAGGCACAACAATAATAAAATCAAAGCCTTGAAGCAAACGGTGATCGAAACCAAAAACGTTGTCAACGCCATCTGGTTACTAAATGAAATTGAAAAACTATTTGAAAATGAGCCAATAAGACAATGAGGCAATGAAATTCATTTTCAAATTGCCTCATTTCCAAATTTTCAAATTGATTATTTCTCCACAATCTTCATCTCATTGATCAGGTTGGTAGCGCCGGCATATTTATCCATCACCCAGAGAACATAGCGTATATCTACGCAAATGGTTCTGTTGGTTGCAGGATTGAATACCAGGTCACCAATCATGGATTCCCAGTCGCCGTCAAACGCCAGTCCGATCAGGTTGCCGTTACCATCAACAACAGGGCTACCTGAATTGCCGCCTGTAATATCCGTATTGGCCAGGAAATCAATTCTTAAAGTATCATCCTGTGCGTACCTGCCGAAATCTTTTTTGGCAAAAAGATCCAGTTCCCTTTGTGGTACAATGAATTCCGGGTCTTTTGGGTTGCTCTTTTCAACGATACCCTCATAGGTGGTATAATATTTATACGTAACACCATCACGTGGGATATATGGCAATACATTACCATAAGTGACCCTGAAGGTAGAATTCGCATTCGGATAGAAATTTTTGTCTTTCTTCCATTCCATCAGTCCGGCCAGGTACAATTTACGGTTATCAGCTATGCCTTGTTCCACAGAATAATAAGTGGGCAAAAGATTTTTAATATAGTAATTCAACATGCTTCTTTCAAAAGCATAGAAGGGGTCATTTTTTAGTTTCTTGAGATTGGGGTGTTTAAGAAATGAACTGGCTTTGTCCTTATCCAGCAGCATTGATTTTTTATAAAGTTTGTCAACAAAATCATTTACAGCTATTTCGGGAGTTGCGGCCTTTTTATCTTCTGAAACAATTTTTGTGAGTTCGTCTGGTCTGCTTGCCGCTGGAATCATATTGTACATATCGAGTAAAGCGGCTGCAAAAGCTTTTTTATCAATTTCACCGGTTCCACCTGCGAAATAAGCATTTACTTTATCAGTGATCATTTTTGCAGCGGTGTCGAGATCTCCTTTGCCCGGTTTTGCAGCCCCTTCGCGGGTATATTTAAAGAATGGGCTATATGTTCTGTAGTATCCGAATAAAGGAGAACTTGCAAAACCATAATTGAAATAGCTGAATGCAGGTTCTATGGTAGCCAGCTTGTCATTGGCATCTTTAATGCCAGATAAAACATTCCCATATTTCTTTTTGCGGTCTGCATCGCTGTTTACCCAATCGGTAAATCCTTTTTCTTCTTCTGTTTTAGCTGAGAAACCTGCGCCATGTTTTAGTAGCAGTTCCTGGCCCACATAATATTTATAAGTATTGCTTGTTGATGCATAGTCTTCAGCAAGTTTTATTTTTATAGCTTCATCGGCATCCATAGCTTTTTTCATCACAGCCAATTTCGTTTCAAAAGCATCAATAATTGTCGGGTTTTCAACATCGCGGCTATATGCCAAATCAGAAGCAGTAGCATAGCGGTTGGTATGGCCGGGATATCCCATCACCATGGCAAAATCACCTTTTTTCTCTCCTTTCAATGAAATCGGAAAATAGTATTTGGGTTTATAAGGTACGTTATCTTTACTGTATGGTACCGGGTTGCCATCAGGCCCGACATATATCCTGAACACGCTGAAATCCCCTGTGTGACGCGGCCACATCCAGTTGTCTACATCGCCACCGAATTTCCCGATAGATGAAGGTGGAGCGCCTACCAGCCTTACATCCTGAAATTCCTGGTAAACAACGAGGAAATACTGGTTCCCTGCAAAAAAGTTTTCTACGCGGGCCTTAAATTTCCCATCTTTTGAAGCGGCATTGCCAATCGAGTCTTTAATGGCCTTGATACGGGCTTCTTTAGCATCATCGGAACTAATGTTTTTAACGGCATTATTGATAAAATCCGTTTCGTCTTCCATGTATTGAAGGATTTCAGCTGTAAATCCCGGGTTGGGAAGTTCATCTGACTTTTTCATGGCCCAGAAACCATCTTTCAAATAATCATGGGTCACATCGCTGTGTTCTGCAATCTTCTCATAACCACAGTGGTGGTTGGTAAGCATCAATCCTTCAGCGCTTACCAGTTCAGCAGTACACATACCGCCATTGAGTCTTACGACAGCATCTTTAAAACTGGTATGGTTAATGTCATATACATCATCTGCTGAAAAACGGGCACCATCAGCCTTCATCGCTTTTTCATTCATTTTTTTCAGATAAAGGGGCAACCACATACCTTCATCAGCAAATGCTGAAGTAGAGGGGGGGCCTGCATATATAAAATGTGCCGAGAAGAGTATGATTAAAAATGTTGCTGCGCGTTTTTTCATCTTTTAACTTGATTGTATTGGCTGCAAAAGTATTATTAATATCTAAATAGAATTGTTAATATGATGTTAATCGTAATATTTTCTCAAATGCCAATTTATAAATTCACCATTTTCTTCTCACTTCTTACTTCTCACTTCTCACCTTTGCCTAATTTCGCACCATGGCAAATCAGCAAAAAAATACATTATCAGGCGAAGAACTGTTCAAGCGCGTTATTTCTCATGCCAAAGAATATGGCTATGTATTTCCTTCCAGTGAAATATATGAGGGCTTGGGAGCAATATACGACTATGGTCAGAATGGGGTTGAACTCAAAAAAAATATTAAAGAATACTGGTGGAAATCTATGGTACAGCTTCATGAAAATATCGTGGGACTGGATTCAGCGATTTTTATGCATCCCAAAATATGGCAGGCTTCCGGTCACGTGGACAGTTTCAGTGATCCTTTGATAGATAACAAGGATTCCAAAAAAAGATACAGGGCGGATGTCCTGATTGAAGATAAGATATTACAGTACGAACGCAAAGGCAAAACCGATAAAGCCACACAGTTGCAATTGCAAATGGAGGCATGCCTGGCAAATAACGATCTTCCGGGGCTAAAAACCCTTATTGAAGAAAATGAGATCGCAGATGAAACCGGATCTAAAAACTGGACCGATGTCAGGCAATTCAACCTGATGTTTTCTACCCAAATGGGGTCAGTGGCTGAAAATGCAGGGGAAGTATATCTGCGTCCGGAAACAGCCCAGGGTATATTTGTCAATTTTTTGAACGTTCAGAAAACCAGTCGCCAGAAAATACCTTTTGGTATCGCTCAGATTGGAAAGGCCTTCCGGAATGAGATCGTTGCGCGCCAGTTTATCTTCAGGATGCGTGAGTTTGAACAAATGGAAATGCAGTTTTTTGTCCGTCCGGGCGATGAACTGCAATGGTATGAATACTGGAAGGAAAAGAGGTTGAGATGGCATTTGTCACTGGGCATTGCTCCTGAAAAATATAAATTTCATGACCATGCCAAGCTGGCGCACTATGCCAATGCCGCGCTGGATATTGAATATGAGTTTCCATTCGGATTTAAAGAAGTGGAAGGGGTGCATTCCAGGACTGATTTCGATCTGAAACGTCACCAGGAATTTTCCGGCAAAAAACTCCAGTATTTCGATCCGGAATTGAACCAGAACTATATCCCTTACGTGGTAGAAACTTCTATTGGGGCTGACCGAATGTTTTTATTGATCCTGTGCAATGCTTATACCGAAGAAACGCTGGAAGATAATAGTGTACGGGTTGTGATGAAGATACCGCCGGTTCTCGCGCCTATTAAAGTTGCCATATTGCCTTTGATGAAAAAAGACGGGCTTGCCGAAAAAGCAAGGGCCATATTTGAGGATCTCAAATACAGCCATATGTGTCAGTATGATGAGAAAGATGCCATTGGCAAGAGATACAGAAGGCAGGATGCTATTGGTACACCTTATTGCATTACCATAGACCATCAAACCCTTGAAGACGAAACGGTAACCCTTCGGTATCGCGACAGCATGGAGCAGGTCAGAATTCATACAGGCCAGCTTAAAACTATCATGGCGGAAGAACTGAACATGGATAATCTGCTGAGGAAGATATAAGAATTTCCAGCCCCCGCCCCCGAATAAGTCGTGACAGGCAGCGGGGGATATAGTGCAAAGACATCTTTCTGAATTTACAATCTAATAAATCCGACAATAAATATAAATTCATGTCATACAGCCCTGAAAGGGTGGAATATACTAACACAGGGTGAAGCCCTGTGCAAATGCAATACATTGGGAACAGCCCTGAAAGGGTGAAATAAAAAAACATATTACAATCGTTGACAAAAAATCATCCTTACATTAATATAATTACATTCCTGCATTCCTGTAACCGCGACAGACATATTTCGCCCTTTCAGGGCTGTATGCCGACGTTTTTGCGTATGCGAAGGGCTAACACCCTTCGTTGATATATTGCACCCTTTCAGGGCTAAAAATATTCCTGGATTAATTAAAATGATGTTATTAGATTTTTGCTGGCGGGTGTAGGGGGTGGAATGGTATAGTTTTTGCCAGTTTTAGGCACTAATTCAAGAATCTGACGTTAATAGTATTTGACAATGAGAAAATTTCTGCTTTTGTTCGTGGCACTCCTGGCTCTCAGCTGCAAAGTATTTGCCGTTGAGGTATTGATACCTATGGATGACCAGCAGAAAAACCACCTGAAAGCCTACGGGATAACTTATTGGGTTTTATCTAAGGGCGGTACGGCAGATTGGCTGCTCAACTACCGTGGCGGGAGTTTTGGTATTCCCTGGACTTCTACCATTGAAGCCGAATGCAATATCCGTGGGGTTTCTTACGAGATCATGCCGGATGCCCAGTATAATAATATCAAAGACCAGATTGAAAATCCTTCTACGAACCAGGATGTAATCAAACTGGAAAAAGTACCTAAGATTGCTGTGTATTCTCCTATGGTAGGTGGTAAACCTTTGTTTCAGCCATGGGATGATGCGGTGACCCTTGTATTGAAATATGCTGAAATACCCTATACAGTAGTATATGATGATGATCTGCTGCAGAATAAATTACCTGAGTACGACTGGCTGCACCTGCACCACGAGGACTTTACCGGACAGTTCGGGAAATTCTGGAGTCAGTACCAGAATTTTGAATGGTATCAGACTGCCGTAAAAGCAGATGAAGCCACTGCATCGAGATGGGGATACCAGAAAGTATCGCAACTTAAACTGGCTGTAGCCAAAAAGATTCGTGATTTTGTTGCTGGAGGCGGTTATATGTTTGCCATGTGTTCTGCACCTGATTCTTATGATATTGCCCTGGCGGCAGATGGAATCGATATCTGTGCCGAACCTTTTGACGGCGATCCGGCAGACCCGAATGCCAATAATAAGCTGGATTTCTCCAAAACTTTTGCTTTTCAGAATTTCAGGGTTGATGAAAATCCATACAGTTATGTGAAGTCGAATATAGACGTGCCCGAACCACGTACCATTCCGCAATCCAGCGATTATTTTACATTGTTTGAGTTTTCAGCGAAATGGGACCCTGTGCCCACCATGCTTACCCAGGACCATGTACGCATCGTAAAAGGATTTATGGGACAGACTACTGCTTTCCGTGCCCAGTATGTGAAACCTACCGTAACCGTCATGGGACAGAACAAGGCATTAAATGAAGACAGGTATATCCATGGTGAGTTCGGCAAAGGCATGTGGACTTTCTATGGCGGCCACGACCCGGAAGACTACCAGCATTTTGTAAACAATCCTCCCACAGATCTCAGCCTGCACCCCAACAGTCCGGGCTACAGGTTGATCCTGAATAATGTGCTGTTCCCCGCAGCAAAGAAGAAAATGCAGAAGACGTAGGATTGAAAGTGGAGCTTATGCTCTTCGGGATTTGCAATCCCGAAGTTTCGAGTATAAGGATTTGTAATCCGCTTTTTAATACAGTTTGTTTTATACTTTTTTTACATTTGAAGTTAGTATAAAGTACTTCAAATGGGACTAAATAATAAAATTGAAGCCGGTCAAATCCATTTTCTGACCATGACAGTAGTGGATTGGGTGGATGTGTTTACGAGGCCGAATCACAAAATGACAATAGTCGATTCGCTCAGGCATTGTCAAAAAGAAAAGGGTCTTGAAATATATGCCTGGGTATTAATGAGCAATCATTTACACATGATTGCGGCAGCAGCTGACGAAAAGCAAAATACATTAAGCGATATTTTAAGAGACTTTAAAAAATTCACCTCTAAAAAGGTTGTCGAAAGTATTATTTCTGAACCTGAAAGCAGAAGTGAATGGATGCTGGATCGATTTGAATTTGCGGGACATAATGATCAGAAAATCAAGAACTATAAATTCTGGCAGGAGGGCAATGAACCAAAGCCAATCTATACCAACGCTTTTTTTCTCCAGAAATTGATCTATATACATCAGAACCCTGTAAAGCAAATGATTGTAAGCCGGGCTGAAGATTATCTGTTCAGTTCTGCAGCGAACTATGCTGGTGAAATTGGTTTGCTGGAAGTAATTTTGTTTGGGTAGATAAGATGAAGAGAAGTGAAAGCGGTATTGTTTTATTACGGATCACAGATCCTGATACTCATAGCTTCGGGATTGCAAATCCCGAAGAGCGCCTAAAGGGAACATCCGGAAGAGCGGGGATATTAATATCAAATTACCTGATAAAGCAAGTTAAAGCTGTCCCTCGCTGGCGGGGGTAGGGGGTGGGAAACTCTTGAATAACCAGAGATGGCTCAAACCACTGCCGCCACTTACTTTTTCAGCAATTCCGAAATTTCTATTTTCAGGGCATCGCTTTCCAGAGAGGCATCCGGGTCGCGGATAATACCCTTTTTATCTACCAGTACATAGTGAGGATAGCCTGAGACCCCGTATTGTTCTTCGCTTTTATCATGGCTCGACAACTGCAACCCTTGCCAATTGAATTTATTTATAAAAATCTTCCAGTATTTATCATCGCTGTGGCAGCATACCGAAACCATCTTAAAATCGGTTCCTTTCAGAGAGTCCTGTATCTTATCTGCATAGGGCACGGCATGGATACAGGGCACACAGCCTACTTCCCAGAAATCGAGCAATACAACCTTGCCTTTGAAATCATTGAGAGAGTGTATTTTGCCTGCGGTATCTGGCAGGTTGAAAGCGTAGGCAGGCGTATTGGTACGGTCAATGATCCTAGAGCGCTTTTCCATGAGCCTGGCATAAAGGCCCGTATGGTATGTATCTGGTTTCATGGTGGCGATGAGCGAATCCATCTGATGCAGCGCAAAGGTTTTGATATCTTTCTTATACCGCTCTATGGAATAAAAAGCGCCCTCTAAGTACATACCGATAGCTATTTCCTTATTTACACCAGAAAACAGGCTGTCAATTATCCTGATTTCGGATTTCATGTGCCAGAGGGTTTGGCGGTCAAGGTATTCTTTTCTTTGTTCAACTGTAAGCTGCGAGAATCTTTCGCTTGAAATAACGCTCGGCAGGTTTCGTAAAATGGAATAGTAATTTGACAGCCCGAGGCAGGTTGCACAATTCAGATCTTTGGGTGACAGAAAATTAAACCAGGCAGGGTCCACTTTCACCGTTTCATTGGTCCTGAGTGCATATCCATGCACGGTGATATAATTATACTTGTCAGCTTTCCAGAAATAATATGCATCTGCCAGAGCTTGTTCTTTGCGTTTTAGGCCCCAGTTATTTTTTTTGGCAAATCTTTCTATAAAATGGTTTTGGTTTTCGGCTGCGCTATCAATATATTGGTAAAAATCATCAGGTTTCCGCTTGAAAGCCTGGAAATCCATTACATATCTTCTTTCATGACAGCTGTCCTCATATTCTGCGGCGGAAGCCGCGCCGCCGGTATAGACCGACTCCTTATCATTGACCTCAACAAAAATACTGTCACCCGGGTATAAATATACATAGTTAAAGGGGTAAATCTCACCCATTATCAATGAAAAATACTGACCGTCAAGATCTGCGTCAACCATAATCCTGAAATTTCCGCCGGTATCGGGATATGCTTTCCCAACGGTTTGCACAGTAGGGTTATAGTCAACAAAATTTACAATGCCAACAGGGGACCGCAGCAAAATGGTATCCATCTTTGAACCCGATACATGACCTTGAATGACAATAGGTTTTCCTGATGCGTGAACCGAAACAACCCCCACGAAAAGCCATAAAAAAAGCAGCAATAATTGTTTTTTCATAAATTTGTTTGTTCCTGAACCTTATAACTAACTTCAATATTGTGAAAATATTGTGAGAAAGTAAGTTAAGGGAATGCTTCCCGCTTCCTTTTTACCTTTCACTTCTCACTTCTCACTTCTCATTACATCTAATGTGAATATAAAATTCGATATCAAGATACTCACTTCACCAATATCCTCACTGCAAAAGCAGAGAAAATGGTGGCGATTCCCCATCTGCTGATGGTTTTGATTCTTTCGCTTTTATGAAAGAATACAGCGACGCGGTTTACCGAAAAAATGATGGTTGAATTCACTATAAAGCTGACCAGGGCATGGACCAATGCAAGGCCTGTTCCCTGTAAAGCCAGGTGGCCTAAGGAAGGGATAAGAAACTGCGGAAAAATAGCAATATAAAATACTACTGCTTTGGGATTTAGAACATTAGTAAGAAAACCTGTCTGATAAGCTCTCAGCGGACTGATCCTGTTTATTTTAATCTTTTCATTTTCTGTCTTTTTACCATTGCGGATCATTTTGAAGGCAAGCCAGAAGAAATAGAATGCCCCGATGATTTTCAAGGCGTAATAGATATTGGGAACGGCTTGTAATAGCGTATTTAATCCCAGGCCTGTCAAGACCCCTAAAATGATCAAAGCTGAATTGCTACCCAGTAACGCAAAAATGGCGGTCTTTTTACCCTGGCTGGCCGCACAGGTTATCAGGTAAGTCATGTTGGGCCCCGGAACCAGTACGATGAATAACGCAGCCAGCGCAAAGGCCAGCAAGTCATGAATATAAGCAGGTTGAATCATTAGATTAATTTCCGCAGCGCCTGATACCCGCCGGTAACATGATAAAAATTATGGAATCCCTGGCTTTTAAGGCAGGATATCACCGATATAGACAATTCACCGTCATCACAATAAAGATAAAATATCTGATCCTTCGGAAGTTCTTCCAGGTTATAAAGAATGTTTTCCATCGGAATGTTTTCGGCATTTTCAAGATGGCCAATTTCGAATGCTTCTGTGGGTCTTATATCAATCACCTGTGGATCATCAAATTTCATATCCATCAGCAATTCATCGGCTTCAATAGATATGATGAGGTCAATTTTATTCCCGTTCTCTTTCCAGGTTTCAAAACCGCCTTTCAGCCAGCCATCAACATTTTCATACCCGAGTTTTTCAAGAGATTTCATAGCTGATTCTTCCCTTGTTTTAGGAGTGACAGCAATGACAGTTTCCACATGGGAAACGATCTCCAGTAGCAAACCCGAAGCTACAAATGCCTGGCACAGATAAATAGAACCAGGAATAAATGCATCTATAAACTGGTCTCCCGGCCTGAAATCGAGGGTGAATGCCCCAATTTCGGTTTCGTTTTCAAATTCAGCTAAGTTTAAGGGACGGGGCATGATTATTTGTGATTAGTGATTAGTGATTAGTGATTGGTGATTTGTGATTTGAAATTTGGTTATTATGATTCGGTGTAACGTTTTACTTCTTACTTCTCACCTCTCACTTCTTACTCTTTGCCAACGGAGTTGCAAAATAAAAGTCTTTCAGGTAAAACGGTTCAAAGCTAAAGATATCTTCAAAATCTTTTTGTTCATATTTTTGAATGGCAAAAGACATCATCGCTTTTGCGGATGGGTATATTTCCAGATCGGGGAAAATGGCATTCGGATGCGAGGATAAAAATGGTTTGCATTTTGACGCGCCATTACCCAAAAACAATACTTGTTTTTCAGATAGAATGTCCTCTAAAAAACTTTCATCAATAATGCCTGTTTGTGTGTTCCTGATAAATTTTAAGTCATTATCAAACAAGGCATAATAGACTTCCAGCCTGCGGGCATCTATCATGGGACATAAAAGCTGATTGTCATTTCCCGGAGATATGCTTTTATAATAGTAAGCCATGGTTTGCAGGGTGTTCGTACTGATCAGGGGTTTGTCAAGCGCATAACACAATCCTTTAGCGGTTGAAACCCCGATCCGAAGTCCCGTATAGGAACCTGGCCCTTTATCGATACATACAGCACCAATTTCATCAAGCTTTAATCCCGCCAACTGCATCAGCTTCTCAATCACCATATTGAGCCTCGAAGAATGGATATTCAGTCCTGTTTCTTCAACATAAAATTCGCCGATAGCTACAGAACATACTTCGAGGGAAGTATCAATACAAAGGATATTTGGGATCATGATGCTTCAAAGGTAATTCTATCGCTTTGAATCCCGAAATGACATTGTTCGTAAAACTTATTCTATTTTTGGCGCCGTAAGAAGTCCCTAGGTGCCGGATGAATATTTTATGCATCAAAAAACCAGAGACAAATTAAAATTAAACCGCAAAGAAAATAAAGGTGTCGCAAAGTACGCTAAGGTGCAAAATAATATAAAAGTTAATCTTTGCTACCTCTGCGAAGCCCTTGCGTTCTTTGCGGTTTAAAAATGGATAACTTCTTTAATGCTGGAATTTTGGTTAAAAAAGACTTATAGTTACATGAGAGATTGATAAACAAAATGGCAGAAAATGAGGCGCTGATATTAGAAATCGCAAAAGGTAACAGGGATGCCTTTCAGCGTTTTTATGCCCTTTTTCAGTCCCGTATTTACAATTCCTGCCTTTCTTACCTGAAAAACAAGGAAGAAGCTGAGGAAGCCGTTCAGGATATATTTATGGAAGTATTTTATGCTTCTTCAAATTTCAGAAGTGATGCATCGGTCTCGACCTGGGTTTATCGGATTGCAGTGAATAAATGCCTGGATCGACTCAGGCACCGAAAACGAAAGAAAAGATTTGCTTTTTTGACGGACCTGTTCAATCCCGAAACCGGTCAGATTCAGTTTGATCAGCCTGATTTTGAACATCCTGGTGTTCTCATGGAGAACAAAGAAATGGCCTCGGTTCTTTTTAAAGCAGTGGATAAACTTCCTGAAAACCAACATACGGCTTTTATATTAAAACAGGTAGAAGGTTTGTCTCAAAAAGAAATAGCTGTTATTATGAATATCGGCGAAAAAGCCGTGGAATCATTATTGCAGCGGGCGAAACAGAATCTTCGTAAACTTTTGGGAAATTATTATGACAACACCGAAGGGAAATCAGATGCATAACGTCTAATAGATTGCAAAATGGATACAAAGGATCAAAACAGGGAAAAATGGATCGGGGCGGTAATGAACAGCCTGGAAGGTATGGAACGTCCGGATGCCCCTACATCGGTTTATAGTAAAATCGAAAGGCAATTGAACGTGAACCTGGTTATCGGTTTAAATACAAGAACCATTTCCATACTTACCGTTTCTATTGCAGCCGTTATTGTTTTTCTGTTAATATCCCTGAATGTTCTCCTTTTATCGCGCCAGATTCAGAAGCTACAACATTCAGATATAGAGCAGCTGACTTCTTACTATGGCTTGAGTAATGACAATAATATAATTGATGCCTTATGAAAAAGGAAAGCTTTTACAAAGTTCTGATCTTATTACTTTTACTTATTAACCTGGGCATTATTGCATTTTTATGGTTCAACCATCCCCATCATCCGGGACCGCCTGATAAAATGATCATTGAAAGGCTTAAACTGGATCCGGGTCAGCAGGCAAAATTTGACGTTTTGAAACATGAGCATCATGAACAGATCGTTCAGATTGATGAGCAATCAGCCAACCTGCATAGGCATTTGTTTGATTTGCTGAAATCTGAACCGGTTGATACGGCATCGAAAAACACACTCATGTTGAAAATAAAAGAGAATGAAAGTAAAAAAGAGACAGTTACTTTCGAGCATTTTCAAAAGCTTCGTGGTATCCTTCGTCCTGACCAAAAGCCTCTTTTTGATGATCTGATCCAGGAACTCAGCCATCAACTCATGCATCAACCGGACGGTCCTCCACATGACAGATAAATTTTCGAGACAATTGACGAAGGATTTCAAAATCAATATCGTCTATACTTTTATAACTCACTAAAAACAGACGATTATGAAAATGAAAACCGGAATTATTGCAGCTATGGCGGGTATGATCGCCTTCATGTCCTGCAAAAAAAATGAAACTACAACCCCGAGTACCAATAACTCAACAAGTGCTGATAGCATACCGGCCATATACAAAAAGATTTACGGTGCAAAAAGCATTACCCGCGATGGTGATTTTATTGTGATCACCACTGATGATCTGCCGGATCATAAGAGTGTTTATTATAAGGGTACACAATGGGCAAGTACGCTATATGAAGCATATAATGGAACCAATAGCAGTTTTTCTGCTGCGCCAAATACCATCGAGCAGCAAAATATTACTTTCAGAATCCCTGCAAATCCTGCTTTGAATTCTGCCCATAGCTCTACTCCGATGGGACCGATAGGTATATCTTTGAATGGTGTGCCTTTTTTCAATCAATATGCTGCAGGTGGCGCAGCTTTAGGTCCTGAGAAAAACAGTTTCGACCAGTATGACGGTCATCCGCAACAACAGGGTATGTATCATTATCATGTAGAACCTCTTTGGCTCACTCAAAACAAAGGGGAAGATGCTTTTCTGGGTGTTTTGCTTGACGGGTTCCCTGTATATGGCCCACAGGAAAACGGTAAAACATTATCTTCTAGTGACCTGGATGCCTATCATGGACACTTTGGAGCCACTGCAGATTATCCAAATGGTATTTATCACTATCATATCACCGCCGATGCGCCGTATCTGAATGGGGATGGATTTTATGGTACTGCAGGAACAGTGTCTCAATAAATTACGAATTATGAACCCGAAGGCTCGCGTTAGCAATTACGAATTGGGAAAAGACTTACGCCTTAGGCCTTATACCTTACTCCTGATTATTTTGATTGCCGCAGGGTTGGGGAGCGCTTGCGGCAATCATAATTATTATACTGTTCCGGATATTAAAATAGAGGCAAAAGATCCCGGGTTTGTGCAGAAGAATAATATTTTATTATACCATCAAAAAACATTTTCCGGCATTCAATTCATTTTAGAGAATCAAAAAGATACCCTCCTGTACGCATCATATTTTAATGGAAAGCCAGAAGGCAGGTATGAAAGATGGTTTGAAAATGGAAAACCTGCAGAAGAGCGCTGGTATCACGACGGAAAAAAAACGGGATTACACCAAGAATGGTATCCGGATGGTCACAAACGTTTTGAGGCACAAATGGCTGATGATCATTACGAAGGATATATGAAGACCTGGTTTGATAACGGACAATGTTATCAGTACTTCAATTATAAAGACGGTCAGGAGCAAGGAATGGAACGTATGTGGAAACAGGATGGCACAGTTATGGCGAATTATGAATCTAAAAACGGGAGAAAATATGGGCTTACAGGTGTTAAAGGCTGCCAGTCTCTTTGGACTGATCGGGTACATTAGCCTTGTTTCTTTTTCCTGTAAGAGGATAAAGAATCAGGAGGTTCAAAAACTGCCTTATTATAATACACCTGATTTTACGCCGCTGTGGCTGACAGATGCAAAGCAGATTGATACTTTGCATACTATAGCGCCTTTTAAAGTTATGGATCAGGATGGAAACCGTATAAATAACCAGACCTATGCTGGGAAAATATATGTAGCGGATTTCTTCTTTACGAGTTGCCCATCCATTTGCCCTAAGCTTACGAAACATTTCAAAATGATCTCAGATAGTTTCACAAATGACAGTAGGGTAGGGCTGCTATCTTATTCCGTAACTCCTGAAATTGACAGTGTGCCTCGGCTCAAATTTTATGCTGATAAATACAAAGTGCCATCAAGACAATGGCATATGGTAACCGGAAATAAAAATGAAATATACAAACTGGCACGCAAATCCTATTTCGCTGATAAAGACCCAGGTTTCAGCACGGATTCAACTGAATTTCTACATACCGAACATTTTATCCTGGTAGATTCCCATCAGCATATCAGGGGTATTTATAATGGGACGGTACTGCTTGAAGTTCAAAGGTTAATGGACGACATCAGGTCACTTGAAAAAGAGTTTTGAACAGTCCAAACTTATAATTTTTTAGTTAATTAATTCTTTTTGAGTTTGTTTGACTGGATATAAAGCGAATATTGGAAACATGTATAGCAACATCGTAAATATTGTTGAAATTTTCAACTCGTCGTTAAGAAATTCTTTAAACATAAAGTCGGGCAGAATTCCTTTTAAGATCGAATTCTCTGTGAATATGCTGAAGCCCATATGTTCCAGGTGTTTATCTTGATCAACTATGGTAGCTAACACCATTAAATAACCCAGGTTTAAAACCCATAGTGGAATGATCCACCACGGTGAGAATGACTGGAGGATCATTTTGCCTTTACCCATTAAAGAGTATTCCGGATTTAACCTGAACTTCTTTAGACCTGTTATACCTGTCAATGCGATGATAATTAATGCGCTAAACATATAAATATTCTCAAATGATAATTCAAAAGCCAGGTCAGGGTTAATAAAAGCGCTTATATGTATCAATAAACAAAACAGCCATCCAGCTATAGCCATCATTAATAATATTCTGGAAAATATGGTCATTTATGCGATTGGTTATTGATCATTGATTATTGATCATTTCTTCCAGCTCCTGCTCTTCAAACTGTCTATTCTTTCACCCATCTCAGAAGCCCTGATCAGCTCTTCAAGACGTTTCATTCTGGTAGCTTCCTGCTTTGCAGATAGTACCAAATGCGTGGCTGGTGTTCGATATGATTTGGGCATGGAAAGAAAGAACTCCCAGGCTTTCGGATTTGCTACAAATGTTTCAAGATAAATGCCGCTGAATTCTTTGGGTTCACTTTCAAATGAATAAACACCTGTACGTTTTTCCTCTCGGAGCTCATAAGCCTTTATTCCAGCGGGATGCATGCGGCCCAAAGACTTCAATTCTTCAACTCTTTTGATGTTTTTCAGGCTCCAGATACTTTTGGGTTTCCTGGGGGTCCATCGTTTGGTCCATGTCCATTCGTCTAGGCCGCGTACAACGCCATCTATCCAACCAAAACAAAGGGCTTCATCCAGTGCTTCTTCATTGGTGATGCTCTTTTTCTTTGTTTTGGTTTTATAAAATCCTATTTGAAATTCTGATGCAGTAGCATGGTTTTCAAGCAGCCAGTCATGCCATTCCTGTTGGGTTTCAATGAAGGTAGGTTCCACAGCTATTCCTTTATTTTTCTTAAAGTCTTTATTTTAGGTGGTTTCCGGGATGAATGTATTATGCCAAGCACCGTAATATCAAGGTCAATAACTTTGTAAATTATATACCAACTCAAACAAACTGCCTGACGGTAGATTTTGGTTTTAGTCGGAATCAAGGAACACTCCTTGAAACTGAATGGATTAGATTCAATTCTTTCAATAACGCTAAAAATTGTTTCACCGATCCTGATCGCATTTAATGGCTGATGGTTAATAAATGCTACGAAACCTACTATTTCATCAATATTTTGTAGGGCATTTTTAGAAAGCCTTACTTGATAAGTTTTTCGAGTTTGCTGCGGTTTTCCTGCCATTTTTTCCTGGATGTTTCAAGAGGAATAGTCTCTTCAGCTTCAGCATTTTCAACCCATTTAATGAAATTTTGGTTTGTCATGGGGTTACCTTTTAATGCGGGTGAAAGGAAATAATCTTCTTCTTTTAAACCCTCATTCTTAATAAATGCTATAACCTCAATTTCTTCCCCAACATAATTTTGGGGAACTACTATTGAAAGATTTACTTCACGGCTTTTAGGGATTATAACTTTATGTACCATATCAAGTCCATTTTTTAAATATAGATATAACAAAGATAAGCAAATATCTTCTTTTTACTTGAAAGCTTTATTTAATCAATCAAAATCCCCATTTTCCCCATTTGGTAGTCGCGCTGCGCCTCCATAATCTGGGTTGTATCATTCATCACAAATGGGCCATAGGCTACGATCTTTTCTTTATAAGGGATACCGGATCCGAAGATAATCCGTGCATGCGTTTTCGCTTCAATATTAATATCAGTGCCATCATTTTCAAATAAATACAAAGCCCTGTCGCTTGATTCTTTTCCATTTACAATAACATTGCCTGAAAGCACATAAAACAGGATATTCCGGTTGAGGTCCACATGTGCTGTATATTTTCCTCCGGCCTGCATTTCAATGGTTGCCATATCTATATCTGTAATGGAATCAACAGGGCCTTTTATATTGTCGAATGTCCCTGAAATTACATTAAGCGTCACAAGATTATTGTCAGATTTCAAAACCGGGATATCTTCTTTATTGATACCCTGGTACTTCACCGGGCCCATTTTGAGTTTTGCAGGAAGATTGATCCAAAGCTGTGCAATATCCAGCATGCCTCCGTGTTCTTTAAAATCGTCAGACGTATCTTCTGTATGCACAATTCCCCTGGCAGCGGTCATCCACTGCACACCACCTTCTTTGATGATACTGGTTGTACCCAGGGAGTCGTGATGCATCACATCGCCCTCAAATATGAATGTTACCGTTTCAAATCCACGATGCGGATGTGGCGCAAAGGGTAGGCCCCTGTTAAAAGGTTCAAATTTCTGGCGGCCATGATGGGCCAGCATCAGGAATGGGTCGAATTCTTCAAAAGGAAGATCGTTGAAGTGATAGGCAACCAGGTGTCCGACATAATTAAGATCAGGTTTTAGAATTCTTTTTATAGTACGTAATGACATAATAATATTGTTAATTAATCAGGACATCTAAAAATCCATTCTATTTGCCTCATCCTGAATCCTTCTCCCAAGGAGAAGGGTAAGCGGTAGGTTTTTAGATGTCCATTAATGTTGCAACAACAAAATGATTGGGTATTTTAGTTTCGTTGGCAATATTAAGGATATCCTGCGACTGTTTCTGCCCTGAAATTGTCATAACTTTGCAGGCAGAATAGATGTTCAGAACCAAACCCGCATATAGATTGTAGTTCATTCAAACTATGGAAATAGAAATCAAAATACCCAGTGTTGGTGAATCCATTACCGAAGTAACCCTTGCATCATGGGTGAAAAAAGATGGTGATACAGTAAAACAAGACGAAGTAATAGCTGAAATAGAATCAGATAAAGCCAGTTTCGAGCTGAATGCTGAACAAGCAGGAACGCTACATACTCTCGCTAAAGAGGGAGATACAATAAAAGTTGGGGCAAAAATAGCAACGATAGATACCGCTGGAGTCGCAAAAAATCCGGAACCGGAAAAAGTGGCAGCACCGACTGAAGAAACTGCAAAATCCAGCCCGAAACCAGAACCCGCTAAAGCTGAAACAACGACAAAGAGTGACAGTTATGCTGTTGGAACTCCTTCTCTTGCAGCAGCCAAAATACTGGACGAGAAAAATATTCCTGTAACTGAGGTAAATGGCACCGGAAGAGATGGAAGGATTACAAAAAATGACGCAGTACAGGCTCAGCCAGCGGCCCTTGTTGAAAAGCCATCTCCATCACCTGCCCAGCCAAAAGTTGTTGCTAATAGCCCTGTTTTAACGGGAGCCAGGAACGAACACCGCGAAAAGATGAGCACACTTCGCAAAACCATCGCCAAAAGGCTGGTGGATGCAAAGAACCTCACTGCCATGCTCACCACTTTCAACGAAATAGACATGACGGCGGTGATGGACATGCGCAAAAAATACAAAGACGCCTTTAAAGATAAATACGGCATCGGGCTGGGATTTATGTCCATTTTTACCAAGGCTGTTTGTGAAGCAATCAAAGAATTCCCGGCAGTAAATTCAAGAATCGATGAGAATGACCTGGTTTATCATGATTTTGTAGATATGGGCATTGCGGTTTCGACCCCTCGGGGACTTGTAGTTCCTGTAGTACGAAATGTAGAAAGCATGTCGCTTGCGGATATTGAAAAAAACATAGCCGACCTGGCCACCAGGGCAAGAGATAATAAACTTACGATAGAAGAAATGACCGGAGGTACTTTTACCATCACCAATGGAGGGGTATTCGGCTCTTTAATGTCGACCCCCATCCTGAATGCACCTCAATCAGCCATTCTCGGCATGCACAATATTGTTGAGCGTCCTGTAGCGCTTAATGGACAGGTGGTCATTCGTCCGATGATGTATGTGGCTTTATCATATGATCACCGTGTAGTGGACGGAAGGGAATCAGTGAGTTTCCTGGTTCGCATCAAACAAATGATTGAAGATCCTTACAGGATGGTGCTGGAGGTGTAAGAGCAGAAATTTGTGATTTGAAATTTGGGACTGGATTATTGATTGTTGATTTGTCCAAGATTTCTACAAGTTTTAACAAGACTATCTGTTAACTCATCAAATTTCTCATTAAAAGCTCCTAGGTTTGGATACGCTGTATCTTTATTACATAAATAGAAATCGCTAAAAACATATTCAGTTTTGTCGTTCATATTAGCAGTTCCTTCCCCAGTGAGAGGCATAACCACGGGAATTTGGCCTTTGGAAATTTTTCCATAATCGGTTTGATTAATCTTCGTTCTATGCCCTGCTATATCAACTAAATAATACTCATTTTGATCATGATAGCTATATTTTGTTTTCAAAATTAAAACACCATTGGAAGGGATTTCTATCAAACGATGCGAGTTTTCGATTTTCGGCTCTATTCCACATTTCTCGTTATATACAATTCTGAATTCTCCTTCAAAGTTTTCCGGAATTAAGAATGTTTGTTCAGTCATTAAGAAAAGCTTGGTATAAAGATTACTTAAGTTGATTGCTGCAAATTGAAAGATAATTGTAAGTGGGGCATAAAGTAAAATGGGGCCAATTGTCACATAAAGTTTTGCCTTTAAGGGTTTCCTGGAGAAAATGACTAAAACCACACCTATTATAAAAACAGGAACGCCCAAAAGAAGAAAATATGGCGTAATAACAAGTCCTACAAAACCAATGATTATGCATACTAATCCTGGCTTGAATAATTGATTTCTCAAATGCTTGTTATTATCAAGTCGAGCCTAATAAACTACCACTTCCTTTTTACTGACAGTCTGGCTATTCATGACTTCAAGAATATAAACCCCTTTCTTAAATCCAGCAATACCAACACTTGCATTTGAAATGCCTTCTGGAATCAATTGATTAAGAATCAATTTGCCATTAATATCATAAATCCGGGCATAAGCATTTTCAGTAACAGGATTTGAGAATTGCAGATTCAGGTTGTCGTGAACCGGATTTGGATAGATGCTAAAATCCCCGGGCGTGTTTGCATCAGCAATTCCGGAAGTATGAGTTATTTTGAAATAGACTGCACTCTCAATAAAACTTCCGTCATCGCCGGTGATTTTTAGCTTTGCCGTTTTCGATGTTACGTTTGGAATGGTCCATGTGTATGAATTATTTTGATTGGCTGGAGAAGAAACGCCTGTCGCAATGGTTACGTAAGTAAATCCCCCATCGATAGATACTGCTAAATCAACTTTTGTAACTGTATTTCTGGATCTCCAGTAGATCTTTGTTGTTGATCCGGCCGGTATTGAATCCCCGCCATTAAAGTTTAGCAGTTTTTCAGGCCATGCTATTATGAAAGGACCATTAATATCATAGACCGTAGAGCTTGATGCGTCTGCGACCATTATAAAGGCAGTATTTGTGGCTTTTGATGCCACGGTCCAGCTATACGGTGAACTTTCTGTACCAATCGCAGTATAATTTTTACCAGAATCAGTGCTGTATGAAAGGTTGGTTGAGCTTACATTTTGCTCCGTCCAGCTTATGTTTGCCTTATCTCCGGCAGTAAGTGTATCTCCTTTAAAATTACTTGTTATTTTTAAATTTTTAACTTCCTGATAATAAATATGCTGA
>Ga0207008_10054_pt1 | contig 34077 bp, 33 predicted proteins | sample Alteio_BWMinCont_83_FD_153489 | JGI IMG/M metagenome (GOLD analysis project Ga0207008, IMG submission 153489) | Enriched cells from forest soil in Barre Woods Harvard Forest LTER site, Petersham, Massachusetts, United States -... | ecosystem: Environmental > Terrestrial > Soil > Temperate forest >... | reverse complement strand
GATCAATCGGATCGGAAGCAGGTGCAGGGGCAACCCCGGCGACTTCGACTGCGGATTCCGTTTCCGGTTCCGGATCAGGCTCGGCAACCGCAACTGCCGCGTAACTAGCCTCTTTTGGAGCGGAGACTGGATCGGCGACCGGATTAGCGTCGCGCTGGGGCGCTGGCGCAGCTGAACCCATGATCACGGGTTCGGGCTGGCTCGACTGGGCTACGATGCGCGGTCCGGCAGGCGGACCGGACGACGTGGAATCCTCTTGGCGGGGAGTTCCCTTCCGCGCGGAGTCGGCGGCAAACGGGCTGACGTAGCTCGATCTGGCAGTTGCCGGCTGCTCGGTACGGCGCGGCTCAGGACCAGGGCTGCTACCGACGAGCGCCGGGCGGGCTGCGGGCCTCTGCGTTGCCGTAGCCGGCGCGGCTGAAATATCACTCAACAATTGCTCGATCGGGATCAGCTTCTGCGCGTGCGCCATCTTGAGCAGGCCCAGTTCGAGGTGGAAGCGTTGTTCCTGCTTGTATCCAAGCTCGCCGTGGGTGCGCAGCATGATTTGTAAGTGGCGCGTGAGATCCTCTTCGCTAAAGAGTTCGGAAACACGCGACACCCGCTCGCGCTCTTCGCTGGAGATCTGAAGTAAGGAGGAATCCTTACCCGCGATTTTAGCGACCGTGGCGTTGCGCAGGAAACACACCATCTGGCGGGCGAAGTGCGTGGGGCTGTGCCCTTCACCAATGAGATGGTCAACCTGGCGCAGAATCTCCTCGCTTTTGGACTCAGAGACCGCCTGCAGGAAAAATTCGGCGCCGAGATCAGAACGGTAATTGACTACAGGGAGAAGCGGTAAAGGCGAGGTTTCAAAGTTTCAGAGTTTCAAGGTTTCAAAGTGAACCCTGCAAGTTATCAACATTGAAACCCTGAAACCCTGAAACCCTGAAACCTTGAAACCTTGAAACTTTGATTTTCTGAGGTTCTATGGGCGGATTCAATCTGCAAGACCTGATGTCGAAGGCCAAGGCGCAGTACGAGTCTCTGCAGAAGAAAATGCAGGAGACCATCGTCGAAGCCTCCTCCGGCGGCGGCGCCATCACCGTCAAAATGGACGGTCGCAAGCAACTTCTCAGCCTGCGCATCGACCCCGAGGCCGTGAAGTCCGGCGACGTCGAAATGCTCCAGGACCTGGTGTTAGCCGCCGTCAATGAAGCCGCCCGCAAAGTCGACGCCCAGATGCAATCCACGGTCGGTGGAATGCTCGGTGGCATGGGTATCCCGGGACTGTGATTCCCAAACATTTCAACTTAAGTTTTCGTCATCCTGAGCGAAGCGAAAGACGTATGCAATCTCTCTCCACTAGCAAGAGTGTTCCATTCCGGCAGTCTGTGCTACGGATATGGCTTTTCCTGTTCCTTGCCGCGTTGGCCGCGGGACAGACCAGCGTTTCTCCACATAAAGAGGCCCCAAAGACCATGCACGCCACTGGACCATTCGACGTAAAAGTCACAGCGCAAGATGACAAATCAGACGACCCTTTGCTCAACCGCATGACCCTCGACAAGCAATATCACGGCGATCTCGAAGCGACGGGCAAAGGTCAGATGCTGACCGCCGGTACCGAGGTGAAAGGCTCTGGCGCCTACGTCGCGATTGAGAAAGTTACTGGCACGCTCAAAGGCCACACGGGCAGCTTTGTATTACAGCACTCCGGCACCATGACACAAAACGCCCCGCAACTCTCAGTGACCATCGTTCCCGACTCCGGTACCGGAGAATTGAAGGGCATTGCGGGCAAAATGACCATCAACATCGCCGCAGGTGGTAAGCATTCCTACGACATCGAATACACGCTCCCTCAAACGGATTGAGTAATTGTGCAATTTGGTAAATGAGGGATTCACACCTGCAGGTCCGCCTGCAGATACAATGTTCTCTGGCGGCAGTCCATTACCCAATTGCAAAATTACCCAATTCCCCAATGAACCGATTCGCCGAACCCATGTCGCGCCTGATCGATGAGCTGAAAAAGCTCCCGGGCGTTGGAGCCAAGAGCGCGCAGCGCCTGGCTTTTCACATTCTCCGCTCCAGCGATGAAGACGCCGAAGCCCTCGCCGTCGCTGTCCGTGATGTCAAAGCCAATCTTCGTCTCTGCTCCGTCTGCAACAACATTACCGACGTCGATCCCTGCGTATATTGCACCAGCCCCACGCGCAACCAGCGCCTGGTCTGCGTCGTCGAAGAGCCTACCAACATCGCCGCCATTGATAAGACGAAGCACTTCAATGGAGTCTTTCACGTCCTCCATGGTGCAATCTCACCTCTGCACGGAATCGGCCCGGAGCAACTCCGCATTTCGAATTTGATTTCGCGCGTCGATACGGGAAATGTCGATGAAGTCATCCTCGCCACAAATCCGACGATCGAGGGCGAAGCGACGGCCGTTTATCTCTCGCAGCAACTCAAGCGGATCGGTATGAAGGTAACGCGGATCGCCATGGGCATCCCCGTCGGCAGCGACATCGAATACACCGACGAAATCACCATGCTGAAGGCCATGGAAGGCCGTCGGGACATGTAGTTGTTGCAGCCCTGGACCCAAAACAGTTTACTTATCGGCTGGCCATCGATGAAACATACTCACGCGCATGCGCGAGTTCCGGCCTGGCAGATGTTCCCTTGTTGCACGCCGCCAGCAGTTGCCGATAATAGCCCGCAGCCTGGTCGCCCTGCTTCGCCGCCTCAGCCGCTCGACCCGCACCATAGACCGAATTAAATCGATTTGGACTCACTTTCAACTCCGCCTCATACTCTGCCAACGCCTGTTCCGGACGATTCATCTCCAGCAGCATGTCGCCCATCATCTCGTGAGCCGGCACGTTGCCATCGGTAGCAAATAGGCCGCCGTCCTTACCGGCAATGTTCTGAAGCAGCTTGAGCGCCTCCTCGTTCTTTCCCTCGGCATGATCAATCCATGCGGTGACCACTTGACTATCATCATCCACGGCACCAGCCGCGATCACTTGCTTCTTCTCGAGAAGCTTTTCGTGCAGACTTTTGATCAACTCCAGATTCTCTCGGGCCGTCTGCAAATCGCCCGATCGCGCAGCGCCGATAGCCCGGGCCTTGTACGTCAGTGAGCTATCTCCGTCACCGTTGTCAGTCAGCACGGGCAGTGCTACCGCCTCTTTCCATGAATGCAGCTCTGTCACATAACTTGCCGAATACTCAACTTCGGCGGAGATCTGCGGATCGAAATCCGCCCCGTACATGTTGTTCATCTTGGGCAGAGTCTTTACCCCTTCGATTACGCGCTTTGCCTCATCCTCCTGGCCCGACTGCAAATACGCGTACACCAGAAATTCCATAACGTGGTATTGGTGCCCCTCGTCTCCCATGTGCGTCACCGCCGCATTGCGGCTGGCCGCAATCGATGCCAGATTCGAATCGATATCTTCCTGCCACATCCCCAACCGCGCAAAGATGTGCGATGGCATATGCAGCGCGTGTGGCGCTGCCGGGGCGATCTGCGCATATCGCCGCGCCGCGGGAAGCCCCAATTCCGCCATTCCCGGCACGTCGTACGTATGGATCAGATAATGCGCCACGCCCGGATGGTCCGGCTCAATGATGAATAGCTTCTCCAGAATTGCTGCCGCCTGCTTTCGGAGGGCATGTGTCGGGTCGTCATCACGATCCGACCACTCCAACGCCAGCGCATAAAACGCAGCTGCTTCGTGATCGTCCGGATAGTCGCGATAAAGCTTTGCCATCCGCTTCAGGTATTTCTCGCCCCGTTTGTTATCGTTTTTCCGGGGATGGGTATAGATTGCTTCCTCAGCCGCAATGTATCCGCGTTCCCGCGCCGTCTTTGCATGCAGTGATTTCGCAATCTTGATCTCGTTCCAGCCCTGCATACGCTGCTTATCATCCGGTCCGGCCCACCGATTGAATGTCATTGCGATTCCCCAATGAGCCATCGCGCATTCCGGATCTTCCTTGGCAGCCTGCCGGAACACTGCCTCTGCGCTTTCGAACGCGAATGAATGCAACAACGCCACGCCTCGTTCGAAGGTTTTCTGCACGCGCAGATCGCACGAAATGGGGAAGTGCACCGTTCCCACCTGTTGCTCGGTGAGTTCAGCGTGCTCGTGCTGCGCCTGTGCAGTTGGGAAAAGTACGGTGATGACCAGAAGGGCTAAAAGTGCGGTACCAGATCTCATTCGGAATCTCTTCGCAGAGATTGTAAAAGGCAGGTCAGGTTTCGTGGGCAGCTTAAACGAAGCTGTCGCCGCCAAGAAACTCATTCATTTCTTCTTCCGTCGCGGTCAATCCCTCAGGCAAAGTCCCGCGATTGTACTCCGCCATGCGGTTCTTCCACTTGAGGAAGTCGGTGATGCTCTGCGGCTCAATCCGTACCTCCACGCGCCGCAGACTGGCCAGCAGCAGATTCATCTCATAGCGGAATCCTACTGCTGTTCGCAGGTTTTTCACCGATTCCTGCAGCATCTCCACGCGTCCCCGGCGGTACTCCAGCAGTCCCCAACCCGCAGGCAATTCTTCAATCTTGATGAGCCCCGGCAACGTCAGATAGAACCTCTCGCTGCCGACGCCGCGTTCAGGCTTCTTACGCCACGGCTTCTCCCGATCCACTATGAAGTCCGCCCGCGTCACCTTGCACTCCACCATGACCGAGTGGCAGGCCTGCTTCCATCCAATCGCGTCGGGCATCTCGCCGCTCGAGCATGCCTGCTCCGAGAGAACCACCCCGCAGCGATAAGACCGTAGCCAGCGCACGGCTCTCTCCACCAGTTGTGCGTGAGTCATAGGATCAGCTTCCGCTTTTCGAAGAACATTTATACTCTGCATCGAACAGCGGGCGAAAGTACCTCTGCAGCTTCTATGGACGACGAACCGCCCGCACTCCGGCCGCCGCTTGCCGCACCCCCGCAGCCGGACGCACGATCACCGGCCGTCGCAGCACCGTCTCCAGCAAATATCGTTCTGCCGCGACCGCCTGCGCTGTGGCAGTCCCTTCCGCATAGCCTTCGGCCGCGATCACGAGCGCCTCATTTTTCCCCAGCACCGGCGGTTTGCGCAGGAATCCATTGCTCCGGCGAGGCGCAGATGGCTGGCTGAGATTCTCAATTTTCACTCGCCGGACGTGCCCATCGTGCGCGACATCCAAAGCATTGGCCAGTCGTAGAATCGCTGCCAGCTGGATGACCGTTCTTTGGTCATCCGGCAACAGATCGCGCAGTTCCTTGTGATTCCGCGCTGGCAGCGCCCCCGCATGGAATCGCGCGACCAGACCGGCTCTACGCATGTCTTCTTCCTTCCACCCCAGCGGGGTGCCATGCTGCTTGATCAGTTCTAGCGACTCCTTATGATGCCCCTTGTCCCCTTTGGTCTTCCCGACATCGTGTAAGAGCGCGCCCAAGTACAGACTGGCCCGCGCCTCATCCGAGTCGCCATGCCCGTTAGCGCTTGCAGGCTTTCGAAACAAGCCTGCTCCGTTCAGGGCATCATAAAGTTGCAAACAGAGCCGCGCCACGCGCTCGGAATGCGCAAAATCCGGATCCAGCGCCTTCGCCCAAAGCTTCATCCTTCGAGTCGCAATCTCTTTAATCTGCTTGCCTTGAGGCAGTCCAGCGCGCCAGCTATGCCACAGAGAATCGTCTCCAATGCTCCGCGCTCGATACTCGTCAATCCGCTTGGTACGCTCTTCCACAATCCGTTCGTGCCACGCGTTGCGCGAGGCCGGGACGGGAAACACGTGACAAGAAATCGCTGTCGCCCACAACACGTCCAGATCGTGTACTTCTCCGAGCAGGTCCTGCATGTGCTTCAGATCGTCGGACCACTTCTCATGCTCGGCCGGAAGAAAGTTTTCCACGATATAGCGGAAGCGCTTGATCCCGATCCGCAGGGTGTGCAGCGCTACCTGCGAGCGCGTGCGCATGGCCCGTGTGTGCAGTTCGCGCGCCGTGGTCCAGCGCTCCAGCGCCAGATGCTTGAACACAATGCTGCCCGGACGGATCCGTGAAGTCCGAATCGGCAGCGACCTACTCCATTGCCGCCACTGCTTGCGATCGAATTCTTCAAGTGCTGCTCGAGCTTCGCGCTTTTGCTCTGCCTCCCGCCCCTTAAGAATGTAGAGGAGCGCCTGCGCTGCCGAATCGTGAGAATGATCCTGCGAACTCACGAACGTTGCGCTGATCTCATCCTTCGCCGAAATGTCTCCCGCCGCATCCGGCAACGTCTGTGGAAGCACCACTAACGCGGGAGTTTGTTCTGCATTCAGTTCAAGCTTCTCGATCCACTCCATCATGATCTGAATGTCGCGCAGGGCTCCGAGTCGTTGGAATAGCTGCTTGCCCGCCTTCTTCATCGCTTTCCACGAGGGATCGGGGTCCATGGCCATCATGCCGTCTGCAAGGGAGCGGCAGCGGCGCAGCGCGACGCGCAGGTCATGCACCGGATCGGCGCTGAAATCGGCCGCTACGTTGTCGCATTCGTCCAGAACACGCAGCATCCAGTAGCGCAGGCCGGTCGGCTTGGAGGTGGATTTCAAGGCTTCTTTTGCTCGGGAACATTCTACTGAGAGTCGCCAGCAGCGTATAGTTCGCCGCAGCCAATCCGACCGCCGATCCCGGCCAGATTACCGTGGTTATGTTTCCGTCGGTCGATTTCAAAGCTCTAATGGTCCAACACCAAGGAAGAACCATGCTTCGGGGACGAATCTTACATCTCGCCTTGATTGTCTGCGCGGCGCAGCTTTGCTTCGCTCGTGATTTGGCAATCGTTACCAACAAGAGCAACACCACTTCCGCGGTGGCGGCGGCTGACCTGGAAAAGCTGCTGAAACTCGCCGTGCCAACCTGGCCTGACGGCAAGAAGGTAAAGATCTTCTTGACCGATCCGGGCTCCGTCGAGACCAAGGCGATTCTGTCGCGGATCTACAAAATGACGCCGGCCGAAATCAAGAGCCTCGCCGAATCTCACAAAGCTGACATCCAGATTGTGAGCTCCGATGACGTCGTCCTCAATATGGTCGATAGCAATCCCGGAGCGCTCGGGGTCGTCAACGTGTACTCCATCAACAGTCAGGTCAAAGTTCTGAAAGTCGACGGAAAACTCCCCATGGAGCAAGGCTACCTGCTGCATGGCAATTGAACGGAAGAATTCAATGAAGCTTCAAAACATTTCCGCACCGATGACGTTCGTGATCGCACTGGCGATCCTTGCCTCCGTCTGTTCAGCCCGCGCAGACTCCACTCCCGCGACTTTGCCCGTCACGACTTCTTCACAGGAAGCCGCACGTTCCTTTGAGACCGGGATGGTCTACTACGAAAATCACAAGTGGAACCTCGCCGTGGACTCCTGGAACCAGGCCATCAAGGCGGACCCGAACTTCGCGCAGGCTTACGTCTGGATCTGTTTCATAACCGGCGATCCAGCCGAGGAGGCTCGCGACCGCGAAAAAGCGAAATCACTGATCCAGAAGGTCTCGCCCGGAGAGCAGTTGCTCATCAAGTGGCTGGCGGGCGTTCGTGAGGAACACTACATCGACGGGATCATGGCCATGAACGATATGCTGGCTATGTTTCCCCACGACAAGCGCCTGAATTTCATGGCTGCCTATTGGCTGTTCCGCTGGCAGGATGAGTACGAAATTTCGAAGAAGTTCACTTTGCGGGCTCTTGCCGAAGACCCCAACTACGCACCTTGCTACAACCAGATGGGCTACATCTCCTCGCGCGAGGGTGACATCGATAAGGCACTCGGATACATCACCAGATACGTCACACTTCTGCCCAATGAGCCGAACCCTCACGACTCCTATGGCGAGATGTTGCGCTTCGCCGGCCGTTATCAGGAAGCCCTGGGGCAGTATCACACCTCACTGAGCATCGATCCTACGTTCTACATCTCTCAGAAGGAGCTGGGGGAAACCTACTCTCTGATGGGCGAAGAAGCGCAGGCGCGAAAGGAATATGAGAAGGCCATCGAGATGGCTCCGAACGGCAGCGCGAAAGCGGAGTACGCCCAAAAAATGGCTTTGACGTATGTGCGCGAGAAAAAGTACTCCGACGCGGACGCAGCCTATCTCGCCGCTGCCTCGAAAGCACACTCCCTCGAGCAATGGATATGGGAAGCCCGGGCGTACCGCGTCATGGCGATGTACGAGCCCGATCAAGCCGCGGCCCTGAAGAATCTCGATCACGCGGATGCGCTGCTCGCCTCAGACACCGGCAAGGTTGCCCAACTTGATCTCGACGAAGAAAGAGCCCACGTATTGCGAGTCCGGGTGGAGCGGGCAGTTTCTGTGGGAGACTACACCACCGCCCAGAAGGTGGTCGGGCAGTTGGAGGCGATGACGTCTTCGGGTTCAAGCGGTAACCAGCAGCGCATCTATCGCGGCGCCGCCGGAACGCTCCTCGCAGCGCAGAAGAATTATGCCGACGCCATTCCGCAACTGGAAGAGGACATTGCAAATCCGCTCTCGATGAAGCTGTTGATCTTCGCTTATCGCGAGACTGGCGATGCCGACGAAGCTGGCAACCTCATCCGAAAACTGGCGGCCTGGAAGGTACCCAGCACGGAAGAAGCGCTGGCCGGAACTGATTCTGCCGGAACCAAGAGTATGGTCGCGGCGCAGAAATAACCCGGACCTCACATAGGTCTTCCTCTTACGGAAAGAACTCTGTCATGTCAGGAGCGGTGGCAGCCGCTCCCGGCAAGTCAGCCACTCCCAGCCCTTCCATCATCAATCGAAGCGTGCTCTCGTGCTGGTAAAGAGTCGTGGACTGATATCCGCTGCGAACCAGCGGGCTCACCAGAATACAGGCGACATGACCACCGCCGTAAGCCGTATCGCTGTCTTCCGACTCGTCAAACACAATAATCAACAGTGAATTCTTGAAAGCCGTACTTGCCAACAAAGGTGCAATGTTCGCCGAGAGCCACTGATCGGCCGCCGCCAGTTTCTGTGCGTCGGTGCAAGAGCTCAAGCCCGCGGGACAGTTGTGCGCGTCATCGTTTACGTTCGGCACGATGAACCCGTAATCCGGCAAAGCGTTGTTCGCCACGTCAGCCGCAAGTTGGGTGAAGGGAACAACATTGTCAGCCTGAGACGAACTCTGTTGCACGTCCGAAAAATATACAACCGGATCGTGATGTTGCAGGTAAGCGCCGCTGTCTCCTCCCAGATATCCCACCGAAGGCAGCGATTCTGCGTACGCCTTCCAGGTTTTTCCGGCATTCGTCAAAGCCCGCACGACATTATCCTGTGTGACCACTCCGTTGAACGAATCGCCTGCCGTCCCAGTAATGGACGTTCCGGCCCCTACGGTGAGCTCGAAATAGTTGGGCAGCGACGGATGCGCGTCCGCATAGTACTGTGTCGCGAGACTGTTCGCACTGGCCAGACTGTTCAAGTAGGGCATATTCGCGCTGCCGATCACATCCGTGAAGCTGTGATTCTCCTCCACCAGCACAAACACGTGGGAGAACTGCGGAATTCCCGAACCTTGGGAAGCCACATTTGTCAGGTCAAAATTCGCGGAGCCAGCTACGCCGTTGACGGAAGCCGTCACCACATAAGCTCCGGCAATATTGTTCGCGGAAAGGGAAGCGGTTGCTACGCCGATGCCGTCGGTGGTTTCAGAGGTCGCATTCGTCCCGTTCGCAAAAGATGCGCTTGCCCCGCTTGAAGGTGCGGTGAAGGTCACAACTTCGTTGGCGATCGGATTTCCCGATGAGTCAGCGACCGTGGCTTCGAGATCTGTCACAAAGGCCGTCAAGACCGTCGCCGACTGGCCGCTGCCCGCGGTCGCGGCCACCGAAGGTAGAGACAAGTTAACCGTCAGAGTCGCTGGTCCACCAGCCGCGCTTCCCGCACTGTTTGTGACGACCACGCTGAACTTGCCGCCATCGTCGGCGCTACTCGTCGCCGGCGTGGTGTAGGTCGCCGAGGTTGCCCCGTTGATCGAGTTTCCGTTCTTGCTCCACTGAAAGGTGAACGGCGAGGTGCCGGTTGCTGCCACAGTGAAAGTTGCCGTGGCCGGTGCGGTGACCGTCTGACTCTGCGGTTGCGTCGTAATCGTGGGTGGAACAACTCTTGGCGAAGGATTCGTCGGCGGAGTTGTGGAAGTAGGTGAACTGGAACCTCCACATCCCCAAGCCGCTATCAGTAGCAGTGAGATCGCGGTGAAGAAGACTGCGGAAAGAATTCGCTCGAAGAATCTGCTTGACTGGACCTTCATTTACTGCCCTTTGGGCGGGAAAGGCATCTCCTTCTAGCGCGCCGTCGATTCGATGTCCTTGCGCCCATCGCGAGTTGTTCGATTTCTTCTGCAGGAAAGAGAATTCAGGCCGGCAGGAATGCAGTCAGTTAGAGGCGCACGACCACAACGACAGAAGGTGCGCAAGCCGAAGTCAAACCAGTCTCAGCGGGAGATGACGAGGAGTTTTCCCAGCACAAGAACGTAGCCCACGATCGCAACGATTCCATGCGTCCGGATGGCGCGATAGCTGGCCGGCCATGGGAACATCAACACGCCGAACACAGGCTTCAACCTGTCGGGCCAGATCAGGCCAGCGACGCCAAAAATCAGGTTCAGCTGCGCAATGATGCAGAAAATCAGATTGTCCATGGGACTCATCCAGCGGGGGAATCTCATTGTATTAAAAACGTTCTCATTGTGGAAAAGGAAGTTACCAACGTAACTAGGCGAAAGAGGCTAGAGTTCAACCCCCCGCGACCCGAAACCGCCTGAATCTGCATCCCCACTTGCCATTCACTTACTTCCGTAACGTTTTAGACCTTACCGTTTCGTCTTACCCTTGAGGTGCAAATCCGGCTTTCGAGGAGCTTGTTATCTCCGGCACTGACACATCTCAAGGAGCGCGTGCGGCTTCGGCGCGAGCTTTCGTTCATAGCCTGAACATCCTTATTAAATACGCGCGGATGTATGGCTACGAACACAAGCGCACCGAGGCTCAGTTTGAAACCACGTGGAACGAACTGCAGAGTGCCCTTCCTTCCGGCGGGTTCTTGCTCGGCGTTTCCGACAACAAACTCCTCCTCGATGGAATCCCTCTGGAGTCTGGTCAGGCAGAGAAGAGCTTCGCAACCCTGCTCTCCACGGCCGGCCTTGCCAGCTTGCATTTTTCCAAGGAAGTCACCGAAGAGGATTTCGTGCGCCTGGTGCGCGCGTTCATGGTGGCTGGCTCCAAGGCTGGAGATGTATCGAAGCAGATCAAGGAAGCGCTGGCCGCCGGCAAGCAAGGCAGCACCATCAAGATCAACGAAGTAAAGTTTGTAGCCGCCGATCCTCTCACCGGCGACGTAAGCATCGCCGCCCAGATCGCGGCGCAAACTCTGGGGCCCGAGTTCAAACAGTGGTTGAACGATCCACAGAAATTGTTACAGCTGATTGCTGCAGCTGAAGGCGCAAATTCCGGCGGTGGTACGAGTGCCGACGGTACGCCGATGGTTCCTTTGGGTAGCGTTCCGAATATCCCGGTTGGCCAGTCCGGTGGGGTTCCGGTCAAAGGTGCCGCTGGTGCCGGAGGCACGGGTACAGGTGCCGCTCCCGCTTGGACGGGCGGCATGGTGCCGCTGCAAGAGCAGGAAGTCGTTCAAGCCATCCGTTTGCTGACGCGATTCGGGCAGGTGCAGCAGGATCCCGGCGTCAAAGAAGAAGATCTGCAGAAAGAACTCAGCCAAGCCGATCCGAATACGCGGTTGAACCTGCAGCAATTGCTTGGCAGTCTCGCCGCCAAGGCCACAACTGCGGAAGAAGAAGATACTCCGCTGCTGATGAAGGCCGCTGAGCATATGGCGATCCGCTTCGCGCTCGAGCGTTATCAGAAGGGTGAAGTGAAGGTTAACGCCGTCCACCAGATGATGGAGCACATGAGCCGCCAGATGGACTCTCTGCGCCAGATTCTGAAGATGCAGGAAGAAAAGATGAGCAAGGCCGGGATTCTGGTTGAGTCCCACGCTGACATCCTCGACCGCATGTTCTGGTCCGAAGTGCCCGAGGCGGGAAAGAAGAGCGTGCTGCTCTCCCACGAGGCGCCCTGTGTGCCTCCGCGCAATCTGCGCCAGTTTGTGGAACTGCTCCTCGATCGTGATGACCGCCAGCTCGCAACCGACATTCTCAATAACTACTCCGGCTGCCTGAGCGCGAGAGATAACGAGCCGCGGCGCAGAACCGCAATCGGCCTCAGCCAGTTGGCCGACCTCTATGCGCGGCTCGGCGGCGAGCCGATGGGAGTGGCCGTCCGCAAGCTCAGTGAACAAATCATCGCCGAAAAAGATGCCGAGATGCAGAGCCTGTTCAGCGCCGCCTTTGTGCGACTGAGCCAGGAATCCAGTGCGGCCAAGAACTACGGCGCGGTCAATGAAGTCTGCGCCGGCATGGAATTGATCAGTGTGGAGCGCCCGGTGCTGATGGCTGACTTGCGCGCCCGCGTCGGAGTCGAAAATCGTCTTCCCGAATTCATTGAAGAAGCCATTCACATGGCGCCGATCGTTCCCGAGATGCTTTCGATTCTGCGCCGCACCAGCCAGGCCGGAGCCGAACACCTCGCGGACCGCTTTTTCCGCTGCATGCGTCGCGACGAGTGCGACCGCATGATCGAACTGGTGAAGGAACTGGGTTCACCGATCCTGTTGCAGCTGCGCGAGATTCTTCGGACCGGTCAGCCCCGCCAGGCATCCAGCGGCGTTGGTCTGATTAGCCGCCTCGACGTTGGAACGCTTCTCGAGCTGCTGCCCTCGCGTCTTCCCGAGTGGAACCGCTTCTATCACGACATCGTTGTGCGCCAGATTGCGTACGGCGCCGCCCCTGATCGCGGCCGTACCTTGCTCGAACTCGCAGAAGTCCTCGACCCGCTCGTTTTACCGGAAGCCGTCGACGAAATCGGCATGAGCGGCGACATGACCTCGGTCCCGCCGTTGATCGCCATGGCTCGCCCCGGCGATGCGGCGTCGCGTTCCCCCTACATCCAGTTGAAGGCGATCGAGTCGCTTGGCCGTTTGAAAGACGCCGAAGCCGTCAGCACTCTGCGCGATATTCTCGAATCCAAGAAAACCTTTGGTTGGGTTTACCACCGCGAACTTCGCATCGCCGCCGCGCAGGCCTTGTCGAAGACCGATCCTCGCTACAGCACGCAGGTCATGTCTGACAGTGGCCTGGAAGCCGCTGAGTTGGCGATTGCTCCTCTGGACGCTGCTCCGGCGTGCCCCTGGGTGCGCCAGCGACGTTACGAGCGCATGATCCTGGCCAAAACAGTGCAGGGAACCATCGGCAGTTCGTGGGGCAAGTCCAGGATCCAGATCCGAGAACTGAGCTTGGGCGGCGGCATGGGCACCAAGGAAGACAATCTCCGCATCGGCAGCGAAGCCGATCTGGAAATCTCGCTGGGCATGCGCTCCAAGATTCGTGCCCACGTCCTGCTGCGCCGCGCTCGGGTCAACGAAGTTGGATTCGAGATCGTCAGCACCGATCTCGAAAGCCGCTACAGGCTGCGCCGCCTACTGGTCGAAGCCATGAACGGTGCTCCGCAGAACAAAGGTCACGAGTGGGGCGGAGAGAGAAAGGTTTAATTCCTGAGTTTGCTCGTAGCTCGTAGCTCAAAGCCCGCAGCTGAAAAAGAAAAAGCCTCTGCCCAAGCAGAGGCCTTTCACTTCCCAAAACTTCCTACTTCACCTTCAAGAAAATGATCGCCAGGGTATACAGCGCCAGCGACTCGATCAGCACCAGACCCAGAATCAGCGCGAATGTAATGCCGGGCCGGGCCGCAGGGTTGCGGGCCAGCGACTCGGTAGCCGCGGCTACGGCTTTGCCTTGAGCGAGGCCGCAAACGGCCGAAGCGATTGCCATGGAAAATCCGGCGGTGATGGCGACCCAGCTGGCATCGCTCATGCCCCCGCCTTGTGCGAAGGCAGGCATGGCGAAGCACAGGGCCGACAGAATCATGAAAATACGGCTTGCGTAACGCATGGTGTTGCTCCTTGTATGAATTGCCGCCAGGAGGTGGTTGACGCCATACCGTGCAGACGCCCTCACACTGACGACCGTGGCCAGTGGCCAGTTGTCAGTGGTCAGACTTGCGTCTGACCGTTGGCAACCGTTCACTAGTACCTATCACTTGAAACTCAACTCTGATCACACAGCACTAGCCACTGACCACTGCCTAGTGCTCTTCCGCCACCGCTCCCGACACGTAAATGATCGCCAGCAGCATAAAGACGTAAGCCTGCAGAATCGCGACAAGAATATGCAGCGCCATGAATGGGATTGGGAAGCCGATCGGAACCATCGAAAGGAAAACTAGCGTGATCAGATCGCCGGCAAAAATGTTGGCCCAAAGACGCACAGTGAGCGAAAGCAGGCGCGCAAAGTGGCTGATCAGCTCAATGGGCAACATCAGCGGGGACAGCGCTGGTATTGGTCCGAGAAAATGCTTCAGATAGCCAATTCCGGCGTGCTTGAATCCCTGCGTGTGGTAGTAAAAAAACGAGCAGATCGCGCAACCCAGAGGGACCACCGGAACTGCCGTTGGTGATTCGAAGCCGGGAATCAGCCCAATCAGATTGCAGATCAATATGAAAATGAAAACGATAGCAAAAAAAGCCGTGTATTGTTCGCTGTGATGCCCGATGATGTCCCGACTCTGGCTGAGCACGAATCCTTCAATTGCCTCAAACGAGTGCTGCAGCCCGCCCGGAGATTCCACTGACAGCCGCGAGCGCAGCAGCAGGAAAAGAATCAGCAGAAATGTGAAGACCAGCAACTCCATCGCGAAGGAGTCGCTGATGGGGGCAGACGGGTATTTGGGCGCAATGTGGAGCATCCGCAACAATGCGGTGACTGGTCCAGCGAACAGGTGATTCAGGATTTGTGTAAACCAGAGTTGTTCGGGCACCGCTGCTCGCTCCTCAATTCCGGGTGCCCCATTTCTGGCCGGTTTTGCCAGAAGTGGGGATTTTCCCGCGATCGAAACCAGCTAGATCCGACGGGACAAAGCTGCGTACAACTCATAAACGGCTTCGCAGGCAATGGCCCCCACGGGCAAAAACAAGCCCGCGAACAGACCCCTAAGACTCGCGGGGAAACTGGTTAATATAGCATATGCAGCCACCCCCAACAACCCATACCGCAACAGGAAGCGCGCCACGATCCCCTTGCCCGACTGTGGTTTACCGCTATTCGTGACCCGGTCGGCAAGCCCGGAAACCCCGCTCTTCAGCCAATGAAAATTGAGATAGGAAATCACCGACCCAACCAGGAAACCGGCTCCTGCCCGCAGTCCAAACAGGACCCACGCAGCCAGCGTGCACACCGGCGCCAGCACCAGCATGAAATTGCGGATACGAGGCAGTGCGGAGACGTAGAAATTCTCCGACGAATTGGGCGCTGCCGGAATTGGGGAGTTCGACATGGTGCACTAGCCAGATCGCCCGACAGAGACTCCTGCCGCGAGCACCAGGTAGCCACAGAACCGGGCTTCGTGCCGACACCCCAGCAATTACCTCGGCCGCTGCCACGCGCGATGCGATCACGTGCCGCCATGCGACCGCGTACGATTCAGACGATGCTGCCAACGCAACCGGGGAAGAGCGGCCGTTTCAGGGCCGCGTCGGGGGCACATAGAGTCTCAGGGCTTTAGCCCCTGTGTTCCGTTCTTCCTGCAGGTGATCTCACTTCGTGTCCCGCGCCACCGTGCGTATCAGCTCAATCAGTCCACCAACCGTCCCGAGCAACAAGCCCACGATACTGATCCAGTTCTTGTGCAGCCACCGGTCCAGCAGCGCCCCGATCAAATAACCCGCGACAGTCCCGGCGGGAAGCATGAACGCCAGCTGGCTATAGCGCCCCACTTGAACCCAGGGGCTTTTGTTCTTGTCGGGATCGGGTCCGTTGGCGGGCATCGCAGCAAGTCAGATTTTACGCTTTAAATTGATGACGGAATATGTTGGCGTCGGCGGCCGCTCCGGCCAGGCGGACCCCCGGCACCTCAGCCATCTCGAGTTGTCATCCTGAGCGGAGATTTTGCAGAGCGCAGCGAAGCAAAATCGTAGTCGAAGGATCCCTACCCAAATCCCGGACCCTCAATGCACCAACTTCGCCACGCTTGCTGTCTTAGCGATGCCCAGGCTCCAGTTCACAATCTCGATGAACCGGTTCGGCATGACCCCAATGTAAATCGTCGCCAGCGCTGTAATCCCGAGCGCGGCCCGCATCGCCAGGCTCACGGGCAACCTCTCCTCGCCCTTTTCCGGTTCCCGCATGAACATCGCATTCGCGATCTTTAAGTAGTAGTAAAGCCCAAACACGGAATAGAGCACGCCCAGCGCCGCCAGCGCGTAGTGCTGTGACTCGATCAGGCTCAGGAAGATGAAGTACTTGCCCCAGAATCCCGCCAGCGGCGGAATTCCCGCCAACGACAGCATGAACACCAGCATAAGCACAGCTTCGACCGGGGCGCGCGAATAGAGCCCATTGAGATCGTCCAGGTCGTCCCCGGCGATGTTGCGGTGGCGCAGCGACGTAATCACGCCAAACGCCCCAATGTTCATGAACGTGTACACCATTAGGTAAATCAAAATGCCCTTAAGGGCATCCAGCAGAGGCTGGCTGGGAAACGCGGCCGTCGAGAGTACCACCATTGCCAGCAGCATGTAACCCACATGCGCGATCGACGAATAAGCCAGCAGTCGCTTGGTATTGGTCTGGGTGAGCGCTGCAAGGTTCGCTCCCGTCATGGTCGCAATCGCTACAAACACGATCAGCGGTCCCCAGGTGGCCCGCATCGGGAACATTCCCCACAGCAGGATGCGCAGCAGCATGGCCCACCCGGCCGCCTTAACCGCTACCGACATGAATCCGGTGATGCTCGTGGGCGCGCCTTCATAGGCATCCGGCGCCCACTGGTGGAACGGAATCGCCGCGATCTTGAACAATAATCCAGTAATCGTAGTGACCAGCGCGACGATCGCCACTGGCCGGTACTGCGGATCGAGAATGCGCCGCGCCAGGTCCTGATTGATCACTCCCAGGCTCGTGCTGCCGCTCAAACCGTACAGCAACGACAGCCCGTAAGCGAATATTCCCGAAGAGAACGCTCCCAGCAGCAGATATTTCAACGCCGCCTCATTCGAACGGCGGTCGCGGCGCAGAAACCCAACCAGCACATATGTCGAGATGGCCATCAACTCCAGCCCGATGAAGATCAGAACAATGTCAAACCCGGCGGCCATGCACATCATCCCGACGACCGACAGCAGCATCAGCGCGTAATACTCGCCATGATTCTCGTGTTCCGTCTCCAGGTAGCGAACGGAGATCAGAATGGCGATCGCCGTACTCGCCAGAAACAGATAGAAGAAATAGATTGCGAAGCGATCGACGTGCATGGTGCCGAGCATCCCGACATGCCCGTCCGGCAGCGTCATCTGGATCTTGTAGACTCCAGCTGCCGAAAAACATACGCCGATGAACGCGGTCACGGCGTTGGCCCACTTCATGTCCTGCGGAAGCATGAAGTCGATCAGCAGAATGCCGAGCGCAAACAGCACCAGCAGCGTGATCGGCAGCGCCAGCAGGTAGTCAGTCCAGACCACTAGTTCTTCCCCTTTGCCGGAGCCGCAACCTTTGCCGGAGTGTGTGCCGCAGGATGATTCGGTACCGGAGCTTTGTCCGTTACGACGGCAGTCGCTGCCACCGGGGCATTGGGCGGGGCCAGAGCCGGCTGCTGGACAGAAGCATTTACGGTGGCCCCGGCCTGCGGATAGTCCGGCCGCACCATTGCGATCGTATGATTCACCGGCTGCTCTAGGATCTGGAAAAACGGCTTGGGATAAAGTCCGATCCAGAACGCCATGATCAGCAGCGGCACAAACGTTGCCACTTCCCGCGGCGTCAGATCGTGCAACTTCTCATTCTTCGGATTCGTAACCGTCCCAAAAAACACGCGCTGGTAGAGCCACAGCAGGTATGCCGCCGCCAGCACCACGCCAGGCACGGCCCACAACGCCCACTTCCAGTTCTCCATGAACGTTCCCTGCAGGATAGTGAACTCGCCGACAAACCCATTCAGCAAGGGCAGTCCCATCGACGACAGGAACATAATCATGGTGATCGTTGCGTACAGAGGCATCACATTCGAGATGCCGCCGTACTCGGAGATTTCGCGCGTGTGCCGACGCTCGTACAAGATGCCAACGATCAAGAACAGAGCGCCCGTCGAAATCCCATGATTGATTTGCTGCAGCACCGATCCGCTTAACCCCACCGGATTCAGCGCGAAAATCCCCAGCGTGCAGAAGCCCAGGTGGCTTACCGACGAATACGCCACCAGCTTCTTCATGTCCTTCTGCATCAGTGAAACCAGCGCGCCATAAATGATTCCGATGATCGACAGCGCAATCATCCACCCGCGAACCTTGGTATGCGTGAGGACGTCAGGGAAGAAGGGAAGTGAGAACCGGATAAATCCGTACGTCCCCATTTTCAGCAGCACGCCGGCCAGAATCACTGAACCAGCGGTCGGCGCCTCAACGTGCGCATCAGGCAGCCACGTATGGAACGGGAACATCGGTACCTTGATGGCAAACGCAAAGAAGAAACTCAGGAAGAGCAGCGTGGCCGCGTACGGCCCATAGTCGGTGTAAATCTTCGGCGCAGTTTCATACAGCGACTGCAAGCCGAATGTGTAGACGCCAGTAATCGCGTGATGATGGAAGTACAGAAACAGAATTCCCAGCAGCATCAGCACCGATCCAGCCAGGGTGTACAAGAAAAACTTGATCGCGGCGTACAGCTTGCGCGGCCCGCCCCATATGCCGATCAGCAGGTACATCGGAACCAGCATCGCTTCCCAGAACACGAAGAACAGGAAGAAATCCAGCGCCATGAAGACGCCCAGCATGCCCGTCTGCAGCACCAGAAACCAGATGTAGTATTCCTTGACGCGGTTCTCGATTGCCGTCCACGACGAAAGAATCGAGATCCACCCCAGTAGCGTCGTCAGCATGATGAGCAGGAACGAAATCCCGTCGATGCCCAGCACGTAGCCCGCGCCGATCGAGGGAATCCAGTTATTCGCCGAGCCCTCCATGAACTTGAAGCCGGGCTCAAATCGCAGCGCCCAGAACGCCGGTACCAGCGGCAGCGAAATCAGAAAGCCGCCCAGCGCAAAGATGTTCGCGATCCAGCGAATGGCGTCCTTGTTCTCCTTGGAAACGAATAGAAGAACAAATGCGCCCAGCAGTGGCGTGAATAGGATGATAGATAGGATGTGAGATTCCATTGTCTTTGGACTCTTAGCTACGAGCTGCGAGCTATGAGCTTTGAAGCAACCCCGGCTTTGCTCGGCTCATTGCTCGAAGCTCATAGCTCGTAGCTTTCAGCGATACACGTAATAAAACACAAACCCAACCAGCCCCGCGGTCATCACCAGCGCATACCACTGCACCAAGCCCCACTCGAGCAAACGCGTGGGATAGCTGAGCATTCGCGCCAGAATCGCCGGGCCATTGACGCCGAGCCCGTCGATGATCCACTTGTCCCACCAACTTGAGATCTTTGCCGAGAACCGCGTAATCCAGCCCGCCGCGTTCACTGCGCCATCGACCACATGCACGTCAAACCAGGAACTCGCCTCGCCCAGGCCCATCACGCCCAACCGTACGCCGCCCAACTTCCGCCGCCCGGTGAAGAGATAGTCGTAGCCCTCGTCAACGTAGTACTTGTTCAGCAGAGTGTTGTAGAGCGGAGGAGATGCTGCCGCGATCGGTTCCACGTATCCTTTATCTGCGGCGTGGTACGAGCGTCCGGCCATCCACCAGCCAAAAGCTGCCGCACCGACCGACAGAATCATCAGCAGATATTCCGTGCCGCTGGTCTTTTCCTCTTCCTTCGTTCCAGCAGCCAGTTGTCCCGGATCTTCCTTCGCGACGACGGACGCCTCTTTCGCGAACACCGGCGCCAGATATGCTTCAAACCGGTTGGTTTCCGCATGACTGCCGACCAGCCGCGCCAGGCTCTGGGGGAATCCAAGGAATCCGGCAAATACTGACATCACCGCCAGCGCCACCAGCGGCATCGTCATCGAGGCCGGCGATTCATGGATATGGTGTTCCACCTCATGGCTCATCCGCGGCTTGCTGTAAAACGTCAGATAGATCAGCCGGAACATGTAAAACGCGGTCATCATCGCCGTCGCATACCCAATGATCCACAGCAAGTGATATGCAATGCTTTCGCTCGTCCACGCCTGCCAGAGGATTTCGTCTTTCGAGAAAAATCCGGCGAAAGGAGGAATTCCGGCAATGGCCAGCGTCGCGATAAACATCGTGCGATACGTAGTCGGGATCTTCTCCGCCAGTCCGCCCATTTTGCGCATGTCCTGCTCGCCCGACATCGCATGGATCACCGATCCGGCGCCAAGGAACAGCAGAGCCTTGAAGAACGCATGCGTAAATACATGGAAGACGCCCGCCGCAAACGCTCCCACGCCGAGCGCCAGGAACATATATCCCAGTTGGGAAACCGTCGAATACGCCAGCACCCGCTTGATGTCGTTCTGCACCAGCCCGATCGACGCCGCAAATATCGCAGTCAGCGCCCCGACGATTGCCACCACCTTCATCGAAGTTGGAGCCAGCACAAACAGCGCATTCGATCGCGCCACCATGTACACGCCAGCCGTCACCATCGTCGCCGCATGGATCAGGGCGCTCACCGGCGTGGGGCCTTCCATCGCATCCGGCAGCCACACATAAAGAGGAAGCTGCGCCGACTTGCCGCACGCCCCAACAAACAGAAGCAAAGTCGCCGCCGTGATGATCGGATCGCCAATCTGGAAATGCCCGCTGCGGGCAAGGTGATTCACATCCACGTATCGCAGCGATCCCATGTACCAGGCGATGAAAAACATCCCAAGCAGGAATCCCGCATCGCCGATCCGGTTCACGATGAAAGCCTTGTTCGCCGCATCGCTCGCCGACTTCCGATGAAAATAGAATCCGATCAGCAGATACGAGCACAGCCCCACGCCTTCCCAACCAACAAACATCAGCACATAGTTGTTCGCCAGGATCAGCGTCAGCATCGAGAACATGAAGAGGTTCAGGTACCCGAAGAACCGGTAATATCCGCCCTCATGCGCCATGTACCCGGTCGAATAAATGTGGATGAGCATCCCGACGCCGGTAACAAACAGGAGCCAGATACCCGAGAGCGGATCTAGCAGAAATCCAGCGTCCGCCTGGAAGGCAGCCGGAGATCCGTCATGTGTAACGTAGTTGAGATGCCCGCTGTCAGTCCCGAGCCATGTGTAGAGAATCTTCTGATACGGCTGGTGATTGTTCGCATCGGCCCATGCGTTGTATTGCAAAACACAGCCGCAGGCCATCAGAAATGCCAGCACTACGGCGCCTACGCAGACGGCGTTCACCGTCGATTTCTGCAGCCGCCGCCCAAAAAAGAACATGATCGCCGCGCCCAGCGCAGGCAACAGCGGAATGAGATAGATGTGGTCGAGAAAAAGCAATCCAGCTCCTGGCTGCTAGCCGCTAGCTCAACCACCTGCCGCCGAAGCTTTGCTAGGAGCTTGCGGCTAGGAGCTAGAAGCTGCTTTTCTACCACTTCAACAAATTCACTTCATCGACATTGACCGTCTCCTTATTACGGAAGAAGGCGATCAGAATTCCCAACCCCACGGCAGCCTCAGCCGCGGCGTCGGTGATAACAAAAATTGCAAATACCTGCCCGTGCAGGGCCGAAGCCCCGTGAATCCCCTGCCAGTACCGCGAGAACGCCACCAGATTTAGATTGACTGCATTCAGGATCAGTTCGATCGACATCAGCACAATGACAACGTTCCGCCGAGTAAGCACTCCGATCACGCCCAGAAGAAACAAAGCGGCGCCTAGCACCAGGTAATGCAAAGTCGAGATGTCAAGCAAAGCGTGCATATGATGTAGTGCCTAATCCTTAAGCCGACTGACCACTGACCACTGACCACTGACCACTGACCACTAGCCCCTGATCCCTGGCCCCTAACCCCTGCTTCTTCAAATCCTCTTTTTCGCCATCACCACTGCCCCGATAATCGCTACCAGCAGCAACAGCGACGCAATCTCGAACGCAAACATGTACGTCCCTGTCATACGATCGAACAGGAGCGCGGCAATCGCCTGCGTATTCTGCGACTCCACATACGAAACATTGCCCTGCGGGAAGAGCACCGCTCCTTTAGTCGTAGTCGTGTACACCGCAATCAGCAATCCGCCAAGTCCGGTCGCCGCCGCTATGCCAACCAGCCATTGTCGATTGAACTGACGTTCTTTCGCCGCGCGCTCGATTGAGATCAGCATGATCACGAACAGGAACAGCACCATGATCCCGCCCGCATACAAAATGATCTGCACGCCAGCGACGAACGGAGCATAGAGCATCAGGTAAAGTGCGGCCTGCGCCAATAGCGTCGTGATCAGCGCCATCGCGGAGTGCACGGCATTCTTGCGCGTGATGACCAGAATCCCGCCGACAATCATCACTGTCGCCAGCAGATAGAAGAAGAATGGAGTCGCAACTGGGGGATTTGCCGTAACCGGATTCATCAGAAGATCCTCCGCAGCAAATCCATCAGCCCGAACCACATCGGCACTACGACGTTAGCCCACACCTCAGATCGCATACCCACAACCGCCGTACAGACCAGCAGCGCAAGACCGGTCGGCAACAGCACTTTCCATCCCACTTTCATGAGTTGGTCAAAACGGTAGCGAGGGAACGTGCCACGATACCAGATATACAGGTACATAAATCCCGCAACCTTCGCCGAGAACCAGAAAATGTCGTTGACCCGTACTCGCACGGCAGGAACGAACAGCAGCAACCCGACCAGCCCCAACACCGCACCAAACCCCGCAAGGCCGATCGTCTGAATCTTGAAGAGCGGATGCTTCGGCATCCGCGCCGTGTTGTAGAAGCAGATTGCCGCAAAAAACAAGAAGGTAAGCCCTGGAATCAGCGAGAACGCCAGATCCCATGTCGACCCGCTCAGAGCATTCGGAAACGGCCGCAACCATCCCCCAAGCCATAGCGTCACCGCGATCGACGACACGGCAATCATCGCCGAATATTCCGCCAGGAAGAACAAAGACCAGCGGAAGCCGCTGTATTCCGTGTGGAAGCCGGCCGTAAGCTCCGACTCGGCTTCCGGCAGATCGAACGGCGCCCGGTTCGTCTCCGCCACCATCGCAATCGCAAAAATTCCGAACGCGATCACGCCCAAGGGAAAGAACTTGAACAGAAACCACACTTCCTGCTGCTGCTGTGCCTGCACAATGCCGATCATGCTCAGCGTTCCGCCCTGCTCGCTGAGACTCGTCATCATGACGGCCGAGACTACAGCCAGCCCCATAGCGACTTCGTACGACACCATTTGGGCGCTCGAGCGCAGCGCTCCAATCAGCGGGTAGTGCGAATTGGAGGCCCACCCAGCGGTCACAATGCCAAGTACCGCCAGGGACGACACACCCAGCATGAACAGAATGCCGATGTTCATGTCCGTGATGGCGTGCGTAGGGCCAAAAGGAACAACCACAAATACCGTGAACGCCGCCAGCACCACGATAAACGGTGCCACCCAGAAAACGATTTTGTCCGCGCCGTCAGGAATGATGTCTTCCTTCAGCAGCAGCTTCAGCGCGTCGGCGATCGGCTGCAACAGCCCGTGCGGTCCGACGCGCATCGGTCCCAACCGCACCTGCATGTGCGCCAGGATCTTTCGCTCCAGCCAGTTCATCGCGATTACCGCAATCGACAGACCCACGAACACAAGCAGGACATAGACCACGGCCCAGAAGATATTTCCGGCTGCTCCAGGAGTCTTGTCGCTATCAAGGTAAGACAGGATGTACTGAACCAGATCGTGCATCAGCGGTCCACCTCGCCCAGAACGATGTCGAGCGTGCCGATCACGGCAATCACGTCGGCAACCAGTTGCCCGCGGCACATCATGTCCAAGGCCTGCAGATTCACAAAGCTCGGGGGACGCACGCGAATGCGGTAGGGCTGCGTCGATCCGTCGCTCACGATGAAATATCCCAGTTCGCCCTTCGGAGCTTCAATCGAGTGATAAATTTCGCCCACCGGCGGCTTCATGACCTTCGGCACCTTCGCCATGATCGGCCCTTCAGGAATCGCCTCAACCGCCTGTTCGATAATCCTCAACGACTGCCGCATCTCCACCATGCGCACCAGGTACCGGTCATACGTGTCGCCGTTTTCCCCGGTGGGGATCTCAAAATCGAAATTCTTGTAATTCGCATACGGCAGCGCTTTGCGGATGTCCCATTTCACGCCGCTCGCCCGCAACACCGGCCCGGTCACTCCGAGCGCGATGCAGTCTTTCCCTGAGATGACTCCGACGCCCTTGGTCCGCTCCAGCCAGATGCGATTGGTAGTCAGCAGCTCTTCGTACTCATCGATCTTCGGCTTCACGAAGTTGACGAAGTTCCTCACTTCCTTCTCGAATCCTTCGTAAGCCTCGTACTGCAATCCACCGATGCGAAACGCGTGCGTCGTCAGCCGCGCGCCGCAATACTTCTCAAAAATCTTCAGGATCTCTTCCCGGTCGCGGAAGGTGTAGAACAGCGGTGTAATCGCCCCGATATCGAGCGCGTGCGTACCCAGCCAGAGCTGGTGGCTTGCAATACGATTCAGTTCGGTCAGGATAACGCGGATGTATTGCGCACGGGGCGGCGCTTCCACGCTCAGAAGTTTCTCGACCGCCTCGCAGTATCCCAGACCGTTCGAGACCGCGGCCACATAATCCATACGGTCCACATACGGATTGAACATCGTATAGGTGCGGTTCTCGGCGATCTTTTCCACGCCGCGATGCAAGTACCCGATCACGCACTCGAGCCCCAGCACCTTCTCGCCATCAAGCCGCAAAATGACGCGCAGCACGCCATGGGTTGCCGGATGCTGCGGCCCCATATTGATGACAAGCTCGTTCGAATCAAGGAACGTCTTGTCCGGCGTATCGAGATCAAGCGGCGAGAGTGTCTTCGGGTCGGTCATCTAGAAGTCGGGCTTGTTTCTGTGTTTCCCCTGTGTCCTCTGTGGTGAGTTTCGCCGTTATTGTCCGCTCTCGATGCCCAGGTTGATCTGCACCCACTCATTGTCCTGTTGCAGAATCCCGTAATCCTTGCGCAGCGGATGACCCTTCCATCCATCCGGCAGCAAAATCCGCTTCATATCCGGATGCCCGTCAAACTTGATGCCGAACATGTCGTAGACCTCGCGCTCCAGCCAGTTGCAAGTCGCCCACAGCGGAACCGAACTCGGCACCGACGCGCCATCTGCAATCTGCGCCTTCACCCGGATGCGCTCGTTGCGCGCAAACGAATACAAAACCCAAACCACATCAAACTGTTTCTCGCGCTTCGGATAGTGCACCGCCGTGACATCCACACAGTAATCAAATTGCTCCTCATCCCGCAGGAGCCGCAGAATCTCGGCAATCAGCGAGTGATCGATCTCAAGGTAGTTCTGGCCCAGGTGCGTCAGCGCATTGACACCCGAACCGTAGCAGCGCTTGAGCTTGGCGACCATCGTCGAGTCCCACGGTGTTGGCACGGGCCCGGCTGGCTTCGGGGGCGCTGGATGTCCGGCCGCTGCTGGTGCCGCGGGTTTCGCAGCTGGAGTCCCCGCGGCAGCCGGCTTTGCCGGAGCAGCGGGCGCCGCAGCTTTTGGAGGAGTCGATGCTGCCGCAGAAGGCTCTGTAGGAGTTGTTTTAGTTTCTGATTGAACCGAGCCTGAGGGTGTAGCTTTCACTCCGCCCGGGGTCGCGGGCTGTTCCGCCGTCGGTTTGGCATTTTCCGGCGGCGGCGGAGTGGGGGATTTGATTTCGTCCGACATAAGGCGACGGCGTAACTCTCCGGCGCAAGCTGCGTTCGAAAGAACGTTAACTTTTATCAGCTTGAAGGTATGGTGTCAACGACGCTGGGCACAAGAGTTTGTAAAAAATTTTCGCGATCCACGACCGCGGCACAATTTGAGGAACAAAATCTTGCGAAATGCCAATTCTGCGGGAAATGCGCTATCCGCGCGCCTGTGCCTGATACGTCTCGATCAAGTCGCGGATGCGTTGCGCATCCTTCTTGCGGTGGCCGTGGCTGGTAATAGGGTCGGTTCCACCCGTTGATTCGATCACAATCTGAGACCAGAACACTCCCGTGCTGATATGCACCGAGGCGATCTTCGACATCGCGATGCTCTCCTCGTTGCTCCCGAACAGCCGCGACTTCACCCGCGACACCCGCTGCGGGCTGATCACCAGCTTGGTAGGAAAAAAGAAGTTTCCCTGTGTCCACCGCGAAGCAGCAAAGGTTTCAGCCGGAGAAGAATCCATCGGGTTCAGTGCAGAAGCGCTCATCAGTCATCAAACGGAAAGCAAAATGGATTGCAATGGCTAAATGCCTAAATGATTAAATGACCAAATTCTACCTACACCCACTCGAGGGCGCCCTTCCCCCAAACCCATATGTATCCCACAATCAGGATCGCGAGGAAGATCAACATCTCCAGTAGCCCGAACAGCCCGAACGCCTTGAACTTCACCGCCCACGGAAACAGAAAAATTGTTTCCACATCAAACACCACGAATAAAATCGCGATGATGTAATAGCGCACCGTGTACCGCCCGCGCGCATTATCGATGGGGTCAATGCCGCACTCATACGGCATCAACTTGGTCTTCGAAGGATTCGATGGCCGCACCAGCTTGGCCAGCAATAAAGTGATAGGCAGAAGCGAGCCGACGATTACGATAAAAATAAAGATCGGAACATAGTTTTGTGGCATAGACAGGATTGCCTCTGCAATCGGCGCAGCAGGTCATGGTAGCGCCAACCGGGCTGCGGTTCAAGACGGAGGAGAAACTTTCACTACAAACCTTAGGTCGGACAGAGGAAACCAAAGTATCACGTGGGGAGTATGGCGTAACTCCAATCTCGCTGTCATACTCTGAGTCCGCAGGAGGTTCCCCCTTTGCCTGACGCATCCGGACCCCATCACTCCGAATTGCTGAAGGACCAGGTTTCACCCGATGACTCGAACTGGGTGAACGATGTGCCCTCCGTGCCACCGAGTCCGCCCTGGGGACGTGTCGATCGTATCCGCCTCTTCACCTGGGTCGGCATTGCGTTCGCCACACCGGCTGTTCTGGTTTTTGGCTTTCACCTTGGAGGGGGACTTAACTCGTCGGAGTTGACCGTGCAAGGCGAGTTGCCGCTGAAAGCCGTGATGGTGTTTTTTGTCGTTCTGGCCTCCTGGGTCGTCTCCCGCATAGAGAAACGCCCGCTCGACGACTATGGAATTCCGGTTCGCCGGGCATTCGGCGCCAGATTCTGGGAAGGAGCGCTCTGGGGCTTCGCGATGCTTTCCGCGATTCTGCTGGCTTTATGGGTCTCGGGCCACTTTCAGATTGACTCCGTTGCGCTCACGGGAAAGGGAGTTCTTCGCTGGGGACTCGCCTGGGGCGTTACGTTTCTCGCCGTTTCCTTGAACGAAGAGCTAGCCTTTCGTGGATACTGGCTCTTCACCATGTCCCGGCGCATGCGCTTCTGGCCGGCGGCCTTTTTCCTCTCAGCTGTATTTGGAGCCGCTCACCTCGGCAACCACGGCGAAAATATCCTGGGCATTCTGCAGGTAGTGGCAACGGGCCTGCTTTTTTGCCTGATGATCCGCCGCACCGGCACTCTCTGGTTCGTCATCGGATTCCATGCGGCCTGGGACTGGGCGGAAACTTTTTTCTACGGCACGCCCGACAGCGGACTTCTCGGTGTCGGCCGCCTCTTGAATACTTCCGTGCACGGACCCAACTGGCTCACCGGAGGCTCGGCTGGACCAGAAGGCAGCATCTTCGCGATGCTGATTCTTCTACTCTGTGCCGCACTGATCCATCTGCGCTTCCCGAAAGCAATCTACCCAGATCGACCCGTCTAACGAACCAAAACGTCTGGCCCGGATCTAAGCGAATCCATTTCTCGTCAGCGGCAACTCTCGCACGCGCTTTCCCGTCGCCGCGTAAATCGCATTGCAGATCGCCGGTGCCATCGGAGGCACTCCCGGTTCTCCCACGCCCGCCGGAGCCGCCGAACTCTCCACGATGTGCACATCTACGTGCACCGGCGCATCATTCATCCGCGCCACGGGATAGTCATTAAAGTTCGACTGATCGATCACGCCACTCGTCGCCGTGATTTCCCCGGTCCGCGCGATGCTGGTCCCGAATACTGCCGCGCCCTGAAACTGAGAGAGCACCATATCCGGATTCGCCACAATCCCTGCATCCACAGCCGTAGTGACTCGCGGTATGGTAACCGCCCCCGTCCCGTCGACTTCTACCTCAACAACAGATGCGACGTATGTCAGGAAGCTCCTGTGCACGGCCATTCCCATGCCCCAACCATTGCCGGATTTCTTTTTGCCCCAGCCAGCTTTGTCCGCAGCAATCTCCGCTACATGCCGCAGCCGCGTCGTGTCATACGGATATTTCCCTGCAATGTCCTTTGGCTGGTCGGCATCAACCATCCGTCCCGTTCCCAGCAAAGCCAGCAGATAGTCATACGGATCTTTCCCAGCCGCATACGCCAACTCATTCGCGAACGTCTGCACTGCAAATGCGTGATAGATGTTCGCTACCGAGCGCAGCCATCCAATGCGTACGTGATTCACCGCCGGACCATTCTCCGAACGGAAGTTCGGTACATCGAACGGAATCACGTTCCATCCCAGCGCCATCTCGCCGGCGCTGCCATAAATAGCGTCCTTATCGAAGGTAGACCCGATCGTTGGAAACACCGACCGCTGCACCCAAGCCTTCGGCATCCCCTTGTCGTCGACGGCGGCCTTGATATACATCGCCGCTACCGAGTGGTAGTAGTCGAACTTGATGTCGTCCTCGCGGCTCCAGACCACTTTTACCGGCTTGCCCGTTTTCTTCGAAAGCACCGCGGCCTCGACGGCGTAATCCGGCTTCGACTTTCGCCCGAACCCTCCTCCCAGGAACGTCACGTGGCACGTGACGTCTTCCTTCTTTATCCCGAGCGCCTTTGCTACTTCTTCCTGCACGCCCTGCGGATTCTGCGTCGGCGACCACACCGTCACCTTGTCCGCCTGCACGTCAGCCACGGCCACCGGAGGTTCCATCGAGGCATGCGCCAAATGCGGGGCATAGTATTCCGCCTCGATAACCTTTCCGCCTTTCGCAAACTCCGCATCCGGATCGCCGTTCGTATGCACGGCCTTTCCCGGTTTCCGCGCGGTCTCCTGCAACTGCTTTTTGTACTCAGACGACGTGTAGCTCGCGTTCGCGCCGTTGTCCCATTCGATCTTGAGATTCTTGCGTCCCTTGAACGCCGACCAAGTGTTATCGGCGATCACCGCCACTCCACCCAGAGGCTGAAAGTGATGCGGCGGTGTGAACGGAGAGATCGGAATTGTCTGTTTCACGCCTTTGACCTTCAGCGCGGCCGCGTCATCGACCGATTTCACTTTCCCACCCAGCACTGGAGGATGCGCAATTGCTGCATACAGCATCCCGTCCACGCGCACGTCCATGCCAAACACCGGCTTCCCCGCGCACACATCCGTCACGTCGTATCCCGGCGCAGGTTTCCCGATGTAGCGCCATTCCGACGGCGACTTCAGTTGTAACTCCTCCTTCTTCGGAACCGGTTGCTTTGCCGCCAGACTGGCCAACTCTCCATACCCGAGCGTGCGCTTCGACGTCTTGTGCGAAACGACATGCACTGGATCCGCGACGCACTCCGCTTCGGCCACGCCCCACTGTTGCGCCGCCGCGCGAATCAGCATCAGGCGCGCTGTGGCCCCAGCTTCGCGCAGCGTGTCGAAAAATTCACGCACCGAATGCGATCCGTCGGTATCCTGAGACCCATACCGCTCGTCGCCATCGCCCTGAATCACTTTCACGCGCGCCCAGTCGGCATCCAGTTCGTCCGCAACAATCCGCGGCAAACTGGTCCGCACGCCATTTCCCATCTCCGTCCGGTGTGCAACGATCAGCACCGTCCCGTCTGGCTGAATCCCAAGAAATACGCCGGGATGAAACGCCGTCGCATCAATCTCCGGCACCGATCCCATCCCGACGGCGGGTGCGCCGACAACGGGTGCCCCATTTCTGGCCGCCTTTGCCAGAAGTGGGGATTTCCCCACACACAGCACGAAAGCGCTGGCCGAAAGCATTCCCTGAAGAAAATTCCGGCGGCTCACGTTCTCAATCACGATACCTTCCACGCTCGTCTTCTCGATGGTGATCATGCGGTCTCCTTCGCCGCATCGTGGATCGCGGCCCGAATGCGCTGGTACGTCCCGCACCGGCATATGTTCCCAGCCATCCCGTCATCAATATCCTGGTCCGAAGGATGCGGCTTCGACGACAGCAGAGAAACCGCCTGCATGATCTGCCCGGGCTGGCAGTATCCGCACTGCGGCACACTCACCTCGGCCCACGCCTTCTGCACCAGGTGCGGACCGTGCGCCGAGATGCCCTCGATCGTCGTGATATTCGCGCCTTCCAGCTTGCCCAACGGCTGCTGACACGACCGCACGGCCTTGCCGTTCTGCAGCACCGTGCACGCGCCGCACAGAGCCATTCCGCAGCCGAACTTCGTTCCAGTGAGCCCGAGAATGTCGCGCAGGTACCACAGCAGCGGCATCTCCGGATCGCCATCAAATGTCTGTGCTGAACCGTTTACCTTGAGATGAACCATAGGCACGTCCTTCGATCGAGAGGTCAGAAAGTTGTGGCTATTTTACAGCGCCTGCGGGCGGACATGCATCGGCCATTTCTCAAATTTGAACGCCAAAAGTGGAGAGACGGGAAAATTTGGACCGACTTAAACCCGTTGTCATCCTGAGGAGGGCGAAAGCCCTCCGAGGGACCGTACGAGAGCAAGCACCAGCACTGCCGTCGTTGAGAGTATCCGTACCGCATGCACCGATCCCGATGAAACTCGAAACTCTACTTCTCCCAATGCGTAGCGGCGAACTTCTCCGGATCAAACGTCCCCGCATCCAGCTTCACATTCGCCTGAATATCCGAATAGTCCTCGGAAAACACCTTCTTCCCCTCGGAATAGACCTCGACTCCAGCCGCAATCCATGCCCCCGCCAGCGGCTGATAATGAATGAACCGGATATCATTCAGCTTCGAAGCATCTCCCTGCGCAGGCTCAATCACCCGCACAAACAGCAGCGTGTCTTTCGCGACCCAGAATTGCTTCGACTTCAAATCATCCTTATCCGCGCCGACGACATAGGCGGGCTTGCCCTCCCAAGTATCCTCGCGCACCTTCGACAAATCGTAGCCTTCGCTCTTCACCACACTGATCGTCGTCTCCGGCGCCTGTTTGTACACATCGAATCCCAGCACCAGCAGGATGTTCACCAGCGGTTGTTTCCCCACGACCTTATTGTCTTTCACGATCGTGACGTTCCCGTCGACCATCACGTATCCCTTGCCATCGCTCGCCGGACCGATATCGATCCTCAATTTGCCGGGCAGGGAAGCGGCCTCATACCAGGTCTCAGCCGAACTCGTTCCGTCCGCCTTGTAGGTTGTGCTTTTCTGGACGAACGTCACGTTCTGATACCACGACGATGAATAACGATCATGCATCGCCCGCAAAACGTCTTCACCGTTGTGCATGGTTTGAGCTTGAACAACATTAAGGGACAGCAGAGCGGCAATCAGGATGAGTCGGCGCATGTGAGTTGGACGAAGAAGTCGGAGAAGAGTATACACACGAGGCCGGAACGAACCGGGAAGGGTACGGCTGACAACCGTGCCGGGCCAACTGGGACAGATTTGAAAGGGCGCGGCTTACAGCCGGGCCGCCAAATGCCCACAAATCAGAGCGGCTTTAACCGCTGAGGTGCAGTCTCAGAGGTAGCCCAATTTGTCCGGCAATAGAAACACGCTCCGCGCCAAATCAGACTTGAGCGTCGCCTCATGGTAATAATGACTGAGGATCCCGGGTTTCCACTGCAGCAAGTCGGGATTTCGTCGTGCAAACTCATCCCAGCCAAGCCCCGGAGTCCGCGCCATCCGCTCGCGAATCAAAAAGAAATACGCGTGCGTGATCGTCTCATGGTAAAGCCCGGACTTCCCCCGGGCCTCCGCATACCGCTTGAGAGCCCGAGAGAATCGATCCAGCGCCTCCAGCGGAGGACATACGGACAAATAAGCAAACGCCAACTGAACATGATCCGCATGATGAAACTCCCCTGGCAGATTGTCGCTTTCAAACTGTTCAATAAGCGTGTGATTCATCATGACAACTCTCTATCAGAATTTTGGTGTGAGACACGATTCGCGTTGAGGACTGCCTGCGAACTTGCGGAGAAGAAGCGCGCACCGTCGTTCCGAAGCGAGCCGCGAAGCGGCGGTATGTGAAAGCCCGGCACGGCAGTGCCGGGTAGGTGCCAAAAACGAGAGCGAGTCCCGGAGGGACGCTACGATGGGCCCTTAGACCTTCGCGACCGCGATCGCAAACGCCGCCGCCGCATACACCACCAAGTTCCCCACTCCATACATCCCATGCAGCAGATGCAAAAGAATCGCCATCACAAACACCGCCAGCAACAACCACGCCCCGCGCACCGCGGTCCCCGGAATCAATAACAACAGGCTTCCGGCAATCTCGCCAAATCCCAATACCAGTCGGACAAAGGCCGGCATGTGCGTTCGCGAGAATTCGTGGGCCGCTCCCGGCAACACAAACATCACTGCTTCAATCAGAATCACGATCCCCAGCGCCAGCCGCAGCGCGATCATCCCGCATTTGCTCGTCATGCTTCCTCCCGACGCCTTCGCCCCGACTTCGCTTTGATCTCTTTCAGTCGGTGACTGGCGCTCGAATCCAGATCCAGTTCGTAAAACTTCTTCAGATCCCGAATCTTCTCGAGTGACGCCGGACTGAACGGCGTCTTGCCGTCGAACGCATGCAGGACGATCCCCTCCAGCACGTCTCCCAGCGTCATGTCGTGATATTCCGCGAACGCCTTGAGCACCTTGAGGATGCGTTTCTCCATCCGCACCCCGGTCTGCACCCGCTCAATCTGCAGCTTCGCCTCGTCAACCATGGTACCAGTGTACCAAACTACCAAGCAAAGACAAAAAATAAACGGAGAGAAGGGAGCGCAGAAAGCAAGGGGTGCCCCATCCTTCTCGCGTTTTGTGCGAGAGGGTGGGGATTTTGACGTCAAAGCAAGTGTCTATCTCTGCACCCGGCTGCCCCACCCTTCGCGATGTTCGAAGGGTGGGCACCACAGGGGAGTGGAGTGCCCGAAACACGGCTAAGTCATCTCTGCGGCGGAGCATGCCCAATCATCGTGTCGGCCCATTCAATGAAGTACCGCATGTTCGGCAGATCCGTATGCCCGCCATCATGTTGCCGCCAGGCAAGCTGTCCATCCAGCAGTCCCTGCCCGACCGGAGGCATCTTCGCTGTGTGATAATCCCCCGCCACATCGAGCCCCTTCGCGCCGAGCAGCGTAAACACCCGGCTCGCGTCCACGGTCGCCATAAAGCTCCCCTGCTGATCGAGCCACTTGGCATCCCCACTCTCCGGGATGCCATAACTGATGAACGTCAGCCGCGGCGCGCACAGCGCAATCAGTTCGTTCGAATCCACCGGAATATCTCCCGGCGTCTTGCTCCCAAACGTCGCCTCCGACGCCCCATACTTCATGAAGTTTCCGGCCATCCAGTAATACTCGCCGCCGGTCAGACTCTCCACCGCCTCGCCGAAGTTGCGCCGCAGCAGCGTCGCCCCGCCTTTTCCCGACGACCCAACCAACACCACCGCAAAGCGCTGATCCATCGCCATCGTCAGTAGCGCCGCTTTGCCGTATCGCGACACCCCCTCGATCCCGACATGCTTCGCGTCCACCGCAGAGTCGCCCTCGAGATAGTCCAGCCCGCGGCCCGCACCCCACGCCCACGCCCGCAGCGCTCCCCAGTCCT
>Ga0207008_10053_pt1 | contig 34394 bp, 27 predicted proteins | sample Alteio_BWMinCont_83_FD_153489 | JGI IMG/M metagenome (GOLD analysis project Ga0207008, IMG submission 153489) | Enriched cells from forest soil in Barre Woods Harvard Forest LTER site, Petersham, Massachusetts, United States -... | ecosystem: Environmental > Terrestrial > Soil > Temperate forest >... | reverse complement strand
TCGTGTTCCTACGGGTAAAGTGCACAATGTAAAAGGCTTTGGTCTTGGATTGAGTTATGCTGCCGGCATTGTAAAAATGCATGCCGGCAGTATAAGTGTACAAAGCCAGTTAAATAAAGGAAGTCTTTTTGAAATACATATACCCTTAAAACATGAATCTTAAAACGAAAATCCTTATCGTAGAAGATGATCCATACCTGGGCATGATTATGCAGGAATGCTTTGAGAGTCGCGATTTTAATGTACATCTGTATGCCAGTGGAAGAGATGGTTTGGATGCTTTTTTTGAATTGAGACCTGATATCTGCATCCTTGATGTGATGCTTCCAATGATGGACGGGTTTACAATCGCAAAAAAAATAAGGGAAAAAGACGTGAAAACACCGATTATATTTCTCACAGCCAGGTCGTTGAAAGAAGACGTCAGGGAAGGATTCAGTATCGGGGCTGATGATTATGTAAAAAAGCCATTCAGCATAGAAGAATTGATCATGCGCGTTCAGGCCATATTAAAACGAACAACTAATCAGTCTGTTAATAATCATCTCCAGAAAAATGTGCCTGTAAAACTCGGAAACTTTATTTTTGATTTTGAAAAACAGACCCTTATTTCAGCTTCTAAAAAGCAGAAACTCACGGCCCTGGAGGCAGATCTGCTGAAGATGCTTTGTGATAATATGAATGCCACACTCGACCGTAACGAAGCGCTGAGAAAACTCTGGGGGGATGATAACTTCTTTAATGCCAGAAGTATGGATGTTTATATAACCAAACTCCGAAAACATCTTAAAACTGATCCTTCTCTGGAGATTATCAATATAAGGGGGAAGGGATATAAATTACTCTTGCTTGAAAATAATGAGGCTTCCTGACACTTCTTAAATAGATAATATTTATCTTTGATTTAATCTTTATTATTAAAATCATGAAACAATTTATAATTATTGTTTTTATTTTATTTTGTTCCATTCTGTTTAATCATTCAAAGGCATTTGCTGGCAATTACCATCCTTTCGTAGTGAATGACAGCGTGTATTGGAATGTGACTGATGAAGATCAAAGCGGAGGTCCGCAATATTTTATTGATCATTTACATGTCTTTTTAATGGCCGGAGACAGTAGCTATAAAGGCAAAACATGTAAAAAAATATTTATCGTGGGCAATTCAAAAACAGATATTACCCTGGTGGGATTTGTGCGGGAAAATAATAAGCAGGTATTTTTTAAGTCAGTAGATACCACGAAAGATACTACTGAAAGGATGTTGTATGATTTTAGTTTACAGCAAGGGGATAGTTTTAAGATCAAAATATTAAGGTTATTTGGTAGAGACACTGCAACCGGGAATTATAGGGTTGAAGGAGTAGATTCTGAAAAGATCGAAAATAGCGAATATAGAAAGGGGATAACAATGGATGATCAAAACTCCAATCTTTTATGTCATGGCATGAGATGGATAGAAGGGGTTGGTAGCATCAACAGTCTTTTTTACTCAGTCTTCCCCGGATGCATTTTTGAACATAGCATACGTCTCAACTGTATGACTGTAAACCATGTGGCTATTTATGGAGATCCAACTTATCCATGCCATACTGACGCAGGGATCAACAACGTCATTTCACAAAAAGACATTCAGATTTATCCGGACCCTGCAAACAATTACTTAAAAATTAATAATCTACCATCATCAAACCTGGCATATAGGTATCAGATATTTAATAACCTGGGGCAAATGGTTATATCGGAAACCCGGATGTCAAATGAACAGATAATTGATATTTCATCTTTAAAGACAGGTGTATACTTTTTACAGTTCGTTAACACAGAAAACGGGGAATCTCTTAGGACCCGTTTTGTGAAGGAATAAGGAGTTTGAATCGCCGTTTACAGCAAAATTGCTATTTCATCTTGTGTTTGTAATATATTAAAAATCAATAATATATAACTTATTCATCGATTTGGCAAGCCCTTTGCAATACACATACTAAAAATGTGAAAACGATGAAAAAGCTGATTGTATTTCTGTTCTGCTTGGTAACCACCGCCGCAATGGCGGGCGCCGGAAGTAAAGCCAGGGTAGTAACTTCTTTTGCTGATAATGGCCCTAAAAAAGTGGCACTCACTTTTGATGCTTGTCAGAGCAAGACACCAGCTTATTTTGACACGACCATTCTGAACTATATTGTTGAAAATAAGTTGCCGGTTTCTATATTCTTATCAGGAAGATTTGCAAAGCAAAATGAGGCTGAAGTGAAGTACCTGGCTAAACATTACCCATTTATAGAATTCGAAAATCACAGTCTGAACCACAACAACCATATGGAACGCATGAGTGATGCTCAGGTAATTAATGAAGTAGAGGGTAATGAAAAACTGGTTACAGCTATGACAGGCCGTGCCCCAGAGTATTTTCGTTTCCCCGCCGGGAATTACAATGCGCATGATCTGGATCTTGTAAATAAAATGGGATTGAAGGTCGTTCACTGGACTTATGCAAGCGGCGATCCTGATAAACACATCGGTCCGGTTGCACTTGAAAATGAGATTAATACCATGACAAAGCCTGGTGATATCCTTATCTTCCACATCAATGGTCGTGGATGGAGTACAGGTAAGGCTTTACCTGAAATGGTAAAAGAGCTTCATAATAAGGGATATAGTTTTGTAAGACTTGAAGATGTTGTGAAATAGAGAAAAACCGGAGAATTTATAAATTAAACAAAAACCTCATTACTTTTGTGCAATGAGGTTTTTTGCTGAATGACAAAACATGATCATATAAAGCATTGGCTTACTACCGCAGAAGAGGATTTAATAACTATGAATCTGCTTTACAAAGAGGGGCGATATACCCATTCCCTGTTTTTCGGTCATTTATATATCGAGAAAATATGCAAGGCGCTTTGGATTAAAAACAATATTAGCAATACTCCGCCGTATATTCATAATTTACTAAAATTACTATATGGGATTGAATCAGGTCTTACGGATGATCAACTCATTTTTTTAGAACAGCTAAATGAATACCAGCTTTCTGGCAGATATCCTAATTATACAGATACTTTGAAAAAACGAACTTCTAGAGAGTTAACCATGTTATACATCAATAAGATAAATGAAATAGATATATGTTTACGCCAAAAGCTTTAATAGAGTACATATCAGAATACGTAAAAGCGTGTAATGACCTTGGAATTTATTTTAGCAAAGTCATTCTTTTTGGTTCCTATGCAAGGAATACCCCTCATAAATGGAGCGATATTGATTTAGCGCTTGTTTCAGATAGTTTCACAGGATTCAGACCTGATGACCGGGGTTTGATTGCACCTGCAACAATTCATTTTTGTGATATTGAGCCCCATACTTTTCCAACTAAATATTTTGAAAAAGGGGATCCTTTTATAGAAGAAATTAAATTAACTGGCAAAGAACTTAAAATTCTGGAAACGGCTTAGAGACCAGACTATTTTGTAATCATTTGCTCGCTCAGTTTCCAAAGCTTTTCGCCGGCTCCGGGCGCATCGGCGGCAGGGTTGTTTTTTCTTAATTTTTTATGGCTCCAGAATTTTCCTGAGATAGCTGAAAATTCCGGAGAACTTGCCAGGTAAACAGATGTTTCAGCACCCTTTTTCGCGGAAATCATAAACCAGCCGATAAATTTCCAGACAAGTTTGTAAAACAGGTTATTATTTGTAATACCAAGATTGGTAGCTACCCCTCCAGGGTGAAGTGCATTAACAGTTATGCTGGTATCTGATAGCCTTTTAGCCAATTCTTTTGTAAAAATAATAAGCAGAAGTTTGCTTTGCGCGTACGAGTTTATAATATTGTAAGGCCTTCTGTCATAATTGATATCATCCCAATTAATATGTCCCATCGCCTCCAGGGCTGATGACACTATGACAATTCTGCCTTGTTTTGCAGCTTTCAATAATGGCAAAATCTGTAAGGTTAAATAATAAACCGCGAGGTAATTCACTGCAAAAGTCATCTCTTGCCCGTCTGCATTTATTTCTCTTTTCATAAATGTACTACCAGCATTATGGATTATGACATCTATGTGGTCATAATGTGTTTTCAATTCTTCGGCCAGTTGCCTGATATCATCCAAAGAACTTAAATCTGCGATGGACAGGTCAATTTTTCGATTTCCACCAAATCTAATGATCTCCTCGCGAGCCGCTTCAGCCTTTTCACGGTTGCGGCAAACCATAACGATATGGGCCCCCATTTCTGCAAGTGCTTTTGCCGTTTCCTTGCCGATGCCGCTATTAGCACCTGTAATAACGCAGATTTTATCTTTCATTTTTTTAGTTAGCAGTTATCAAGGAACAGTTATCAGTTGAAAACCAATAATTGCTTTTTCAAGAAATGCGAACAAGACGCATTCAATGTTTCTCTACAAATACTTTACAGGTTTCTGCAACAGTTTGTTCAATGGGTGTAAATTTAAAATTCAGCAACTTTTCGAGTTTGGAACTATCAAAATCATAATTTTTGCTGCTGGTAAGGGCAAGATCTTTGGTGATAAATGGTTCTTTTCCGGAAAATAATGCCTTGATTTCTGCCATAATCCAGACAAGTTTTACCAGGCTGCTTTTTACTTTTATTGTCGGTGGTGCTACACCCAATCCTTTTGCCATCAGGTCGAAAATCTCCTTGTAGGTATGAACAGAGCCATGAGCTATATACCTGTTACTGAGGGCCTCATCCATTTCAGTCAAAATGACCAGGGCTCTGGCGACATCCCTTACATCTACAAACGCGTTTGAACCTGTAGGGTAGTATTTCAAGCCATCGTAAACTGTTTTAAACATTTCAGGGGAGCTATTCTCGAAATTTCCCCACCCAAGGACGATGCCGGGGTTAATGATCACCACATCAAGTCCTTCCGCATTACCCCGCCAGACTTCCATTTCTGCCCTGTATTTGCTTTCGGAATAAGTGTTAGAAAATTTGAGGTCTTCAGGGAAAGCGGATTCATTTACTTTTTCCCCCGCCTTTCGATCCAGAGTTGCTATAGATGAGACATAAGCCAGTTTTTTTATGCCTTTTTCAAGACATGCATCAACGATATTGGCAGTGCCGGTTACATTGGTTTCGATGAGGTCGTCATGTCTTTTCCGGTTGTAGGATACCAGAGCAGCGGCATGATAAACGATATCAACTCCGTAAAGTGCATCTAAAATGCTTTCTAAATCTGTAACATCACCTTCAACCCATTTAACTCTATCAAAAGCCTGTTCCCAACTTTCTCCGTGGGGCATCGGGTCCGATTCTGATAAATATTTAAAAATGAAACGGGTTTGGGTAAAATCAGAACCTGCACGCTTCAGGGCTTTGATTTCCGGGTTTTTCCTTAGCAAATCATACATGATATAGCTGCCGATAAAACCTGTTCCTCCTGTTACCAAAACCATAAATCCTGAATAAGCAATGCAATAAAGCCTCAAATCTAATATATTTGCAAACAAGACTCATGTGGCAAACATTGATCCCGTAAAGGATATGGAAGTTTTAGATTTTTTTAACCCTATAGACATTGATATCATCAAAGGCGAAAAGGGCTTTGATGAAGCAACCTGGGCGCAGGCGCTGGCTGTGAATACAACAGGACAACTTGATCTTGCCGAAAGGAAAATTGTTCTTATCGGTATAGAACGATCTGAAAATGATGATGGGGCCGCAAATGAAATAAGAAAATATCTTTATCGGCTCGGCAGACCCGAGTATGCAGAAAAAATTGCTGACCTGGGGAACTTCAAATTCGGCTACCTGGAGAAAGATTATGAAACGCTTGGTTTTGTATTGAGCGAATTGATCAGCAACAATCATCTTCCTGTTTTACTCAATGGAAGCCAGGAGATTACATGGGCGCAATATCTTGCTTTTTGTTATATGAAAGATTATGTCAACCTGGTTTCATTTGATCCCAGGCTTGATTTTAATATGTACGAAAATAAAAAAATGCTGCCTGATAATTTCCTGCAAAAGATATTTATGGCCGAGCCTTCCTATCTTTTCGGATATGCCAATATCGGGTATCAATCTCATTTTACAGGACAGGCAGTTATTGACTTTCTCGAGAATCTGTATTTTGACCTGCATCGCCTGGGAGATGTACGTGCCGACTTGAGCAATCTGGAGCCGCTGCTCAGAAGTTCACATTTCGCCAGCTGGGATCTTTCAGCGATTCGCCAGAGCGATTCGCCAGCGACGCTTACACCGTCGCCAAACGGGTTCTATAGTGAAGAAGCCTGTCTGCTCTGTCGCTATTCCGGAATTGGCAGCAATATGCGTTCCATTGGATTTTATAATTTTGTTCCGGGCCTGGATCGGGACGGACAAACGGCGCATCTTACAGCCCAGATGATTTGGTATTTTGTTGATGGGGTAATGAACCAGTATCCGGAAAGCCCTATGGAAAACAAGGATGATTTTACGAAATTTATTACGGCAATAGAGGGCAACCATTACCAGATTGTTTTTTATAAAAGCAAACGCACCGACAGGTGGTGGATGGAAGTACCGATCAATGAAAAAGAATTTTCAGGAACCCGCCATATCATGCCATGTTCCTATAATGATTACCTCGCTGCTACCCGAGATGAAATACCGGAACGATGGCTGAATGCATTGAAGAAGTTTACTTAGAATAATTTGGGAATTTGAGAATTTGGGTCCCGAGTGTTCGGGATGAAAATGGGCTGACGCGTTAAAACAATGTGCAAATCCCGAATAAGTCGGGACAAGTTGTGCAGATATGCAAATGTGCAAATTTTGCTTTCGCCAGATAATCAAGCATTTTTGTCATTTCGATCCCGAAAGCTCGGGAGAGAAATCTGATATTGTTATTTGTCTTTTAAAAACTATTTATGATCATTGAAATACTTTTAGTACTGGTAATTATCCTGGTGGCTTTTGTCATATTCAGGATATCAACTTTGCCAACAGGCAACGATAATCCTGAAACGGTACTAAGAGAAATAGCCAGGATAGAATCCTCTGTAAAAGAAGAAATATCCAGGAACAGGATAGAACTCAGCCAATCTGCCAAAGAATCCCGGGATGAACTTTCAAAAACACTGAAAGATTTTAGTGAGTCTAATGAGTTAAAATTAAATCGTTTAACTGAGATAATTGATCTTAAGCTCAAAGAGGTTCAGGATGACTCTAAAGGAGGCAGGAAAGAACTGAAAGAGATATTGGATGAAGTAAAAACAGAATTATCGAAATCTCTTGAGGCCTTCTCTGACAGGCAACGCCAGAATTTTGGAAACCTGGTTGAAAGGCTTGATGCCCAGAATATTGAGAATAAAGCAAAGCTTGAACAAATGAGCGGAATCCTGGAAAAATCAATTAAATCCCTCCAGGAAGACAATGCTTTGAAGCTGGAAGAAATGCGCAAAACCGTTGATGAAAAACTGGAAAAGACGCTTAGTGAAAGACTTGGGCAAAGCTTTGAAACTGTTGGTAAGCAGCTTATAGAAGTTCAAAAGGGGCTTGGTGAAATGCAGACATTGGCACAGGATGTTGGAGGACTGAAAAAGGTTTTAAGTAATGTGAAAATGCGCGGGGGGATTGGCGAAGTACAGCTTGAAATGCTTCTGGAACAAATACTGGCTCCTGACCAATACCAGGCAAATGTGAAAACAAAACTAAGCAGCAATGACCTTGTAGAGTTTGCCATAAAACTTCCCGGGCGCGATGATAATAACAGCCAGGTATGGCTACCGGTAGATGCTAAATTCCCGAAAGATATTTATGAACAGCTACAAACCGCGTACGAAATCGGAGATCTTGTTCAGATAGACATTGCTCAAAAAAACCTGGATATAACGATCAAGAAAATGGCACGAGATATCAGTGACAAATACATTGATCCACCGAATACCACAGATTTTGGGATCATGTTTTTACCATTTGAAGGCATTTATGCTGAAGTAGTGAGGAAAGCAAGCTTGCTTGAAGATTTGCAAAGGAATTATAAAATTATTGTTACCGGGCCTACTACTCTGGCTGCCATCTTAAATAGTCTTCAAATGGGATTCAGAACTCTTGCCATACAAAAGCGGAGTAGTGAGGTATGGCAGGTTTTAGGAGCTGTAAAGAAGGAATTTGAACAGTTTGGCAATCTCCTGCAAAAATCGCAGAATAATATACAAACAGGGCTAAATCAGTTGGATGAAGTAATGGGTAAACGGACCAAGGCGATACAAAGAAAACTTAGAAGCGTTGAAGGCCCTATTGAATCAGACGCAAATGAAATTGCAGAAAGCAAGCAGGATATATTTAAAAATGATGAAGAAAACGACTTCTGATTATTTAACTCAAAAGCCGGTAAGAATTTATTCTTACCGGCTTTTTTATACTTAATTGGTAATGATTTTATCCTTCCACTGCGCTTGCCAATAGCCAGAGTATAAAGAAGACAAGCCCTACCACCAATACAATAATTCCTATGGCCCAGAATAAGGCACCCAAGAGTCCAAAGCCAAGGAAAAGAAGGACGGCGCCAATGATAAGGCAAACAATGGCAAAACCAAGCCAGCCTTCGGTATGGCTGGTTCCTGAATAAGAAGAAATATTGGGGTTCAATCCTGGTTTTAATACTGAATTGGCTTGTTTCACGATCGTTCTCGCTGCTTTTTGTGCGAGGATATGTTCATTTCTATTTTGCTTTATTTTTTTAGAAACAGATGCGGTTTTTGAATTGTGAAAATTCAGGGGAATTGTTTTTGGGTTCTCTGCCATACTAGGAGCCTGGATACTTATTTTTGGTGAAATGTTTTGTTCCGGTTTTTGAACAGGTACATTTTGAAGGGTTTGTGCATCCGCAAGCTTATTCACTTGCTGGAGAGAAGTTGTTTGTCGGCTGCAGGAACCGAGCGATAATGCAAAACCTATGAGGCCAATGCTTAATTTTCTGATTGAATTTTTCATAGTTGATTAGTTATTTTTTGAGAATAGACCACCAACCCGACCAGAAAGTTCAAATCATTTGCAAAACATGCTTATTTGATAGTGAATGGCTTATATTCTTTCCTTACCGTTTCTACTTTCTTTCTCTCACATAGTTAATATAATCCATAACCGGGGGCGCTATATCATGCTGCCTGAGTATTTTACTTATCTGGGCACGGTGATGGGTTGAATGGTTTATGATATGGAAAAGAATGTCGTATAAACTATTTTCAAAAGCATCGCCTTTTAGATTCCTGTAAGAAAAGACTTTATTAAGTTCTTCTTCGCTATAATCATTGAGAAAACTGATCCAGCCTTCGTGGCTTTCTACCTGATGACTCTCAATTTCTCCAAGAGACCAGGGCTCTAAAAAATGCGGCTTTAATTTTTCGGTACCATAAAGCCTTTCAAGCCATAATAATTCTGCTTTTACAATATGGCTCAGCAGTTCCACACATTCATGTGGCGGATGTTCCAATGATTTGAGTTCGCCGAGCATGGTCAGGTTCATGGCGTCGTTATAGGCCAGTTGTTTGAGAAAAAATTCTTTTAGTTTCATTGCAGCAATTTTATATTGTCAAAATTAAGGGATATCATGGTTTTGGCTGGTCTTTTTTTACTCTTTTTCTGAACAGCTCACTCACCCTGTCAAATTCAATTCTCCTGGAGTATCCTATTCCCTGGGTATTAGAGTTGAGGCCGATTTGCGTATTATTGTTGGATCTTCCGAAGGCTTTGATCTGATGATTGCCGTCAGGTGTTATTTTATAGGCGAGCTGGGTGTTATAATTTTGATAATCAAAATCATAACTCACACTGATATTGGCTCTTTGCTGAAAAAGGTCCCTGCTGAGTTTTACTGAAAATTCTTCCTGCGAACGGTTTAATCCCACATGCAGGCTCTCAAGGGCCGGAACCTTGGCAAGCCAGTCATTTACTTGAGAGGCAACCAGGTCGCCGAAACTTGAATTAAGGGCAGAGTTGGTCAGGTTATTAACGCCGCCGAGGCCACCCGCACTGCTCTGGTCTACCGGGGCAAACTGGTTTAATACAAGCAAACTAACTACCTGCTGGTCAATATCCTGCTGACTTCCTTTTATTTGGTTCACCCTTGTTTGTATATCAGTAGTACCGGCATTTGCTTCGTTGAGTTCTTCAATATTAAAATCAAGCCTTATCTCCGGTTGAAAAAGAGATCCTTTAAGGTTTAATATAGCTTCAACAGGATATACCCTATCATATTCTCTTGTCTGTAAATCACTCACAGATGTACTTGCAGTGGATGCACTTACAGCCGATGCGCTCATCAAGGGAGATAAAGAAGTACGAACTGTGTACATTGCCTGGAGGTTTAATTGCGCCTCGTATGGACTTCCGTTCCATGTAATAGTACTGCCGCTATTGATAATAAATGATTTGTTGATGATCCCTTCAAAAGCTGTGAAACGGTATTTCCCGTCCTTAATGGTATAAGTTCCGAACATGGTAAAATCGCCATCACTATTTACATCAAGTCTCAGATTTCCTTTGCCGTGCGCTTCAATAATGTCGCCAACTCTTGGGTCGAAAATAATCTGGGCAAAAGCATCAGGTGTAATTTCCAGTTCCATAGCGAGTTCAATGCCAGTCAGCTTTACTTCCTTAACCCCTTTGAGATAATTTGATTTATTGATGAATTTGATATAATCATATCCATAAAAGCTATTTCCTGAAGAGATGGGAAGTGAAAATGTGGTACCCTTTTCAGTCCGCATTTTAATGACAAATTTAAGATTGCTCAACGGCCCTGATATGGAGACCCTGCCTGTTCCGACGCCTTTGCCGAAATAAAGATCATTTATTTTTTGATTTGTATTCAACGCAAGGACTTTGTTAGCATCAATATTAATATCCAGTGCAATATTTTTAAGATTATTCAGGTCAAATTCGCCATTAACCATGGCGATATTATTATTAGGATCGTAAACTTTAAGGTTTTTAATGCCAATGGTATGTCCGCTTAAACTAAAGGAATGCGAAAAATGATACCTCACATTGGTATAGTTAACTTTAAATTCAGCTCCTTGAAGATCAATATTTCCCGAAATACTTGGTTGACTTATAGTTCCGGTGATGAGCATGTCGGCGGTAGCCTCACCTTTTACATCTGAAAAAACATAATTAATAAAAGGCTCAAATATTTTAATTTCTGTCTGGTTCAGTTTCACATTAAGGGCCAAAGCCTGCGATTGGTCTGTATTGACAGCCCCTGTAGCAGTTGCCACTTCATTTCCTTTTGCGTTATACAGCTTGGCGTCTATGCCGAGCCTGCCAGAGCTTTCACTGTAATCTGTTTCCGCTGAAATTGTACCGAAAGTGTCTGAATTATAAGAAATTGACGATACGTATATCGCAGATTCAAATATCGGTTTTGTATTAATATTGCTAATGAGTACCTGACCATTAGCCATGCCTCCTATTCCTGATATCTGTGGTACAAAATTCGCAACTGTTGCCAGGTCAAGGTTTTCCATAATGACCCGGATGGGATAAGAATTGTTGACAGAATAAGAACCTTCAACACTTATTTTTTCATTTCTTTTGCTGAAACTGATATCAGGAACAGTTACCAGGGTGTCTCCATAGAATATAATTCTTGGTGAATGTATTGCCCAGGTTTCACCCTGTATTTTAATCCTTGAGTCTGTAATATCAAGGAATGCCTGTCGGTTTACCACATCGAAACTTCCATGAAGAACTGCCTGTTTCTGGTTCAGCAGATCAGAAGCAGAAATGTCAAAAAACAATTTTTCGCTGTTGCTTTTGATATGGATCACAGCGTTATTGACCAACTCTGTATCTTTATTGATAAAAGCTCCCACATTGATATCCAGGTTCAGCCCCGATGAACTACCCAATCCATTAAAGGCCAGATCTTTGAAATGTAGATTTTTATACGACATATCCGGCAGATCTCCTTTTAAAACGAGCTTGTTTCCATCGCTGTAATAACTGCCTTTGAGATAGCCGGAATCTGCAACTGAAAAATGGGTCCGCAGGACAGAAAAAATAGGTGCCAGGTGGTTGAACCTGATATCAAAATTGATATATTGACCCTTTATTTCTTCGTCTCCAAACTGGTAAAAACCAGAATCTATATATTGTCTGGCGGCAGATTTGAAAAGATTCCCGAGTTTGCTGATCTGAAAATCGCCATCTATCCTGGCCACGAGTAAATTTGAATGCAAATTGATAAACCTGTGATTCGCATTTACTTTTGAATTGAGCATGATGCTGTCAATATCATATACATTTCCGGGAATGGTCAATTTTGTTCCCGTAGCAATGATTTGTCCATCAATATCGTCTGGTTTTATTCCTTCGATATTGATGTTTAATTTGGTTGAAATTCTTAGGCTATCCCTCACGAAATTGAGTGCATAAAGATTTGCATTCGGCATGTCTGCTTTGAAATCGTATTCGGGTTTGCGTTTTCTGTAATCAATAGACCCTTTAAAATCTAGTGTCAGGTTTCTGTCATTTACATTCAGAGACCCATTGAAAAATTTTTTGGCAACATCTCCGTTTACCTTAATATTCTGATAGTTATACCTGTTAAAATCCACGTTTTTAACATCAGCAATAAGCCTGGCCTGTACCGTTTCTACAGATAATCCTTTGCCTGATACCTGCCCGCTCAGGCTGGTTTTGCCCAGCAGGCTTTGGCCCGATAATTTCCCGATATCAAATCTGTCTAAATCTATTTTACCGCTATAACTGCTCAGGGCAGGATTAGAAGATATTTTCATTTCCACATCAGCACTTCCATTTCCAAGTCCTGTTTCAAATTCAGTATTGGTTTTAAAATTGCTGATAAATCCTGTGAAATAGCCTTTTAGGTTAATCTGCCCCAGCCTGTCCATTTCGTCAGGCAAAAGAATTTCCGGGAAAAGCTTTGCCAGTTCGGTTTTGCTTGTCCGGGTCTGTGCGAGTCTGATAGCCATAAAAGTTTTATGGATATCTGGCAAGCCCTGTAAATCAGCACGCCCCTTGACTATTGAATTTTTGCCAAAAGAAGCTTCCAGGTTGGTAATATGAAGATCGCTGACTTTGCCTTTGCCGCTCACACGGGTGATGTTAACGGCATCCGTTTTATTTTTAAGATCGGGCGTAAAATAGGCCAGGTCTTTGAAAGAGACCTTACTATCAATAAATTCAGCATTAATATCCACATTATGAACAAAATCAACCATACTGTCTGTATTTGCATAGTCAATCCGGATATGCTTTCTAACCCTTGAATCAGGCGTAATCAGGTCCAGGTTTTTTATCTCAATGTTCTTGTCAGTATATTTGGCATTGCCTGTCATATTGTTAATTCTGAACCCGCTTTTTTCATCCAGAACCAGGCTTTTAATTTCAGCGCTTACGTCGTTACCATCAATTTTCATCGCAGTAAGATGCCCGTCAAAATGGGTAACATCCACATGATTCCAATCGATACCCGGATAAGACACTACAGCTGACCTTTGATCGTCCCATTTAAAATGCAGATTTTCAATATCTACGGAATGAAATAAAATATCGGTTTTATATTTTCTAGGCGCACCTGTTCCCTCTGTCAGTCTGTCTATGACATATCCGAAATTGCTGCTGGTATCGCCTTTGTATAGTACGAGATTAAAATCCACATTCCTGAGGGATACTTTTGAAAAAATCATCCGGCTGGTCCTGTAGTTGAAATAAACCAGTCCGGCATTGAGCTTGCCAATAACAAACATATTGTTATGCTTTAGGTCTTTGATGATCACATTATCCAGTGATATTGTTGCAGGGAAATCCCATTGGGCATTGCCAATACTAAACTCGGTTCCAAAGGTTTTACCTACATAATAGCTTATTTCAGAGGCCAAAAACCGCCTTCCCGGTGCGGTATTCATGTAAAAATACAGCCCGGTAATACTCAAAAGCAGGATGAGTAAGATAACAAGAAAAGAACGGACACCATATTTTAATATTTTTTTTACCGTCCTTCGCATCCCCTTGAATTAATGCAATCTTTGCAAATTTATTCTTGTTTTACCATACATGAGCAAAATACTTGCCATAGAAAGTTCCTGCGACGATACGGCTGCCTCTATTATCAGCGGAGGAAAGATCTTGTCGAACATAGCCAGCAGCCAGAAAATCCATGAAAAATATGGTGGTGTAGTGCCGGAACTTGCTTCGCGAGAGCATCAAAAAAACATCATGCATGTCGTACAAACTGCTTTGGATCAATCGGGAATTTCTAAAAAGGATTTGGATGCCATTGCATTTACACAGGGTCCAGGTTTGTTGGGATCTCTTTTGGTTGGGGTATCCTTTGCAAAAGCCATGGCGCAAGGGCTAGATATTCCCATCATCACAGTTGATCACCTTGAAGCGCATCTTGCTGCTCATTTTATTGATGAGCCGGTACCAGAGTTTCCTTTTTTATGCCTGCTGGTTTCAGGAGGTCATACCATGATCGTAAAAATGGATAATGAAACGGATTTCCAGGTATTGGGTAGGACAACCGATGATGCAGCCGGTGAAGCATTTGATAAATCAGCAAAAATCCTTGGGTTGCCCTATCCTGGCGGACCTTTAGTTGATAGAAATGCAAAAGGCGGAAATATCAAAGCATTCCATTTTCCGGAACCGGATGTACCGGGCTATGATTTCAGTTTCAGTGGGTTAAAAACATCTTTTTTGTATTTTATCAGGGATCATGTGAAAGCCGACCCCGATTTTGTTCAAAAACACATGGCAGATATCTGCGCTTCGTACCAGCATCGTATTGTAACTTATTTGCTTTCGCAACTCCATAAAGCATCTGAGGAAACAGGTATTAAACAGATCGGTATTTCAGGCGGCGTTGCAGCAAATTCTTATCTGCGGGAAATGCTTAAGGCCAAAGAGCAGGAATTGGGATGGAAGGTATATATCCCGGCTTTCGAGTATTGTACCGATAATGCCGCAATGGTTGCCATGGCAGCGAAATTCAAATATGATGCCGGGAAATTTGCGGATATGGACGCAGCGCCTTATGCGAGAAAAATATAGCAACTGAAATTTTGTAATGCTCCCTGGGTTCTTTTATCTTTGAGAATCAATCAATTTAATTGAGATCAGTATGTTTGAAAAAAGAATAAATGGCATTTCTTTTTTAAGAGTTATTAAGGCATTTCGTTATTTTTCACTAATATATCTTTTATTCTGTTTAAGCGCCTGTTCACCTATTCTTGGCTTCATACTGGGCATAAAAAATTCTGAAAAAGAATCAAAAGTCAAACAGGTGAGGTATTTGAAACATCATGGTATTGACACTTCTAATATGCTCGTTTTGAAAATCTTATATAGGGACAGTCTTAAGAAATACGATATTATGGCAACCCGGGCGAAAGAGCAATCTGTAATGACTCCAATTCAATTCAGGATGTTTGACAGATCAGGGAAATTTATTTCCGGCTGGGCAATCTGTTGCGGACCCGCTAATTATCTTCATCTATATGATACATTTCCACCCAAAAGAGTTCCGATTGTAGATGGGAACCCGAATTTATTTCAGGATATAAAAATGTATGAAACTTTTGATGGGAAAGACGCTGATGTAAATAGAATTCTCGGTAATCATCAATATGTTATCATTGCGTATTGGGCTAAATATCTTGGAATCCCTTCAAAAACAATGCTCAAGAAACTTGAAAAATATATTGCAAAGAATAAGGATAAAGACATTGTTCTTATAAAAGTAAATCTCGGGGATATTGAAAAAAGAAAGTAATAAATTGAAGTCCAATATTTTAATTGGCAATTTTCAATTTTTAATGAGAACATTCACAAAACAAACTATTTGGCCAAGACTGATGTTAGCAGATTGGAGTTGAAATGACGACATAAATGGAAGAACATAAAACCCTTATTGAATTGCAAACCAAAGAATATAAAAAGGGTAGTATCCTTATCAGCCCGGGAGAATATTCTAAATATGCTTACCAGGTAATTAAAGGTTGTTTGAAAAGTTATTTTGTTGATAAAGCAGGTAAGGAATGTATATTACAATTTGCACCAGAGGGCTGGGCTATTTCTGATATGGATAGTTATGTCAACAAAGTGCCTGCGACACTATTCATAGATGCTATTGAAGATACCGAGGTGATTTTGATGAATAAGCCTTTCCCTTCTTTCTTTTCAGATATTTCTAATGGCACATCTCTGGAACTCATCAATAAACTCACCAACAATATCATAGCGGCCAATAAGCGTATGGCCTTGCTACTGAGTTCCACGGCCGAAGAACGATATCTCAATTTCCTGGATACTTATCCGGCACTTTCGCAGCGCTTACCGCTGAAGCTCATAGCTTCTTATATTGGTATAACGCCTGAATATCTAAGTGAAATAAGGAATAAAATGGCCAAAAAAACCGGGCCATTCATTTCTTAAACTACCTTAAGTTGTTTGCAGTGTGCCCAGCCCTACCTTTGCATTAATATTTAAAATGAAATTATTATAATGAAAAAACTGATCTTTCCTGTACTTATTGGAGCAACCTTGTTTTTCTCTGCCTTTACCTTCATTCGTTCAGCAAGCTGGAAAATAGCGGACGGCTATTCCATCAAATTTTCGAGTAGTGACCCTTCTGGTGTTTTCACTTCCTTTAGAGGCGATATTATTTTTGATGCAAACAACCTGGGTGCTTCAAAGTTTGATGTTTCTATTGATCCGGCATCTATCAATACCGGTAATGGTATGAAAAACACCAAGGCAAAGAGCGACCAGTATCTGGATGTAACCAAATACCCTGTTATCAAATTTACATCCAGTAAAATCTCAAAAACTGCAGCTGGTTTTGAAGCAGCCGGAACGCTGGATATGCATGGTGTCCAAAAGCAAATTACCATTCCTTTCACATTTGCAAACAATACATTTACAGGCAGTTTTACGGTTAATCGTGTTGATTACCAGGTAGGTGGCACAACAGGAATGGCAAGTCATACAGCAACTGACCTGAAAATGGATATTTCGGTACCTGTTACAAAATAATGATACATGATTCAGATATTTTTTAAGCAAGGCCTGATTTCCGGTATATTGGCATCCATCGCCGGTGTTATATACATGAAAATATATCAGAATGCGTTAGGCCCTGATTTTCATAAAATTGTAAACATTGGCACTGTAGCCGGCGGAACCATTTTTGCATGCATGCTCATAGGTTTGATGTCGTGGCTGCTGGAGAAATTCAATCTGCAAAAACTAAAAGGCTGGTTCAATTTATTTATTGCCATTTTATCTTTTGCAAGCATCATATATCCATTAAGCATAAGCCTGCCCTTGGATATACAGAATCCAGAATTGTTCCCGGGCCTTGTTATCCCGATGCATTTCTTTCCAGCATTGGCCTATTTTACCATTGATCCTTTTTTTAATAAAGGGAATTAAATATAACTGCTTTAAGCCGGGTATCAGTAATGATATCCGGCTTGCTGCAGCATTTGCAAAAAGACTTAATTTTGCTGAATGCCGGCAAAAGTTGAAATCATATTTAATGGAGTACTTGAAGGGCACAAAGATGCCGTTTATGCTTTATGCATGGCAAGGGATCCTGGGCAATTTTTTTCCGCAGGGGGTGATGGAATGATTGTTCGATGGAACCTCTCGCATAAAGGTGATGGTATTGTAGTAGCCCGAATGCCTAACGCCGTTTACAGCCTGCTCTATTTCAAAGACTCGGATATTATGATTGCCGGAACGCGGTTTGGAAATTTATTTGCGCTTGATTTGCAATCACAAAAGCATATGGCCGTCAAGAACCTCGAAAATGACATTTTTAACCTTTATTATATTCCAGGCATAAACCTCATAACCGCAGCCTGTGCCAATGGGTATCTATATGTGCTGCATCCTCAAACACTGGGAATTATTCATCAGTTCCACCAAACCGAATCAAGTTGCAGGTGCCTGGCTCTTAGTCCCGATGGGAAGCATCTTGCCAGCGGATGGAGCGATGGAAGAATCAGGATATATGATGTCGACGCTGATTTTATGGAAATACAGGACTTTGAAGCAAATCTGCCATCTGTGTTCTCATTGGTTTACAATATAAAAGGCGATAAGCTCATATCGGGAGGTCGCGATGCCCAGATCAGAGTATGGGAAAGAGGGGACACTTATTTTGAAGCCCTTAAGATACCTGCACATCTTTTCACGGTGAATGACCTTGAATTGATCCCAGAATTGGGACTTATGGCATCTGCGAGTAGAGATAAAACCGTTAAGATCTGGGATGCGAACAATTTTGATTTGCTTAAGGTGATTGATAAACCTAAATTGCCTGCCCATTCTCATTCGGTAAACAAATTGCTCTGGACTGGATTTGAAAACAACCTGGTCTCAGCAGGAGATGATAAGGCCATCCTTGTCTGGGGGATAATTTGTTGATAAAATGCGATTTTGGAATTGCAATATTTGAGGGTTAATAACACTATATTTACAGCATGATACTTTCTGACAAAAGCATACTCGCCGAGATCGAAAAAGGCACCATTCTTATTGAACCATTCCGGCCTGAATGCCTTGGTACCAACTCCTATGATGTACACCTGGGAAAACATCTGGCAGTATATCAGAACCGCGAACTGGATGCCAGAAGCCATAATAAAATTGATGAATTTATGATTCCTGAAGAGGGATATGTACTACATCCGGGAACTTTATACCTGGGTGTAACACAGGAATATACGGAAACACACGGTCATGTGCCTTTTCTTGAAGGCAAATCCAGTGCGGGCCGACTTGGTATTTTTATTCACGCCACTGCCGGCAAGGGGGATGTTGGCTATTGCAATACCTGGACCCTTGAAATTACAGTGATTCATCCCATCAGGATATATGCCGGCATGCCCATCGGTCAGTTGATTTATTTTGATGTGGAAGGTGATATCAATACGCTCTATAAAGACAAGCGCGGAGCCAAATACAACCAGCGTACCGTAAAACCCATCGAAAGCATGATGTGGAAGAATAAGTTTTGATTGACCGTAGTCGCGTTCTATATTTGCAAAGAAAACGAATTTTGTAAATACAGGTCTGCGGTTATTAGGATTATTTGGTTTGTTCTTATCCACATAACTTCATCCTGATTTATTTCGTAGTTAATCATGTTATGAATCCACTTTTTATAGTATTGTATTTTTTCGTAATCCTGTATGGCTTCAAGGTAGCAGCTGATTCTCACCAAAAAGCCCGAGATTTATTTGAAGTACATGAAATCGGGTACGGGGGATATATTATGCCGCTGGTAGGTACAGAATCAAAGTATGACCCTCTTAATGTTTATAGCAGGCCATCGCAATCTACAGTTCGATTGTCAGAAAAGATGCTTGCCAGTTATCTTGACATTTTTTGCAGATTAAATAAGGGCTGGCAAGACCTTCATTTGAATTCTGCCGATTCAGTACATTACCACCTATTATTTACTTCGTATTTCGAAGGATATTATAGACAATACGCAGCCTACACACCGAAAAACGGAGGCCATAAATTTATTAGTATTTGCCTGGTTTCACCGGATTTCCAGAATCGTGTTAAGGACAAGCCCGATTATCTCAAAAACCATTGGGCCGAAGCAGATGAGGGCGGCCCTATCCTGTTTCATGCAGATATTGATCTTATAACAGGGGACGTGTTTTTAAGGGATAACGGGGATAGCTAGATAATTACCTTGTATGTGCTCATACCCTTATAGCATTATTTTGATATAATAAATATATTTTTTATATTTGATAAACCAAAATAATCAATGCTATGAACCATATCAAAATTTTACTCATTTTTTGCTTTGCTTTCTGTGCTTTTGACGGATTTACACAGAACTGGCAACCTGTAAATAAAAATTTCAGGTATAACTACCGCAATTCAAACACTGCCACGGTTTTCAAAATGCCTGCTATTTTCACAATTCGAACCGTAAAGGATTCGATATCGGGAAGTGATTCGGTGTTTGTTTTTAATCCGATTGCGGTTCCGACGGATAGTTTTGTCGGGGATTCATTGAAACCGGTTGGAGTGATAGTAAAACAAGCATATATTTTGAACGGAGCGTCATTCCTGCTCAGGAATATGAGAATTATTAACTCCGGAATCTATTTATTTTCACACGATTCCAATGAATTTGCAATCAATATAAATCCATCAGTTAAGTCATGGATTTTTGATTCCATCCATCATATTACAGCGACATGGATGTCGCTTAAAGACAGCATGATTTTAGGAAGTAACGATTCCATCAGGATAGCTTCTTTATCTACCGGAACTCATATTATATTGTCAAAAAATAATGGCATAATACAATTCCCTGCTTTTTATAATCAGAAAACGGAATCGCCATTTTTTAAGTTGTCAGGCATTGACGAAAAGAAAGCTGGAGATGTGTTGCCTGATGGACGGAATATCAATGACCTCGCAGTAGGCGATAGTTTTGAATATGAAACACTCAATTCGCAATATGGAGATATAGCCGTGCGAGATCAATATGTCATTACTTCAAAGACAGGGAATTACGGGTCATATAATTACCAGATTTCCGGAAAGCAAATTACAATTCACTACGATGCGAAAACAACTTACAGTTCAACAAATTCTCCTTCCTCTCACTTTATTTATGGAGGCGGAAATAATATGCCTGTTGATTTTTCTTTGATGGAGGAAGGGTATCCTATAGAACGGTTTAGTTTTTTAGGGCCTCAAAATATGTCAAAAGTTGCTGCCTGGATTCCGGCAGATACTATTGCTAATAGCAGGCGGGTTGGGGCAATAAGTATCACATATGATAGTCTGACACATAGATACAGGAAAACCTTTATGCCAATCAATCAAACAGGCAGTTATCTTCCGTGGTTTGATCGACTGAACGTTGTAAAGCCAGGTTCATCAGTAGTAACACCATTATATTTTCTGCCTGAATACAGCAATCAATTCAGGACTGACTGCGAACCTGGAATAGGATTAATTGACAATTATGTTTTTATTTCAGGAGATGGTTCGGGAACTGATATGAGCAATGAAGTGCATCTTATCGCCTATAAAAGCAATAATGGTACGCGTTTTGGACAATTTACGGGTATAGAAAATGCTGGAGCGCCTGCAAAAGCAATATTTGGTATCTATCCAAACCCCGTGAATGATGTATTCCGGATTTTTTCTTCACAGAAACTGGAATACACATGGAAGCTATCAGATGTCCATGGTAACATTTTATCAGTTGGGAAAAGCAATAACGAATTAACAACAGTAGACATGGCAACATTGTCGACTGGATTATATATTCTTACTATTAATTCCGGAGCTGATATGGAAATCGTCAAAATTGCCAAATTGTAACGATATCTGTGCTTCTTGAAAAGGGTATTCGAAGACTCGTGGCAAAAGTCTAACTTTTAACATTTTGTTAGCATTGTCTGGCATCGGGATTGAAATAATAAATCAAAAACCCGGATCATGAAAAATGCAGCATTTATTATTCTTTACGTTTTTCTATTCGCTTCCTGTCAAAAGGAATGTGATGATCAGGCACAACCGGATTATCGTGCTTTATATACAGGGACTTATAATATTCACTTAAATATTAATGATGTTTCAGGGATACCGGTTTCATTTGCCAACCCATTGAAAGAGGCAGATGTCACAATCAGGATTTACCCAGATTCAGATAGCTGCAATAAACTTTGGATCAATGGATTATATGGATGTGCCGAACCGGTTCCGGCCGTTGCCAATGCTAATGGTTTTGATATAACAACTTCTTCTACGGGAGTGCATCCATCTGAAATTGGGTTTAAAAATCTCGGTGGCCAGATTGATGCTGATTTTGATTATCTGACTATAAGCGGAAGTTATGCGGGACACGGGGCATTAAACTACGTACTCAGTGATGGAGATTTTATTAATTTTCTTTCGTGTAGTGGAATCCTTAAGCGTTGATCATTTGAAATCAAAAAGAATTCCCGCAGATGCCGCTGATTTTCGTGGAATTCAGAAAAAAAAATATTTTACAATCTTGCGTCAGCCCGCACTTTCGCTCTTCGTACTTCGCTTTTTCAAAGGCCTGTTCCCAGCTGCTCCACGCTTCCTGTACGTTTCAGGGAACCCCAGGCTACAGACTCTCCCTTGATGGCGCGGCGGATGGATTTGAAAAGGATATAATACATCAACTGACGATATACGAGTCGCTGCGGAATTAACATCCATAATTTGGTAGCTCTTTCCCTTTCGAACCAGAATGCCATGGCTGCGCCGAGTGCATCAACGGCCATAAAAAGAAGATAATAGGTCAAGATATCGCCTGCATTGCCAAAAGCAAGCGCGAAAACCATAAATAGATCTGCGAGGGGCGAAATCAAAGGCAATAAAATCTGGAATATGAGGATATTAGGTAAGGCTATCCATCCCAGGGTTCCATATCTTGGATTAAATACAGCGTCTCGGTTTTTCCAGAAACTCTGCATAATGCCATAAGACCAGCGGAACCTTTGTTTCATAAACATGTTCATGGTCTCAGGTGCTTCGGTAATAGCTATAGCCTTAGGACTGTAGCGAACCCTGTACCCGAGCTTAAGGATACGGATGGTTATATCGCAGTCTTCTGCAAGGGTGTCAGATGTAAGACCACCTGCCTCTATTATGGCTTTCTTTTTAAATACCCCAATAGCCCCGGGTACAACCGTAATACAATTGAGCAGATCAAAAGCTCTCCGGTCGAAATTCTGACTCGTTGTATATTCGATAGATTGCCAGCCGGTTATAAGCCCTTTCTCATTCCCTACTTTCACATTCCCCGCTACGGCTGCCGTTTTTTCATCAGCGAAATGTGTCATCAAGTGAGCAACGGCATCAGGTTTCAACTGGGTATCGGCGTCAATACATACCACATATTCAGCGTCGCTCTGACTGATACCATAATTTAGCGCAGAAGCTTTTCCGCCATTGGGTTTCGTGAGAACTCTTACGCGGGCGTCATGCCCAAAGGCATCACTTACCAGTGAAAAAGTATTGTCTTTCGAACCATCATCCACAAAAATGATATCATAATTTGGATAATCAGAACCCAGTAAGTTGGTTACGGTCTTTACCGCATTTACTTCTTCATTATAAGCAGGTATAATAACGGACACTTTGGGCTGCGCAGTGTTAAGCTTTAGCTTACGTGCTTTCCGGGTCTGGATGGCAGCAAGCACACCCATGAGAACCATTCTCCCTATGGATAAAAATATACCCAGGAAAAACAGTGAAAACAATACTCTGGCGCCCCAGTAAATAATTTCGGCGATAGCCCAATCTACTTTGGTCAGATAATAGTCATTATCATGTTTTACTGCAGGCATTACCTGGTCGCGTGTTTTACCAAGCAGGTCTGAAACCGAAATAAAGGTGTATCCTTTGCCTTTGAAATATTTAATAATCCGGGGCAGAGCTATCACAGTCTGTTCCCGGTTTCCGCCTGCATCGTGGAGCAGAATCATACTGCCATAATGTTCTTCACGAATGCAACGCGCTACAATGGAATCGGCAGTAATATCTTTTTCCCAGTCGCGCGGGTCAATCGATTCACCGATGGTATAATAATTATCCTCTTTGCTCAAAGCCACCGGAATGATATCCTTTAAGGTCTGGGGTTCCGCATCCGCGTTATACGGAGGTCTGAATAAAACAGTTGAATGACCTGTGATACATTCAATCAATCTTCGTGTTGACGATAATTCGATTTTGGCGCGGTCAAGGCTGATTTCTGCGATATTTGGGTGGGTAAATGTATGATTTCCAATTTCATAGCCCTGCTTATATATTTCCCGCAACAGAGGTATATTATTTTCTGCCTGGAGGCCAACGACAAAAAAAGCAGCCGGCACATTATATTTTTTCAGGGTATCTATAATGCGGGGCGTATATCGCTCATCGGGACCATCGTCAAATGTTAGTAGCATTTGCTTTTTGCCGAGTCCGAATTTTTTAACAACATAAGAACTGGGTAATTGGTCATAGTATTCTTCTGAAATAACCTTGTCAGTATCATCAAAAAGGACCCTGATTTTACCAAGCTCGGGTGTGCTTATTACGTCAAGTACTTCTCCTTCACCAATATAGTCTATTGCAAGTGCTTTCCCGATACCCGTATCAAGACTCCCGTTATCATAGTTGTTAATATTCAGGTTCCGGTACGAAAAATCCTTGTCATAAAACCGCCAGAGCCTGGAGTCCTCACCACCCAGCCGCCAGAGCGCCACGCCAGCCAATCCGTAATCGTCTGCATTCCGGAGGCCATTAAAACAGGTTGCCGCATCGGTAAAATCAACTTCATGTTCCAGGTTGGTATCGTCTTCGTAAGTGAAGTGAAGGTTATAGGTATTGTTGTCAAAAATCACTTTACCGTCACTTTCTTTAGCAGTAGTAAGCGCTTCCTGGTATGAAACATCGGTTGCTTCACCGCCTTTTGGCCAGTCGTACCCGTAAGCTGCCAGGTTAAGAACGATTTTATTCGCAGGTACCTTGGCTGTAATATCATCAAGTACGGTATCCACCCATTTCTGATCCGCAATCGGGCCTGGCAAACTCGTACCGTAATGGTGGTCATAAGCCATTACGAAAAAGTAATCGGTATATTTTTCCATCGCTTTGAGGTTGTAATCCTCATTAAGCGGGGCTATATCCATAGTTAGCAAATAACCCCTGGGATGAAGTGCTTCATAAACCTCCTTCATAAAAGTGATCAGATATTCATCACTCGTTTCTGTAAGCTCTTCAAAGTCAATATTTATACCCTGAAATTTATTCTTGTCAAGAATAGCCAATACCTGCTTTATAAAATCCTTTCTCCGGGCTTCTGAAGTAATAAGCCTGTGAACAGAACTGGAATGCCAGACCTCACCAGTATTATTGGTGATCATGGGCAGGATGGCTACCCCCTTGTGGAGGGGCTGCCTCATGATTCCGAGGGCTTTCTGATCGATATCCAGGTAAAGATTGTTGCTGGTGTCATTCAAAAAAATCCATTCCGGCAAAACCATATTCATGTGATCGATATGGTCTTCCAGTGATCTGCCTGATGCCGCGTCCCAGTTTACAAGAAACCCTGCGCGTACCTGGTTTTTAACTGTATTTTTGGCTGCATTTCGCCGGGTTTGTATGATCCGCTTTTCCAGGGTATCAACTCGTTTGCGCAGTTTCTGGAAATCGCTGATCCTTTTAGTTTTAATTGTAGTGGGCGCATCAGGATTAAGCACTTTTTTGTAAAGGCTGTTCTGGTCTACCAGCTTCGGAAGGAAAGTGGCATCTTTGCTTAACACGGCTACGGAAATGGCAATAATGCCTAAGACCATAAAAAACAGCAGGATTCTTGTGCCCCAACTCACCCGCTTCCATCGCCTGGAATCCGCACTTTGAAAAACCTGACGGGTATTGGGGTTGCTCATTGGCGCAAAATTACCGAATTGCCTGCAATGTAAAGAATGTCATTTCAATTTCATTTCGTTAAGCCCAGCCATCATAAGCCAAACGTTCTTGTGCCTCAGATTTGGCTCCCGAGCATTCTGGATTGAAATGACAAAAGCACTGCATAGGGTACTGGCCGACATCTTTCATATTAAACAGTTTGAACAGTAATATTTTGTGTATTCTACTTCCCCTCATACAACTATTCCTTCATATATTTCGTCTCCACCAGGCAATAGATTTGCTAAATTTGCCTCATGAAAAATTTCCCTGTTCATAAAATTATCATCCTGCTATCATGGCTATGCCTGTATATTTCCTTTTCAGCTTATGGGCAGAAGGATTCCCTGGTCAAAAAATATCATAATAGCGACAAAAGCGATACGGTAAAAGGCGCCGGTTATTATTTTGATGCCGGTACAGCCAAGGCGCAGGCAGGGGATTGCGTTGCGGCTATAGACCTTTATGACAAATGCATTTCGCTGGACCCTGTAACCTATGATGCCTATTATAACCGCGCCTATTGCAAAATGCACCTTAATGATTATGAAGCGGCCATTGCTGATTTTACAACCTGTATGCAACTGCACAACGGCCCTTATTCTAATGCGCTGTATCTCAGAGGGTCATGTTTTAGTCAGCTAAAGCGCTTTGATATGGCTATAGCGGATTTTACCAAAGCTTTGGAAGTATCTTCGAATTCTGATATATATGCTGCCAGAGGTTTTGCCTATATGCAAAAGCAGGATTTCCAGAAAAGTGTACCGGACTATAACACAGCTATTTCTAAAAGCCCGGAAAAGATTGAATTTTATGGTAAAAGAGCTCTTGCTCTTTATGGAATTCATCGTTTGAAAGAAGCCATTTCAGATGCAGATAAATATCTTGCCGATTATCCGTCATCACCTGAAATAGTGGAAATGGAACTCCGCGCAAAGTTTGAAATGAATGATTATGCCGGAGCCTTGCTATCGGCACAGACATTTATAAAACTCGTTGACAAACCCATTGCCTATTATTATGCCGGTCTTATGGATTTTAATATGGCTAAGTACCCCGAAGCAATTAAATATTTCTCCTCGGCTATCCAAAAAGACAATAATTATGGTGATGCTTATTACAGCCGCGCGCTCTGCTATTTTGGGATGAATGATAATGCGAATGGTTGTCCTGACATTGTGAAAGCCAAAAGCCTGGGTTTCCGCAGCATCGATCCCAAGATAGAATCTTATTGCAGCGGACTGAAGGCGAAATAGACACTTATTTTATCATTTGAAGGGGGTTTTCTTCCTTTTTTAACGGCATCTTTAAAAACCTGTTTTTTTTGCCTCATCCTTTATCTTTTTCCGCAAAGAGAAGGGTATAAGGTTGTTTTTAGAGGCGCTCTTTTGTCGCGAAGGGAAGAAAAAGCTGAAAATCAACAAGATTCAAAATCAGCCCGGCTAAAAATTTAACCATGATTTTTTTTTTAAATCTTTTTACTTTATGAAAAAAGCATTATTTTTGACGCGTCTGTACTAATACATACGCAAATAATTACATTCTAAAAAAAATATCATGAAGGATTTTCTACTCAAGGCTTCAAAACGATTGTCGATTTTAATCGCCTCAATTTGCTTGTTTTCCGCCCATTCTGCCATGGCCGGCGGCATGTCTGGTACCTATACTATAGGGTCGAGCGGTACGTATACAAGTTTTTCAGCAGCGGCCTCTGCTCTTTCAACAAATGGTGTAAGTGGTGCAGTTATTTTCAAAGTATCCGCGGGAACATATACCGAGCAGGTTTCTATCGGTAGTATTACCGGTGCCAGCGCAACGAATACCATTACATTTAAAGGACAAAGTGACAGCTCTCAAGTAATCCTTACCAGTGCTTCTTCTTCATCAAGCAGTACAAATTATACGTTGGAGTTAAATGGGTCAAAATATGTTATCGTAGACCACATCACAATCACGCGGACGGGAACAGCTACTTATGGTACAGCCGTGGCTTTAGATGGCAATACAAAATACTGTAGTTTTACAAGTGACCTGGTCAGTGGCACTGTAAACCCAAATACCAGCGGTGCAGTTACCGGAAATATTGGCGCAATCAATTCTACAGGGGCAGATTCTTTTGACATCTTTAATGGAAACAGGATCAAAAACGGGGGAAATGGAATTGATATGGCAGGTACTAATTATGGATATTCCAATTCTATTACAAACAATATATTTGACACTTCAGGACAAGCTGGAATCTATGCAGCAAATTCAGAAATTGATATGCTTATAAAAGGCAATACCTTTAACATGGGCGCCTTCCCATCCAGTGTTTCCCATCAGATTTCATATGGTATCAGGATTGTATCTGCCCAGGCATTTCAAATTCTAAAAAATAAGATTTATTCCAGTGCTACAGCTGCAACCGTTCGCAGTATCAATCCTTACAGTTGCACAGCAGACGGAAGTGGTAACAGAAATCTTCTTGCCGATAATTATATCTGGATCAGTGGCGGAACATCGGCTTCTACAGCATTAGCGCTTTATGGCACGAGCTCTGTTGACGTCGTATTTAATAACATATTGGTTACATCTTCGTTAGCCAAAAGCTCATGCATATTTTTTAATACCAGCTTTAGTGCCACAAGTGTAAATTTAGAAGACAATAATTTAGACATTGCAGGTGGTACCGGATACTGTATTGATGCGGAATATCCTGCTTCAGGCTCGGGAACCATTTCAGGGATTACTACAAGCGATTATAATAATTTTTATACAAACGCTACGTATTTAACCTTTTTTGGAGGTAGCAGTAGTTCAAACCAATATGCTACATTAGCCGCTTACCAATCAGGATCCGGGTTTGATGCACATTCAATCAGTGTTAATCCCAATTATACCAGTAATACAATTCTTAAATCAACTAATGTGTTGCTTGCTAAAGCAGGAATTAAATTTTCTGCAGTAACCGATGATATTAATGGAAATTCAAGGAATAACCCACCATGTATTGGTGCAAATGAGTTTGTACCTGTGAGCGGGGATGCAGGTATTTCAGCTGTTACAGCTCCCGCTTCAGCATTTTGTACAGGATCTTATCATGTAAAAGTTACACTTAGTGACTTTGGTACAGATACTTTGAGAAAGTGCACTATATTGTGGAGTGTGAACGGGGTTTCACAATCAAATGATAGTTCTACTGCCAAAATTGCTCCAAGCGGTAATCTAACCGTTGATCTTGGAAGTTTCAATTTTAAAGCAGGATCAGCAGTTATCAAAGCATGGACAAGCAAGCCGAATGGAGGTACTGATGGTAATAACAATAACGATACGACAAGCGTTACTGTAACTGTTTATGGACTTCCTGCCGCCAATGCAGGATCATCAGCTAATATTTGCCCTGGATCATCAGATTCAATCGGGGCGGCGGCAGTAGCAGGAAGCACTTATAGCTGGAGCAGTAGCCCTTCAGGCTTCAGTTCTACATTGTCTAAAGTATCGGTTACACCAAGTTCCACTTCAACAACCTACACATTAACGGAAACCAGTAGTCATGGATGTACCAATTCAAATAGCGTTACTTTAGTTCAAACATTACCTGCAGCGGCAACCATTTCCAGCACTACGGTTTGCTCGGGAAGTCCGATATCTATAGGCGCAACAGCTGTGGCTGGCAGTACCTATTCCTGGATAAGCAGTCCTTCAGGGTTTACATCTACATTAGCAAACCCAACTGCCAGTCCAACAACAACAACAACTTATACTATTACTGAAACGAGTGTTTACGGATGCCAGGCTTCAAATTCACTTACACTTACAGTTATTGCGCTTCCTGCGACGCCAGGTGCAGGCAGTAATGCCAATATATGCGCCGGTAATACTATTAAGATAGGAGCTTCTTCATCTGCAGGTTTAACTTATTCATGGGCAAGCAGTCCTTCAGGCTTCAGCTCTACATCATCAAGTGCATATGTTTCGCCATCTGGCACTACAACATATAGTGTTATTGCAACCTCAACTTCAACTTCATGCGCTTCTTTACCTGCTTCTGTAACCATCACTGTAAACCCACTTCCAGCTGCAGCCGCAGGATCAAATGCAGCGGTTTGTTCTGGTAATGGTGCAACCATTGGCGCCACGGCCGTAGCCGGTGATAATTATTCATGGACAAGTGTTCCTTCGGGTTATTCTTCAACAGCTGCTACTGCATCTGTTAGCCCAACGGCATCTACAGTATATTATGTGACAGAAAGCAATCCTTCTACAGGTTGTTCAAATACAAATTCAGTTTTGATAACTGTGAATCCGCTGCCAGCTGCATATACAGGCTCTAATGCTTCTCTATGTTCAGGTTCTCCCACTACAACTATAGGCGGTACATCAGTATCAGGCAACACCTATTCATGGTCACCAAATACTTATTTGAACTCCGCTACCGTATCTAACCCTACGGTTACTTTAGGTGGAACAACGACTTATACATTAACAGAAAAAATATCAGCCACGGGTTGTTCCAAATCAAATAGTGTAACGCTCACATTAAATACAAGCCCTGCGGGTAATGCCGGTGTAAGCCAGGCTTTATGTTTCGGAAATTCAACGACTCTAGGGTCAGGAGCCACAACCGGTGTTTCTGGTAGCACCTATTCATGGTCACCTGCTACCGGTTTGAGTTCAGCAACGATCTTCAATCCAGTAGCAAAACCAGCAAGCACTACTACTTATGCAATGACTGAAACTGTTACTTCTACCGGATGTAAAACAACAAATGTTGTAACCGTTACAGTTAACGCATTACCTGCAGCCTATATTGGCGGTACATCCGCGACCTCTGTCTGCGCGGGTACATCTTATTCATTAGGTGGTACACCTGTTTCCGGAAGTTTATATTCCTGGACCAGCAGCCCTTCAGGATTTACTTCTTCAATCGCAAATCCAAATGCAAGTCCTGCTGTAGCGACAACATATACTTTGGTGGAAACCAATGCTTCTACAGGATGCTCAAATTCGAACTCTGTTGCTATTGGCATCACATCGCTTCCTGTGGCAAATGTTTCAACTACTGCCATTTGCGCAGGTACCAATGGTGTTGTTGTTGCTAACAATACGACATCTACCGAAGTATTTAAATGGTATTATAATGGCTCAGTTTTAAAGAATCAAACAGGATTCAGGGTTATTACGGCCAACGGAGGTGCTTACCAGGTTAATATTACTGATAACAGTACCGGTTGTAGCAATATGTCGAACGTAGCCACGCTTGTCGTGAATGCATTACCAAGTGCAAATGTGAAAGCCCTTCAGGCTACCACACAATGCCAGGGTGACAGTGTTCCAATGGTTGCTCCACTTGATTCTTATGATGTATATCAGTGGACTAACAATGGCAACCCTATAAGTGGTGCCACAGGGTACATGTATTCTGCAAAACAGTCAGGTGCTTACCAGGTGACGGTTACATCTTCAGTAACAACATGTTCCAATACTTCTACAGCTTTACCCGTAACGGTTAATCCTATTCCGAATGTGCCATTCAACGTTCCTGGAAAAACCACAATTTGTGATGGTCAGGATGTATTAATGAATACGTCTCAGCAGACAGGTGTTACATACACCTGGTATAATGGTACTACTGCCATTGCCGGTACGGATTCCAACTATTATGGTGCGAAATCTACAGGTAATTACAGCGTACTGGTAACTTTTGATTCTACCGGCTGTTCTGCCATGTCTACCCCTGTTTCAGTAACCGTACTGGCATTACCACAAACAAATATTGCTGCACTGGGAAACAAGAATCTTTGTCCGGGTGCCAGCGTATTACTTGTGGCTGACCCAGCTTCAGGCAACAGCTACAGATGGGAGAATGGAAGTTCTTATATTGCTGGTGCTTCAAGTGATACCTTTTCAACAAGCCAGGCCGGCTCATATGCTGTAACTGTTACAAACAGCGTAGGTTGCAGCGCTACCTCATCTCCTGTTTCTGTAACGGCAGCACTACATCCTACAGTTACCATAAACAGACCTTCGGCTACAACTTTCTGCCAGAGCACAATTATGCTTACAGTTAATGATACCGAAGCTGCTTCTTTCCAATGGTGGAAAGATGGTTCACCAATCAGCGGTGCCACAGGTGACAGCCTGATCGTAAACCAAACAGGATTTTATGCAGTAATGGTTCAGGGAACTGTGACATGTACAGCTATGGATACCATTGGTATTACTGACAATCCAACTCCTGCCGCCATGTTCTCTGTTTCAAGAGATTCAGTTTGCTTTGGTAATGGTATTAATTTCTACAATCAGTCTACACTTTCTTCAGGTAATATGATTTATACCTGGACAACCGGTGATGGCGATACATCATTTAGCGCCAACATCTCCCACAATTATGCAAAACCAGGCAGTTATAATGTAAAATTGAATGTTGCTGCTTCTACAGGTTGCAATGCCACTGCTTCTCAATCAGTAGTTGTATTGCCGATTACAAAAAGTGCATTCAATGTGACTCCTGAAGGTGACAGACGCCTTGGTTTCAAAGCCGTTGACACAACAGGTTCAACTTATGTATGGAGCTATGGTGACAGCACTTTCGGTACTGGATATAATGGATACCACATGTACAGCAGAGATGGTAAATTTAATATTACCCTTACTGCAATCAATGCTAACGGATGTGTGACTTCAACAACAAGTTCTGAAATTATTATCCTGAGCGGTTTTGGTCAGGTAAGCAGCGAAAATCTGAACATCAATATATTCCCGAATCCATTTACTACGCAAACAAACGTTCAATACAACCTGAACGAAAGTTCAATGGTACAAATTGACGTTTATGACATGAATGGAAGGGCAGTAGCTCATGTTGACAATAGCATGCAATCAGCAGGAAATCACAATTATGTTTTCAACGGGCCAAACCCTGGAATCTATTTTGTGAAAATGATCGTTGGTGGACAGCAGTTTGTTAACAGGATCGTTCAGCAATAATTATAATCACAAACAAACCTTTTTATTTGATAAAAGCCCTGCAGCAATGCGGGGCTTTTTTTTATGGTTCCAGGCATACGAAGGGGTCAGGACTACTCTCGAGTTTTTGCCTCTAAATCTCCTAAAGGAGACTTACGATTTGTGCTGGTTTCATTATTGTAGCTTTTACTCACAATTGCAAATTATTCAGATAGTTCCCTTTAGTGTCAGGGGAAATTTGCGAGTACTCTCTTGTGCGATTTTCAACATCCGAACTTTTAGTCGGAAGCAAATATTCTGATAGTTCTCCATTAAAACGGATATCCAATCCCAATATTCAATACAAGGTTGTTTGTCCGCCATGATGAATTGCCCGGTTCAATTTTATCAATGATCCAATAATTGCCATTGGTTGGATAAGCCTTCCTGAACGGGATACCAATGTCAAAACGCAACACAAAATATGAGGCATCAACCCGAAGACCAACACCGCTGCCAACGGCTATTTGTTTGTAAAAGGTATTAATGTTGAACTTGCCGCCCGGGCGGGATGTGTCATTATTCACAAGCCATATATTGCCTGCATCTGTAAAAATGGCGCCCTTAAATACGCCGCTGATTGGGAAACGGTATTCTATATTGCCCTCAATTTTAATATCTCCAACCTGATCAATAAACAAGCTATTGTTATTAGCAGGTAGCTGGTAACTTCCCGGACCCAGGAATCCCGGTAAAAAGGCACGCACACTGTTATTGCCACCCGCAAAGAACTCTTTTATATATGGTAGCGAGCTTGAATTGCCATAAGGCAGCCCAATACCGGCAAATAAGCGGGTTACAAGTCTTTCTTCCTTTGCTGAAATATTGACATAATGCCTAAGCTCCAGCGTACCCAGGGCGTATTGAGAATAAGGTACACCGGCTATTTCGTTTGGATATTCAGAAGTAGGAGCGTGGGCAGCGATTCCAGATTGTACCAGGCCAAGTAGATTGCCTGAAACGTCAGCAGAACCCTTGAAGAAGATATCATATTTGCGGCCAGGCAAATCCTGTGTATTGTATGTGTATGAATAATAGCTTCCTATTACAAACTGGGTGGCAAAACTTCTCTTTAATGAAGTATATACATTTTCAAGACTGTCAAAGGCCCTGGAAGTCTGGCCGAGTTTAAGATAATCGATAACGATTGGGTCTAAAACATGCGAAACTGTTTCAGACTGGTTCCATTTGTAGCCTGCCGTAAAATTGAATGTATTGAGATTGTAATAATTGATCTCCGCAAGCTTTTGATATCCCAGTTTTATTTCTGTTTTTGGCACAAAACGCGTAGGAGGGTTCAAAATAATGAATGGTGTAATAAATCGAGGGATATCAAGTGTGACATCTCCTCCAAAAGTAACGGTCGCCTGGCCATTGACAAGACCTGTGAACCGGGCCAACACAGAAGTGTTGAGATTAAAAGTCAGCGATTCAGCCCCTCTGAAAACATTGCGGTCCTTTAAACTTAGATTGAACAGGGGGCCGGCATAACCATCAGACTCTGATACAATTTTAAATTCCGGCCGTATAGAGTTTTGGGGCAAGGGGGTTAAATAAATATATGTATCGAGTTTCCCTGTCTTTTTCAAAGTATCCAGGGCCTTGAATTTGATATTGACAAATTTGTATGCCCCAATGCGCATGAGCCTGTTTAGCGTTATATCATAATCTGAAAATGTATAGGCGGAATCCTTTTCGAGATATATAGATTTTACAATAATGTCAGGTCTATAAGTCTCAAGATTTCCTATATAAATATAACCGTCTACAATGGCTGTATCCATCCTGTATTTTGAGCTGTCCTGGAATAAGGCATGATTTGCATATATATAAATGTTATTTAGGGTATAAATCCTCGTTGCCTGACGGGGCACATGCTTTTTAATTTGGACGTACACGTCAACCTGGTGATCGCCGGCTGTTGTGTCCACCTTAAAAATAATGTCTTC
>Ga0207008_10052_pt1 | contig 34819 bp, 39 predicted proteins | sample Alteio_BWMinCont_83_FD_153489 | JGI IMG/M metagenome (GOLD analysis project Ga0207008, IMG submission 153489) | Enriched cells from forest soil in Barre Woods Harvard Forest LTER site, Petersham, Massachusetts, United States -... | ecosystem: Environmental > Terrestrial > Soil > Temperate forest >... | reverse complement strand
TTGGTGCAGATGCCACGGAACTGATCCAAGGATTCTGTTTGGCCAAAACCCTTGAGGCCACCGAGCAGGACATCATGAACACCATTTTCCCCCACCCGACCCTGTCTGAGATGATGTTTGAGTCCGTTCTGAGCGCCTTTGGGCGCGCCCTTCATATCTAGAGCCGCAAGGAAAGCTGTGATAGAAAAGCTCAAAAAACCAGACTGGATCCGCGTCAAGGCCCCTGTGTCCAAGGAATATCAGGAAACGCGCGACCTCATGCGCCGCCAAAAACTGAACACGGTATGCGAAGAAGCCGCGTGCCCGAACATCGGGGAATGCTGGGCAAAGAAACACGCTACCGTGATGATCTTGGGCAGCGTTTGCACGCGCGCCTGCCGCTTTTGTAACATTGCAACGGGACGACCGGATCTTCTCGACCCTCACGAGCCCGAAAGGGTGGGGAGCGCGATTGCGGAAATGGCGCTGCATCATGTGGTCGTGACCTCCGTCGATCGCGATGACCTGGATGATGGCGGGGCTGAACACTTCGCCCAAACGATTGCCGCCATTCGCAGGCATTCCCCGCACACAACGATCGAGGTGCTCACGCCCGATTTCTTGCGCAAAGAGGGGGCGGGCGCCATCCAGACGGTAGTAAAGGCACGCCCGGATGTGTTCAATCACAACCTCGAAACGGTGCCGCGCTTGTATGGCGAGGTCCGTCCGGGGGCGCGCTATTTCCATTCGCTGCGGCTGCTGCAAACGGTGAAGGAGCTCGACCCTTCCATCTTTACAAAGTCAGGGATGATGGTGGGGCTAGGGGAGGACAAAACGGAGGTCTATCAGGTCATGGATGATCTGCGGGCGGCGGATGTCGATTTTATGACCATCGGCCAATACTTGCAGCCCACCCCGCGCCATCACGCCGTGGAACGGTTTGTGCCGCCTGAGGAATTCGAGGATTACGCACGCATGGCGCGTGGCAAGGGGTTTTTGATGGTGGCGGCGTCTCCTCTCACGCGTTCTTCGTATCATGCAGGGGCGGATTTCGTGCGCTTGCGCGACGCGCGCGAGAGGCAGCAACAGGCGAGGCAAGGCATATAGTGGGGACACGATTACACACACACGACCTGCCTTTTCCGCCTGAACAGCTGTATGATTTGGTGGCGGACATTGAGAAGTATCCGGATTTTCTTCCCTGGTGTCGCACTGTTCGGATTCTCTCAAAAGACGACAGGAACATTGTGGCGGACCTTGATGTGGGGTATAAGGTTTTTCACGAAACCTTTCGCTCCCGCGTTCATTTAACCCCCAAAACTCGCATTGATGTAGAATATATCAGCGGCCCCTTTCGTCATTTAAATAATCATTGGATTTTTAAGCCCGGGCCAGATGGGGGAACCACGATCGATTTTTCTATTGATTTTCAGTTTCAGAGTCGCTTTTTGCAAGGGATAACGCAAATGGTGTTTGATAATGCTTTTGATCAGATGCTGACGTCTTTTGAAAAGCGCGCCCATCAGCTGTATGGCGAAGGGTGTAGGTGAACAAAAGTGTTTCAAGGCCTATCCCTATGGCGGCAACAGCGATTCCCGCCAACAGGTCAGCGAAATAGTGTTGGCCAATCGGCAGGCATGAAAAAATCATTAATATATTTAAAATGAGAATGGGAATAAAAATTATTTTTCTTTGATTTCGAAAGGCATACGTGTAAAGACAGGCCATAACCGTATGGAATGAAGGAATTGTGACAATTCCATTTTGTGTTGTTAGATCCACAATATTATGGCGAAGCTCACGCAACTGATTGAGGGCCTTGAGTAGTTCAATATCAGGCGTATAATGATACCAAACATAAGGTCCTTCTGCAGGAAAAAAACCACTCAATACAATGGTAAGAGGGGCTGCAATCATAAATTGCATAAAAAATCTTTGAAGCTGCGTCACGTCTCCTCGAGAACTAAAATAAAATATAACAAAGGGAAACTGATAGTTATAAGTGTTATAAATATGAACAAATACTGTACGCCATTCTTCATGCGTTCTAAACCACAAAACAATAGATGGCGAAGATACACCAAAATAAGTATCGATTGTATATAACGTAGAATCTACAAGGGGTTGATTTATTGTGGCGACCAAATAAGAAAAAGTTAACATAAACGGAATATATGCAAACAAAAAGAAAAATGACTGCAGAAGAATAATAATCTTAGGGTCTGGACGAAAAATTTTATAGAACATGTAAGGGGAAAAAAGTATGAATAGAAAAAATCCTTCGGCAGTGTAATTGTCTATGGTATAATATATTGAAAATGAAGAAAATTTTATCCATATAACTTCAATAATTAAAAAAAAGCATAAGATGCTCCATTGAAATTTAGTATAGATCAAGAAGATCACCCGGTATGTTTTTTAAAGAACTCAAGAGAGACTCGTGTTAACTGTTGTAAAAAGCCCTGCCACTTTGTTTCCCAATAATCCAACTGCAGCCACAATCACAACACATATCAAAGACGCAATTAATGCATACTCGATCGCGGTAACGCATTCATCCCGTCTTATAAAGTTTTTTGCAAAGCTCATGCCCTTTCCTTAACTTACTGAAGTTAATGTTATCTTTTTAAAGTTTGTTAGAAATACTTGTAAAGTCTGTTTGCAACTTTGTACCAATTAAGGTCACTGAAGCAATAATAACGACAGCGATCAAAGCAGCGATGAGACCATACTCGATCGCAGTAACGCCTTCATCCTGTCTTATAAAGTTCTTTAATAGGGACATAATATCCTCCCCCTTAAACTATGGGAAAACAGAATCTTCAGGTCAAGGAGCGCTTAAGATTTGATTGACAAGCCAAGCGCTCCTCACCTAAAGATTTCACCCCAAATAAAATGGTGAATAGTTTTTTAAAGTTTGTTAGAAATGCTTGTAAAGTCTGTTTGCAACTTTGTACCAATTAAGGTCACTGAAGCAATAATAACGACGGCAATCAGGGCTGCGATGAGACCATACTCGATCGCGGTAACGCCTTCATCCTGTCGTATAAAGTTCTTTAATATGGACATGATATCCTCCTGTGTTAAAAGTTGATTTATTGTTTATTATCTTATTATTCATTATCACATAATTATGACAAAAAAGCAATTAAAAAAGAGTTAATTTAGAAAATTTTTATTATTTTTCTTTTTTTTCAGATAATTAATACTGTGCTCTTGAAAATATTGTGTAAACCTTGTAAGGAATCAGAAAGGATCATTTATATTCAGGAGATTTATCATGCGTATCATCCCCCTTGTTTGTTTAACACTTTTGCTCGCCGCTTGTGGATCAAAACCCCAACTCCCTGAGCCGGTCGGCCTTGCGTATCTTTCGCAAAAGCCCATTCGCCTCAAGGTGGCGCGGGTTGAAGTGATCAAGCAATACCAATCATCCTCAACGCCCCCCCATGTTGAAAATGATTTTCCTGTGCCCCCCGTTGCCATGATTCAACAATGGGTTCAAGATCGCCTTTTGCCCACCGGAAAGACAGGATATGCCGTCGTCACCATTGAAGATGCCTCTGTCGTTGAAGCTTCCCTCAAAGGCACCCCAGGCGTCAAAGGGATGGTAACCGTCGATCAATCAGAACAATATAATGCGAAAATAGCCATTAAGATTGAGGTGTTTGACGATGCGGGCACGCTCAAAGGATTTGCGAATGCGCGTGCGACCGGATCGCGCTCTGTGGGCGAAAACTTAACCCTTGGTCAGCGGCGTAAAGTGTGGATCGTCATGATGGAAAAAATGATGAATAATTTGGACGAAGAGGTAGACCGCAACATTAAAAACCATTTGAGCCAATTTATTTCTTGATAAGACGTCTTCTTTAAGGGTATACAAGGTTTTCAAATGGAGTTTAAAATGCAACAAACCTTATCAATCTTAAAACCTGACGTTACGCGTAGAAATCTCACGGGTGCCGTGAATGCAAAAATAGAAAGCACTGATTTGCGCATCATCGCGCAAAAGCGCCTGTGGCTCACCCTTGAGCAAGCCCAGAAATTTTACGCTGTTCATAAGGAGCGCGCTTTTTTCAACGACCTGTGTTCCTTTATGATCACAGGACCTGTCGTCGTCCAAGTCTTGGAGGGTGAAAACGCCGTCGAAAATTATCGAGCTGTCATGGGGGCAACCAACCCCGCTAACGCAGAGGCAGGGACAATCCGCCGCGAATTCGCTGAATCAATTGAGGCAAATTCAGTCCATGGGTCCGATAGCCTTGAAAACGCAGCGATGGAAATTTCTTTCTTTTTCAGCGAAATAGAGATCGTCGGGTAGACAGTGTTCAGGAGGCCTTTTACCTCTCCCCTTGTGGGAGAGGTCGCCCCGAAGGGGCGTGTGAGGGGTATCCAGAGATCAGAAATCAGTGTTACAGAATTAAGAAAGTAAAAGAGCAAAATAAAATATCTCAACCTTCAAACTCCTTAAATTCTGCTACACTGCTTTCTGCAACACTGGCGACACCCCTCACCCGCCGCTACGCGGCGACCTCTCCCACAAGGGGAGAGGTAAAAGAGTCATGAGGCGGCACTTCGCGCATAGGCCTTTGCCTTCCGCGAAAGAAGCCCATACGTAAACGCACTCAACAACTTTTGGAGCCACCCACGCGGAGCCACGCCAATGGCTTTGCAAAACAGGGCCATCGCCCGATCAACGTGAATTTTCTGATAGGACCTGTAGACCACTTGCCCATAGCGCTTGGTACAATAAGCCCGATCATAGGGTCCTTTTTCTTCATTTGCTGTATAATAGGCGAGGGCAAGTTCATCCCCTTCATTTTCGAAAAGACGCCCAGCGGCCACCTTGAAACGTTTAAACAGAGTCATGTTCTCGATTTTTTGATAACGTTGAAGATGCGTATAAAACAATTTGTAATGACGCAATTCATCAGCGGAAATTTTAGCACAGATATGCTTTAAGAGAGGCTCGTCCGCGGCATCGCTCACGGCAGAATAAAAGGAGCTCGTTGCAATTTCAACCATACAGCGGGTGAGAAGTTCTGCCGCGCGAGACCCTCGAATGGAGTCTTTTGTTTGCGTATCTACAGGAAACTTATCCACGAAGTCTTTAAAGCGGTCCTCAAAATTATAGGTCGGATCAGCCTTTTTGACCCATTCAGCGAGTACCCGTCCATGTTTGATTTCATCTTTTGACCACGCGACAATTTCTTTTTGAAAAACCGCGTCCCCTTGAAACACATTATCAAGATAAATCCCATAATCCGAGCCGTTATGTTCAACAACACTTCCTGCTTTAATGATGCGCAAAAGATCGGGGTTTACTTTCTCAGGGTCGAATAAAGACCATTTAATATTTTCAAATTTCCATTTTTGATGCATTTAATTTCTTCTTCTAAATTATGAGTGAATCAATACTTCCATAAGTTTAGCCCGTGCAATTTCTAAGTTTTGATCTGCCTGCTTACGTTCCTCTAAAGCACGATTATCTGCCATCTCTTCTAACAAATTCTTAATCTCAAGTTCTAAAGCTGACTTATCGAGCGCTTCAAGAAGGGTGCCCTCAGTCACAAGAGCCCGGCAGCTGTCAGGCGTTATTTCCGCAAAGCCCCCATCCACAAAGAGGCGCACAAGAATTTTTTCTCCTTCATAAACCGTAACAACCCCTGGACGCAAGAGGGTAAGTAACGGGGCATGCCCTGGTAAGGCCCCGATATTCCCTTCAAGACCAGGAATGACGACCATTGTCACAGCTTGATCAAAGAGCACCTTTTCAGGTGAGACGAGAGAGAACGCGAGCGTCGCCCTATCCATGACGCTATGCCGCACTTGACGCGAGACGACCTGCTTGCCGTTCGGCCTCCTCAATCGTCCCCACCATATAAAAAGCGGCTTCAGGCAGGTGATCGTACGTACCATCAGCAATACCCTTAAAGCCCGCGATTGTATCTTCGAGGCGCACAAAGACACCGGGCGTGCCTGTGAAAACTTCGGCAACATGAAAGGGCTGTGAAAGAAAGCGCTGGATTTTACGGGCCCGCGCCACAACAAGTTTATCTTCTTCGGACAATTCATCCATGCCTAAGATCGCAATAATGTCTTGCAAGGATTTGTACGTTTGAAGGATGCGCTGGACGTCTCGTGCTACGGCATAGTGTTCTTCCCCAACGATGCGGGGATCTAAAATGCGCGAGCTCGAATCAAGGGGATCAACGGCGGGGTATATGCCAATCTCAGCAATCTGGCGGCTTAAAACCGTCGTGGCATCGAGGTGCGAAAACGCCGTCGCAGGCGCTGGGTCCGTCAAGTCGTCGGCTGGCACGTAAATTGCCTGAACGCTCGTGATAGATCCTTTATTTGTCGAGGTGATGCGTTCTTGCAACTCGCCCATTTCCGTGGACAAGGTTGGTTGATACCCCACAGCTGACGGAATACGCCCCAAAAGCGCGGACACCTCTGCCCCCGCTTGCGTAAAGCGAAAGATATTGTCGACGAAAAAAAGAACGTCTTGCCCCTCTTCATCCCTGAAATACTCAGCAACAGTGAGCCCCGAAAGCGCCACCCGCGCGCGTGCTCCCGGCGGTTCGTTCATTTGGCCATAGACCAAGGCGGCCTTTGAATTTCCTTTTTCAAGGTCGATCACGCCCGATTCAATCATCTCGTGATACAAATCGTTTCCCTCACGGGTGCGCTCCCCAACGCCGGCAAAGACGGAAAACCCGCCATGGGCTTTGGCGATGTTGTTGATAAGCTCCATGATAAGAACGGTTTTGCCAACCCCTGCACCCCCGAAAAGACCAATTTTGCCGCCGCGCACATACGGCGCCAACAGGTCCACAACCTTAATGCCTGTTACGAGCATTTCTGTTGTCGTCGATTGATCCACGAATTTCGGGGCCTCGCGATGGATGGGAAGGTATTCGGTTGCTTTAATGGGGCCCAATTCGTCTATGGGATCGCCCACAACATTCATAATGCGCCCAAGGGTTCCATGGCCCACAGGAACGCGAATGGGGTGGCCCGTGTTTGTGACTTCTTGGCCACGCACGAGGCCTTCTGTGGCATCCATGGCAATGGCGCGCAGCGTTTGTTCGCCAAGGTGTTGCGCAACCTCGAGGACGAGGCGCTTGCCTTGGTTTGTCGTTTCAAGCGCGCTTAGAATTTCTGGCAACGGTCCGTCGAAGGAAACGTCAACGACGGCACCGATAATTTGGCTAATCCGTCCTTTTTGTTTGGGTTGCGCTGTCATTTTACCATCCTTTGGATTAACGAAGTTCTTTATGGTGGATTTCTTGATAGGGATGAATGCGTTGAATAATTTGACGTCCTCGTTTTCTTGTTGCACACCGTAAATCATAATCGCTTTGTAGGCCAAGCCATAGCTGCGGCGATGTTTCAAAATAGCGGGCAAATCTTAAAGCGGTGTCTGCAGTAATCGCAAGATGGCCACTTATAATTTCATTTATCCGTCCCACAGGTATATCAATATCAACTGCCAATTGATTTGGGCTTAGTTCTAGAGGAATCAAATATTCCTCCTGTAAAATTTCTCCGGGAGGAATTGGTTCTAAAAGTTTTTCCATAGATTTTTTACATGTGTTTGTACCATTGATATAAATTCTACCACACAACAAAAGGCTTGTTAACCACCTTCTTGCGTCTTCGTTCAAAAACAGCTATATGTTTTTATACTTCGGTAAAAAACAGTTGAGGATTTCTTTCATGGCCAAACAACTTCTTGTTTCTCTTTTTATTTTCTTGAGCTTGACGTTTCAGGCTCAGGGAGAACTTCAGATTAATGTCACGGAGGGAACCTTTAAGCCCGTTCCGATTGCGATTACGCCCTTTGATGGGGGCAGCGATCCAGAGCTTGCAAAGGCCGGCAAGGAAATCACAGACGTTATTATGAATGACCTCCAAAGTTGTGGCCTTTTTCAGGTGGTCGATCCTGCAGCCTATATTCAATCTGCACGCGACGTGATGAGTCATCCCCGCTTTGCTGACTGGAAAATTTTAAACGCCGAGGCCCTTGTAGGTGGCCTGTTACAGCGCAATGGCAGTAATTTTCAGATCGATTTTCGGTTGTTTGATATCTTCGCTGAAACGCAGCTCACGGGCCTGTCGCTTGAAACAGAACCCGCCAACTGGCGGCGCGTGGCGCACAAAATTGCGGACGCTATTTACGAACGCATGACCGGCGACAAGGGCTATTTCGACACGCGCGTCGTCTATATTCATGAGAGCGGCCCCGAGGTTGGGCGTAAGTTTCGCCTCGCCATTATGGATCAAGATGGCGCCAATCACCAGTTTTTGTCGAGCGGGAACTTGCGCGTTCTCACGCCCCGCTTTTCTCCAGACGGCAGTAAAATTGCTTACGTGAGCTTTGGCAAAGATGACAAGTCTCCCAATCTTCATATTCATAACCTGCAAACGGGCCAAGCGGAATCTTTGGGCGCCATTGATGGTCAAAAGATGTCGCCTCGGTTTTCGCCCAAAGGGGATCACATCATTCTGAGCAGCGCCAAGAATGGGGCGGCTTCTCTTTATACCATGGACCTCGGCAGCAAGAAGCTGAGCCGCCTTACAACAGCAACGGCCTCCATCGATGTGTCACCTTGTTACAGCCCGGATGGAAGTCAAATCGTCTACATTTCGGACAAGGGCGGAAAGCCCCAAATCTATGTGAAAGATGCGAGCGGCGGTGATGGAACGCGGATCAGCTTTAGTGAAGGCCGCTATGATAATCCGGTGTGGTCGCCCCGCGGGGATCTTATCGCTTTCACGCGCCAAAAAGGGGGCACATTTTATATTGGGGTTACAAGCCCTGATGGATCGGGTGAACGGATGCTTGATACGGGATATCTGCTCGAAGGCCCGACATGGGCGCCTAACGGGCGTGAAATCATGTATACATGCCAACCAGGACCTCATAGCAAAGTTGGAATCTGTTGCGTTGATATCACAGGGAACCATAAAAGAAAGGTTAATATCCTTGCAGAGGGGTCATATCCCTCATGGAGCTCTTGATCCTTCTCCATCAATGTGTTATGTTCCTTCCTGCGAGTGTGGATTTGTTCCGAGCAATTATACTCACAGCATTTCAAGGAGCCGGCTAGGCGCCCGAGTGGTGAGCCCGGTGAGCGTAGTGACCTACGTGATTAAGGGCGAATCCCGAAGGGCAACGACGCCGGGACTTGAAAGGCGAAGAGTATAATTTTGTAAGGAACAAAAAAACTTCAAGGTACCTAAAAATATTAATGCTTTTTTAAGATTCGCCTGATATAGTGGGCAAATCAAAAACCAAAAGGAGAAAAAAGAAATGCGTTTAAAAATCACAAGCCTGCTAGCAGCAGCTTCACTCTTGTCTGCTTGCGGATCATCAACGGAAGAATGCGTTGATACGTCAGGTCAAGGTGGCGTTGTTGCCGCTGAAACAGCGTTTGGACCAGAAGCCCCTTGTGCTGTTGGATCAGTTGCTGATTTCGTTGAGAATGTTGGCGATCGAGTTTTCTTTGACTTTGACCGGTCAGTTGTTCGTCCAGATGGGATGGAAGTCCTTGGGCGTCAAGCTGCATGGTTAAACCAATATGCAAACTATGTTGTCACCATCAATGGCCATTGCGACAAGCGTGGATCTGTTGAATACAACTTGGCTCTCGGCGAGCGTCGTGCGCACGCTGCTAAAGAACAGCTCATTGCGTTTGGCATTGATCCAGCGCGTATCAAAGTTGTAAGCTATGGCAAGAACCGTCCGGTTGTTGAACAAGATGGCAACGAATGGGGTTATCAACAAAACCGTGTTGCAATCACTGTTTTAGATTAACCATATACGTATAGTATTGAAGGGGTTGGGCTCAACATTAGATGAGCCCAACTTTTTTTCTACATCTACAGGATTTCAAGGCTTGGCCTCGAAAGGGGTATGAGAAATCAAAACTCGGTCTACGGTGCTTGTACAAAAGTGACGTTGTCGGTTAGCAACGTATAAGCACGCTTGTCAACTTTTTTTCAAGACTTTTTTCAAAACCACCTTGATTTATTTCGCTTTTTTAGGTATCTTCTATCAGAATTTATCCTCAAGGCCTGACATTTGAAAAAAGAAAGGAACACTTTCATGCATAAAAAATTTCTCCGAACTTTCACTGGTCCTCTAATCATACTCTCCATATTCAGTGTTGTCTGTGGAACTCTTACAAAAGCCGTTTATGAACTTGAAGTCTCTACAACCGAACCGTTCACTAGTGTCCGTACATACAATGGCAGCGCAGTATGGTATGGAACTCGTACTACGGGAACCTCTGTGACGGATTACGGCACCTCGAGGATCGACACAATATCTAAAGTCGGATGGAGGACTGACGGGAATACGTCCCATAGGCTATGGAAATATAGAGCCAAAGAAAGGGTCACAAAAGGGAACGAGCATCCATACTACTTAAAATTCATAGAACGCGACGACCGCCACTGTACTACACCGCTCGGAATCAAGGTTTTTGTCGAAGAACCTTCCTGTTGTTGCGGTAGAACCGATCGGTTACTGTCTTTCCTTGTGTTGACGGAAGGTGTAAAAGTTGGCGAAAGTAAGGTGTTTACTTCCGATGGTAACGCAGATATGTTGCCAACGAGAGTTAAAGTAAAACGGAGTTAAAATGAAACTGCACTGATGAACTGCTTCGCTGCGCTCGCAAGGACGATGGGAGTTTTATGTCCCCTGAAACAACTGCGCCATTGCCTTGTTATACCCTTCTTCTACCCCCCGCGTCGTCCTTGCGAGCGCAGCGAAGCAAGAAGGCCCCAAACTTGCTATTTGCCTTAATTCTCAGGTCAACCAACCTGCTTTTTGTAATCCCGAGTTGGGGTTATTAGTGCTTGATCATCTTTAAATTGGGCTGTGTATAAATGGACATCAAGCGTTTCTTCTTTAATGCCCTAATTGATCACCAAAAAAACTATCCGCGTGATCCTTTGGATGTTGATCATCTCAGGAAAGAGGTCACGCGTTTTGGTAAAATGCTTGCATTTTTTGGGTCCTTTTCAAAAGGAGCAGAAATAGATGTTATCGATCGAGAGGGGATCCCCTGTTGGCATATTGCAGATCATGCAGATCACCTATACCCGCAGCATTTCGAGGCCTGTCCCCGCGAAAGCGGGGAACTGGGTAGGCGCCTCCCCGCCTCCGCGGGGACAGGCTCTGGTGAGCCCGATGAGCGTAGTGACCTACGTGATCAAGGGCGAATCCCGAAGGCGAGCCTGCCCCCGCAAAAGCGGGGGACCCCGGATCCCCGCCTCCGCGGGGACAAGACTCGAAATGCGAAGGGTAAGCACACCATCTTTTACCTCCATGGTGGTGGCTATATTTATAACTTCGACCACGTAGGTCCTCTCTACAAACCATTTCTAACGCACCTTGCAGAGGTTTGCTCGGCTGAAATTTGGGCGCCTGACTATCGTGTCGCACCCGAGCATCCCTTCCCTGCCGCCCTGGATGATGTTTACAAAGCCTATGTCAGCCTTGTGGAGGAAGACCCCGGCGTCGCGCAAACGCTGTGCCTCATGGGTGATTCTGCGGGCGGCGGGCTTGCCCTTGCGCTGCTCTTGAAATTGCGTGACCAAAACATGCCCCTGCCCCGCACGGCCGTTACGCTTTCTGCGTGGACGGACTTGGCCATCACCGGCGACTCCATCATCACGCGCGCAGACAAGGATCCGTTCTTTACCGAATCTATGCTCCGCGGTGTTGCAACCCATTACGTTCAACAACACGCACCCACAGCGCCTTTGATTTCCCCGCTCTATGGGAATTACGAAGGACTCCCCCCGCTCATGATGATCGTGGGCGGCCGCGAAGTTCTGTATGATGACACACTTCGCGTTGCTCAAAAAGCGCGCGAGGCGGGCGTCCAAGTGCACCTCGACATCGCCCCCGACATGGTTCATTCGTTTCCTCTGTTTTTCAACATCCTCCCCGAAGGGAGAGAGGCAATTGACCGCATTGCGGCGTGGGCGTGGACTGTCAGGGCAATCTCATGAAAAATACTTTAGTTAACCTCTTAGCCAAAAATAGGTATTATAACACTTTGAAAAATTTAAAAATTATATTGATTTTTGGGTTTTGTTTGATTCATGCATATACTCTTCGGATTTCAAGAAGCCGGCTAGGCGCCCGAGTGGTGAGCCCGGTGAGCGTCAGGGCGATAGCCTGCAACTAAAAGTCTCCCGAGTCGTCTTTGCGAGCGTAGCGAAGCAATCCAGTAATCCATTGAAATAACGTAATTTTCTGGATTGCTTTGTCGCTTCGCTCCGCGCAAAGACGATTGGGGGGTGCTCTTATATTTGTAGGCTATTGCCCTGCCTCATCCCTCCTCCGCTGTGCAATGATGGAATCCTCTAAATGGTATCACATGGTATCATTGCTTCACGTGAAGCATTGATACCATTTTTTGGTCTTACGAATTCATAGATTCAAAGAAGTCGGCGTTTGTCTTTGTGCTTCTCAGTTTTTCAAGCAGGAACTCCATGCCATCCGTTGGTCCCATGGGGATGAGAACGCGGCGCAACACCCACATCTTGGTAAGGACGTCTTTGTCCACCAAGAGTTCTTCCTTGCGGGTGCCGGATTTTGTAATGTCAATGGCGGGGAATGTTCGCTTTTCCGCAAGCTTTCGATCGAGAACGATTTCGCAGTTTCCGGTACCTTTGAATTCTTCGAAGATGACCTCGTCCATGCGAGACCCCGTATCCACGAGCGCGGTTGAAATGATGGTCAGCGATCCGCCCTCTTCGATATTACGTGCTGCTCCAAAAAAGCGCTTGGGTCGCTGCAACGCATTGGCATCTACACCCCCCGTGAGAACCTTTCCCGAGGACGGAATGACCGTGTTGTAGGCGCGCGCAAGCCGCGTGATATTGTCGAGCAGAATGACCACATCGCGCTTGAGCTCCACGTACCGTTTCGCCTTTTCGATAACCATTTCAGCCACTTGCACGTGCCGCGTTGCGGGTTCGTCAAAGGTGGAGCTGACGACTTCTCCCTTTACGGAGCGGGCCATGTCTGTTACTTCTTCGGGGCGCTCGTCAATCAGCAACACCATGAGAACCACCTCGGGGTGATTGTGGGCAATGGCGTGGGCAATGTTTTGCATCATCACGGTCTTGCCCGATCGTGGGGGGGCGACAATCAGCGCGCGCTGCCCCTTGCCGATGGGAGCAATGAGATCGATCACCCGCGTTGTCACGTCTTTGTAGGTGGGGTCTTCGATTTCTAAACCAAGCTTTTCATCGGGATACAGAGGCGTGAGGTTGTCAAAGTTAAGGCGGTGTTTCAGCGCATCGGGCGCTTCCTCGTTAATTGTATTAACTTTCAAGAGCGCGAAATAGCGTTCGCCGTCCTTTGGTGAGCGTATTTCCCCTTCCACCGTATCGCCTGTCTTCAGGCCGAATTTCCGCACCTGGCTGGGCGAGACATAGATGTCATCCGGACCTGGCAGGTAGTTTGCTTCGGGTGAGCGCAAGAAGGCAAAGCCATCCTGGAGGATTTCTGCAACGCCGCCGCCAAAGATGGATTCACCTTTTTCAGCAATACGTTTCAAAATCGCAAACATCATATCTTGTTTGCGTAAGGCGCTTGCATTTTCAATGGTGAGGTCTTCACAAAGTTTGAGCAACTCAACAGGCGTTTTGGATTTTAGTGTTTGTAAATTCATCTATTTCACTGGGATTTGTAAGAGGATATATTTATGTATGCCACACCTTTTTTCAAAAAGCAAGCACTTTTTTACACAATTGACCATTATTTAACCTCAGTTCGGCGTAAGGGGCTCCGTAAAAAAAGCGTGCACAACAATAACTTATTGAAAAATATACGAAGCATCCCCCCAGTCGTCCTTGCGAGCGTAGCGAAGCAATCCAGGGAGATATTGATAACAGCGTGATTTTTCCTGGATTGCTTCGTCGCTGCGCTCCTCGCAAGGACGGTTGGGGGAAATTTTCCGACTTATTTCCAATAGGTTACCCGCTAACATATCTTTTTTCTAGCTGTTCTTTACGTCGAACTGAGGTTACTTAGGGATTTAGATCGATATGCATATCAACCACCCACTTTGCAAATTTTGAATCTAATTTTTGTGGCTCCTCACTTAATGCATAAAAGTATACAGATTCAACGACATCAAGATAGCTATAAACAGAAAGAACGTGATCTTTGTTCAAAATAAGTTGCGAGACGATTTTACAGCATTTTAACATAAGTTTATGGTTGTCTAAAAGAATTTGAGATCTTCTTTTTAAAGTAATGGGATGGATTATTCTGTCACTCGAAGAGGGTAATGTATTGATAAGGTCAACAAGAGAACACTCAAGTACCGTTGCAACAGCCCTGAGTGTGTCGAGATTTAGCTTTTTTACTTTTCCATTCAAAATGTTTCTGATGGAATGGGTGCTTAAGCCCGCCCTTCTTTCTAGAGTTGAAATCGATAGATTTTTGGCCTCCATACGCTCTATTATTTTTTCTTTTAATAACGACGTCATGCTCGCTCTCCCCAAATCGTACAAGCGTAAGTATAATTTTTTTGACAAAATATCCGTAGCATATAATGGAAAAGGGGTCAATCATACTTTTGTATTTTAAATACGCATTTCCGCTATATTGGATGAACCTAAAGCTTAAGTCTTTTGAAAAACAAGAGATGGGTATATGGTTGGTTTCACTTGAACAAAAAAGAAGAGTCAGATAATGCTTTATCTTGTTGCAACGCCCATCGGTAATTTGAAAGATATTACGCTGAGAGCCCTTGAGGTCCTTGAGGCCGCTGATGTTATTGCCTGTGAGGACAAACGGGTTTCCTCAAAACTTTTATCTCACTATGGCATTGTAAAGCCTCGAAACATTATATCATATCACGACCACAATGCGACGCGCGTTCGCCCGCAGATTTTGTCCCTCCTCGCGCAAGGGAAGAGCGTCGCCTACATCACCGACGGGGGGATGCCCTTGATTTCAGATCCGGGGTTTAAACTTGTCGTCGCCTGTCAAACAGAAAAGCTCTCTTATACCATCATCCCGGGTCCGTCAGCGCCCCTTGCAGCCCTTTGTCTTTCAGGTCTTTCGCCGGATCGTTTTTTCTTTTGTGGGTTTTTGCCCCCAAAACAAAGTGCCCGCCGGTCAAGTCTTGAGGAAATACGCTCCCTGTCGGCGACGCTTTTGTTCTTTGAATCGCCCAAACGACTCGTTGCTTTTTTAACAGACGCCTTGGACGTGTTCGGCGATCGGACTGGTGCCGTTTGTCGGGAAATGACAAAGCTCTATGAGGAGGTCCAAAAGGCGCCGCTCTCGACCCTCATCGCCTATTATGAAGCGAACCCCCCACGTGGTGAAATTGTCATTGCCCTTGAGGGTGCTCCCAAAATTACCTCTTTCATTGAAGCTGATATTATGGCAGAGTTGCAAAAAGCTGTTGAACTTTATCCGGTAAAAGAAGCTGTAGATATTGTTTCAAAAATTTTTAACAAGCCAAAGAGGGAAATTTATCAACGTGCGCTTTCGCTTAAATCAGAGAAAACGGGCCTATCTTAAAGGTAGGTGGGGAGAAAAAATCGCAGCGCTTTACTTGCGTCTCAAAGGGTATAACATCATTGAAACACGGTTTAAAACGCCTATGGGGGAAATTGACTTGCTTGCGCGTAAAGGCAGGGCGCTCATTGCCGTTGAAGTAAAAAGTCGCAGCAGCCTCGAACAAGCGGCTTTCGCCGTCACACCCTTTCAAATGCGTCGTATTGAGCGCGCACTTTTATACTATCTTTCGCGTTATCATTTTCACCGTCATGCCTTTTCTCTTGATCTTCGGTTTGATGTTGTTTTAATTGCTCCTATGAAATGGCCACACCATATCAAAGGTGCTTGGTATGGTACCTAACACTTAACCTAACTGGAGATTTATTATGCTGAAATTTACCTACATTTTGCCGTTGTTACCCCTCGCTCTTTCGGGGTGTATAGCCCCCCTTGCTGTTGGAGGGATAGGCGCTGTTGGCCTCAGCGCCGTTGAAGAGCGCGGCCTCAGTGGCGTTGCCAGCGATCATGCCCTGCGCATGCGGCTCAACATTGAACTGGGCGATGAAATCCCCGCATTTTCGGGCATTGAACTCACCGTCTATAAAGGACAAGTTCTTTTTACCGGCGTTGCTGCGAGCGAAAAGGTGAAAGCCGAGATCCTTCGTGTGGCCAAAAATGTCTCAGGTGTGAAGAAAATCATCGATGGCATGAATGTGCACGGGAACGACGGCGTGTCTGAATATACGCGTGACAGTTGGATTACGACAAAGTTAAAAACGACCCTTTATACGGATGAAGACGTCAGTGCGCCCAACTATGTGATCACGACTTTTGATAAAATCATTTATATTTTTGGAACAGCCCAAACAAAAGAAGAAATGAAAATCGTCTTGACGCATGCCTATGATATCACAGGGGTTCGGAAAGTCGTGAACTTGATTGCGGTAAAGAGGCAGTGATTAGTAATTAGTAATTAGAATTTCTTTAACAGGCCAGGGGATATAAATATTGTTTGGACGATTAAGCACGGTCGCCTTTCAAGGCGTTGATGTGATCACCATTGATGTTCAGGTGCAGATCATATCGGGACAGCACGCTTTTATGGTCGTGGGGCTTCCTGACAAAGCTGTCGCTGAATCGCGAGAACGCGTGCGGTCAGCCTTTGAATCTCTGGGGCTTTCTTTTCCCTGGCGGCGCATCGTGGTAAATCTCGCCCCCGCGGACGTGCAAAAGGAAGGGAGCCACTACGATCTTCCGATTGCTTTGGGGCTTTTGGCGGCGACAAAAGTCCTGCCGGGGGACGTGTTGGAAGACTACATAGCGTTGGGAGAACTCTCCCTCGATAGCCGACTTGCCCCGATCTCCGGCGTTTTGCCAGCGGCCCTTCATGCAGCCTCTCTCGGCAAAGGAATCATTTGCCCAAAAGCCTGCGGTGGGGAAGCCGCCTGGGCGGGCGACATCCCTATTTTAGCGCCGGCCACGCTTTTGGCCCTCATCAATCATTTCAAGGGGGTCCAAGTCCTGTCACCGCCTGAGCCCATGATGGAAGAAGCAGCTCTCGGGCCCGGGCGGGTCCTTGATTTGCGCGATATTAAAGGGCAAGAAACGGCCAAACGCGCCCTCGAAGTTGCTGCCAGCGGCGGGCATAACCTCCTCATGCTCGGCCCGCCGGGATCGGGAAAATCCATGATGGCAGCGCGCCTGCCCGGGATTTTGCCGCCGTTGACCCCGTCAGAAGCTTTGGACGTCACGATGGTGCACAGCCTTGCGGGACAACTGAACGAAGGAAAGCTCATTCGCACCCGCCCTTTTCGTGATCCCCATCACTCCGCGTCCATGCCCGCCCTTGTCGGGGGAGGGTTGCGCGCACAGCCCGGGGAAATTTCATTGGCCCACAAGGGGGTGCTGTTTTTGGATGAGCTGCCAGAATTTTCGCGCGCAGGCCTTGAAGCCCTGCGTCAGCCCTTAGAATCCGGAAAGGTGGTTATTTCACGCGCAAATGCGCATGTCACGTACCCCTCGCAATTTCAGCTTGTGGCCGCCATGAATCCCTGTCGGTGTGGGTATGTTTCTGACGCTGATCGCGCGTGTTCGCGGGCCCCTCGGTGCGCGGCCGATTACCAATCAAAAATTTCGGGGCCTCTTTTTGATCGCATTGATTTGCATATGGAGGTGGCCGAAGTGTCGGCAGAAGACCTGACCAAGCCCGCAACGGGGGAGACAAGTGCTGTGGTTGCCGAGCGGGTCAAACGGGCGCGCGACCTTCAAGAGGCCAGATACCAGGCGCTGGGGATGTCCATTCGCTTGAATGCGCATGCAGACGGAGAGCTGCTGGATGAGATTGCCACACCCGATGAAGAAGGGCTGGCGCTCTTAAAAAAAGCGGCTGAGCGCTTTAAATTATCGGCGCGTGGCTATCGGCGGGTCATCCGGGTTTCACGGACGCTTGCGGATATGGAGGGCGCGGACGGTGTGCTGAAGCGACACATCGCCGAAGCTCTGAGTTACCGACGCCTTCATGTGAAGTGAATCATGATCGGTTTTTAGTAACTTGTTGAAATATATAGATTGCAACATAATTTTTAGGGAATATATTCCCTAAAAAAGGCTTTTTTCGGGAATAAGGGATCATCCTCCTTAACTCTTTACGGCTTCAGCCCTATCCATGAATCTCTTGGGGGCGTGTCCGCGCGAGATAGGTGTAGACAACAGGAATAATGAAGAGGGTAAAGAGGGTGCCAACGCTCATGCCGCCAACAATCACAAGGCCGATTTGCTCGCGGGTTTCGGCCCCTGCGCCGGAAGAAAATGCCAGGGGAATCGCGCCAAAAACCATGGCAAAGGTCGTCATCAGAATAGGTCGCAGGCGTAAGCGCGAGGCTTCCATCACGGCTTCAAACGGCGTTTTCCCTTTTTCTTGCAATTTATTCGCAAAATCAACGATCAAGATCCCGTGCTTCGTAATGAGTCCGATCAACGTCACAAGCCCAATCTGGCTATAGATGTTCAGCGTACCATTGGAAGAGAGCCACAACGCAAACACAGCCCCGGCCAAAGAAAGCGGCACACTGAGGATGATAATAAAAGGATCGATAAAGCTTTCAAATTGAGCTGCCATCACAAGGAAGATAAAGGCAAGGGCAAGGCCAAAAATCATATAGATCGTATAGGTTTCCTTTAAGAAGTCGCGCGTTTCACCCGACACAGTCGTTTGATACCCATCAGGGAGAAGGTGTGCGGCAAGGCGTTTTATATCGCTCAGCACTTGTCCCACGCCATAGCCTTCTTTGAGGTTGATATCGAAGGTCGTTGCGCGCATCCCATCAAAATGCCAAATTTCCGGGCTCGTTTCTGTTGCAACGATTTTGACAAGGTCGGATAAAGGCACGAGCGTTTCTGTTTCTCTGCCACCACGACGTTGCGCGCCGCGCACGGATAACTCAAGCACATCGCGCGGCGCTTGGCGAAAGCGTTCAGCAAGCAAAACACGCACGGGATATTGCTTACTTTCGCGCTCAAAGGTTGATGATTTCCTGCCACGAATCAGCGTCTCTAACGTCGCCGCAATCACGTCGGGATTTATTCCCATGGTGGATGCTTTTTCTACGTCAATCTGAACCTTGTAATCTTGGCCCGTCGCCCCCATGTCCGGTTGCACAAACGCAATACCCGGATGTTGCATCAATGCCGCCCATAGTTTATTGGTAAAAACACCAAGATCCTCGTACGACCGCGTTGTTTGAATCACAAAGTTAATGTCATAGGGACTTCCCCCCGCGATGGCTGATTTGGCGCAGCGCGCTGTCACTTGAAGGCCAATGATTTTTTCAAGCTCTTGCGTGATCGATTCTTTAACGTCATTGCAGCTCCGAGAGCGCTCCTCCCACGGCAGCATCGTGTTACGAGAATAGGTATCATCACCAACCTGCACGATGGTCATCCGCTTCACAAGTTCAGGGACGGACGCAAGGATTTGATCCATTTGAAGCGCGTATTTGTCGATATACTTCAACGTTGCACCATAAGGAGGCAGCGCTCTTGTGGTGAGGATACCTTGATCTTCTGCAGGTGAGAGCTCTCGGCTCAGATGATAAACGCCCAAATAAGCCCCGAGACCTGCCACAGCAAAACCAATCATAACAGCCCATCGTCGCTTTTCGAGGACACGTCCTAAAAGATGCGCATACCCAAAATCCAGGCGATCGAGCCATCCCCCAATCCTGTTCGAAAGGTCATGGAAAAAATGCATGAAGCGATTACGGTTATGATTGCCATTGCCACCCCCGCCCGATGCATCACGGATGTGCGCCGTCAAAAGGCGCGAGCACATCATCGGCGTCAAGGTTAAGGCAACAAATCCCGAAATAATCACAGCCCCCGCAAGGGTCAGCGCAAATTCCGTAAAGAGCTTTCCTGTCAGGCCGCTTGAAAGCGCAACCGGCGCATAAACAGCCGCAAGCGTCAAGGTCATCGCGATAACGGCAAAACTAATCTCTTTCGCCCCATGAATGGCCGCTTGCATCGGCGGCAGCCCTTCTTCGATATAGCGGTAGATATTTTCCACCACGACGATCGCATCATCCACCACAAGACCAATGGCGAGGACAAGGGCGAAGAGCGTCAAGATATTGATTGTAAATCCAAAAAGAAACATCAGCGCAAAGACCCCAATCAACGAGACAGGGATCGTCACAAGCGGGATGAGGGACGCACGAATTGATCTTAAAAAACCATAGACAACGATAATGACAAGGAGCGTCGCCTCCCAAATCGTCCAATACACATGATCAAGAGACCGTTCAATAAAGACCGTGCTGTCGGACGCAATATCAAGTTTCATGGCCGCAGGGAGCCGCGCGCGAATTTGCTCGAGCTTTGCAACAAGCTCCGTTTTTACCTCCAGAGGATTAGATACCGATTTTTTTGTAATGCCAATTGTCACGGCGTTTTTGTCATTAAAGCGGGATGCAAATCGCTTTTCAGAGGTGCTGAGTTCCGCGTGCCCCACGTCCTTTAAATAAATGCTGTGTCCCTCTCTCTCCGCGATGATCATGTTGTCAAATTGCGTCGGCGTTGAAAGCGTCGCGGTGGTTGTCACGGAAAATTCACGCTCCTCCCCCGTCAGGCGCCCCGCAGGTTTTTTAACGTTTTGTCGTTTTAGGGCTTCTGCAATTTCGGTGGCTGTAATTTTGAAAGCATTGAGGCGCAAGGGATCTAATACGAGATGCATTTCAAGGTCCCCGCCCCCCCAGGGTTCCGCACTCGCAACACCTTTCACGGCTTGAAATTCACTCACGAGAAAGCGATTGACGTAATCCGCGAGTTCGTTAACGCTTTTTGTGTCACTATAAAGAGACAGATAAATGATCGGTTGTGCATCAACGTCTGCCTTTTTAATCAGCGGATCGCTCGCCTCATCGGGCAGTTTATCCAGTACTTTTTGAAGACGATCGCGGACGTCTGCTGCCGCCAAATCGATATCGCGGTCCACCCGAAAGTGAAGCTTCACAGAACTGTTTTCGGGATCGCTTCTCGAGGTCATATAATCAAGGCCCTCAATCCCCCCGAGGGTTTCTTCGATGGGACGCGTGATTTGCTGCTCGATGATTTGCGGGCTCGCCCCTTCAAGCGACGTCACGACACTGAGAATGGGTCTGTCAACCTCAGGATATTGTCGCAAAGACAACCGTGTATAAGAGACGGCACCCACCATGATGACAATAATTGTCATCACGATCGAAAGGACAGGGCGCCGGATTAAAAATTCTGTAAAATTCATTGTAATGATTTTTCTTTCTTTTGAGGACTCTTTTCGTTCACGACGACGACTTCATCCCCGTCGTGCACCTTAAATTGACCTGCAACAATAACCAAATCGTTGGCTTTAAGGCCGTGCGTGATTTCCACATCGTTGCCATCCCGCATCCCTGTGCTGACGGTTGTGCGAATGGCGACGTTATTTTCGACAAGCTTCACGAATTCTTCTTCGCCCTCCCGCTCGATGGCCGTTTCAGGGACAAGCACGGCATTTTCGATTTTGCCAGCCAAAACCATCACCCGCGCAAATTCCCCGGGTCGATAGACGAGATTGGTATTCGGCATTTGAGCGCGCATGACAACGGTACGCGTTGCCTCATCAATTTCGGGGCTAATGGCTTTAATCGTTGCGTCAACGGGCAAGATATCATAATCCTCGATCGTGACGTCAACGGTATCTCCCACATGCACAAAGGGAAGGAATGATTCGGGCAGGTTAAAGTCAACGTTGATGGGGTCCAAATCAACCAGGTTTCCAAGCTCGTCTTGATGGGTGATAAACGCACCAACGCTGATCTTCTTAAGGCCCATGATCCCTTCGAAGGGCGCTTTAATCACGGTGCTATCGAGTTCACCCTTAACTTTATCCAGCTTTGCTTCTGCCACTTGTAATTCAGCAAAAGCCTTGTCACGTGCCTGCACGGTGCCGAATGTCTTTTCTAACAGTTTGGTTGCCCGATTATATTCTTCCTTTTTGAGAGCGAGGTCAGCTTGAGCTTCCTTGTATGCTGCTTTATAAGGAACATCGTCTATCTTAAACAGGGGTTCGTTTTCTTTAACACGTTCGCCTTCTTTAAAATAAATTTTGGCAATTTTTCCGCTAACTTCCGAATGAAGCGTCACGGACTGAATGGCGGTCAAGTTTCCAACCGCATTAACTCGTCTTAGTATTTCGCCGGCGCGCGCGGCAACAGCTTCAACGGGGGTTGGCTCGCGCGGCGGAATAACGATTTCCTCTTTGCCTTTTTTGAGCCACTGAAAGGCGCCAAACCCGACAGCACAAATGACGAGAGCAATTATAATCTTTTGATATGTCTTCATTTTTTTTATCTCTCTGTTCAAAATAAACGTAAAACTATCTTATCGTCGTTTGTATACCTATCCAACGCATTATGCAGGATTAATTCCTGCATATCCAAGGATAAGCTTTACTTCTCTTACAAGAAACCCCTCACCCGGATAGGTACATTACTGGCGTTTAACTAGGGGCTATCTAACAATAAAATCACCCATTCTTCTTCGATTTAAGCATCATCTGCGGCGTTATTTTTCCGCTTCCGATACGCACGTAGCGCAGGCTACGCTTGCGTTTCGGTTCTCAAAATAACTTGCACCTGCCGCTTAAATTTCTTGAATAAAGGGTGATTTTATTGTTAGATAGCCCCCTACCCCGCATCCTTTTATTGGGTTGAGCCTGGTAAGGGGACTCTCGGTATAATGTTTACCAGGTCGTGGCTAGCTTCTATCGTAGCGACCCAGTTCTCATCATCAAGTATGACACCAAAGGCGATCAGCACATACGCATTATCTGTGTAAGGCACGCCAGGTGTTACTTCTAGGCCCAGTTCGTTTGCTTTTTCTGTTACCTTCGGCTTTACCACCGTATGATAGTTCTGATTTGAGGAGAACTCGATCGAAAAGTTCTGTCCATCTAGTGTACGTATAAACATCTGCCCTGCCTCAACAGGACTCATGTACGCTCCCCCCCCCAGAACAAGCAGGGAAAGCACAGCCACCTTAGCATATTTTGTTTTCATCACTTTCATAACGTTCTACTCCTTTTTACGTTTGGTTGTTTTGTCTTTGTATTCTATCAGACAAGGTGTTAACACTATCTTAAAATTTTAGCCAAGGAAATCAAAAGATGGCATCACTTGCTCCCCTTCGCATCGCTGAGCTTTTAACGTCTCGTTTTTGCCATGATCTTATCACACCGATCGGCGCCATTAATACAGGCCTGGAGCTTTTCGAGGAAACCCCCCTCACGCATGGGAATGACTCTCGTGACATTCTAGACCTTATTTTGCATAGCGCGCAAGCAGCATCCGCGCGTCTTTGTTTTTATCGGCAAGCCTTTGGATCTAGCAGCACCATGATTTCGTTTGGAGACGCCAGACACCTTATCGAACAGTATTATACACGAACCAAAATGGAATTTCAATGGCAAGACCCTTTCCAACCAGAGCTTTTGCTGAATGCGTGTGGACGTATTCTTTTCAATGCCGTCTTATGGCTTGCTGAATGCGCCCCACGCGGCGGCAAGCTGCATATTATTTATGGAGCCAGCAAGGGATCACCAAAGGAAGACACCCCTGAAGACGCGCCCACTCTCTTGCTCCGTCTGAAAGCCGATGGCATTATTCTGCATCAAGGGACGCTCGAAGCACTGAAAGGTCAAGCAACCCTGTCAGAGCTGACCCCACGCACAATTCCATGCCATTTAATCCACTGTCTTGTTCAAGAAAACAAGCAAGACCTTTCTGTTCACAGGACGCCTTCTGAACTTTTTTTAGAGATAAGGGTAATGTAAATAACCTCAGTTCGGCGTAGGGAGCAGTCACCACAAAAGTTAGGTTGGAATATAACCTATTGAAAGTTGACTATAAAGCATCTCCCCAGCCGTCTTTGCGAGCGTAGCGAAGCAATCCAGAAGGCCACCATTCCAGCGCTTGCCTCTGGATTGCTTCGGAGCTCACGCTCCTCGCAAGGACGACTGGGGAGAGATTTCAGGTTATTTCCAATAGGTTACATACTTAACATATCCTTTTTCTGCCTGTTCCTTACGCCGAACTGAGGTTAGAGATAAGGGTGATTTCTTGAATAAAGGGCATTTTATTGCTATAGAGCCCCCTACGCAACGGCCAGCGCATAGTCAAACGCTATCTCCAAACCAATTTTATGAAGATACTCTTTAACTTGTTCTTGTAAGACCTTAAAATAAGGTAAAGTATCTGCTTCTATTCTAACGACAATAATTTCTTGTGTATTTGAAGCCCGCATAAGCCACCACCCTTTCTCATCTTCCTTGCGAATGCCATCGATATCTTGAAATGTCTCGCCTTCTTTCTGCAAAATCATTTTTAACCTTTCAACACATTGGAATTTATCCTCTGAGGGGATTTGTATTTCTTGGGTTTTAAAGCTGTGGGGTTGTGCCTTCAGCCACTGTTGAAAGGAAAGAGAAGAGGAAAGAACAGGGGATTTCGTTGAAAAAATTCCGATGAAGCGAAGTGCTGCATAAATCGCATCATCAAAACCAAAGGCACGGTCAGCAAACATAATGTGTCCGCTCATCTCACCCGCCAAAGGAGCCCCCAACTCTTTCATTTTAAGCTTAATATGCGAATGACCCGTTCGACACATGACGGGTTTTCCACCGCTCTTTGCGATGGACCGAAACAGGTGATGGCTTGATTTTATGTCCGCCAAAATAAACGATCCGGGATGATGGTGAAGCACCTCTTCAGAAAAGGCGCTCATCAATTGATCGCCCAAAAGAAGCGTTCCATTTGGGGCAATCACGCCAATACGGTCGCCATCTCCATCAAAGCCGACCCCAAAATCACATCCTTCCTTTTGTACGCACGCCAACAGCTGTTGCATGTTTTTTGAGTCTGTTGGGTCGGGGTGGTGGCTTGGAAAATTTCCGTCGATCGATGCGTTGATCAAGACATGCGTCCCGGGCAAGGACTGAAGAAGACGCGATACAATATCCCCTGTGGCGCCGTTGCCACAATCCCAAGCGATTCTTAGTGACGAGGATCCATAATTTTTCTGAAAATCGTTTTGCAAAAAGTGAAGGTATTGTTCTGACCAATCCGACGTTTCGACTGTCCCCCCTTCTCGCTCACAATAAGTGCCTGCTGAAAAAAGGCGATAGAGATGTTGCAGATCCTCACCACAAAAGGGTTTCCCGCCGACCATGATCTTGAACCCATTGTATTCAGAAGGGTTATGAGATCCCGTAATCATCACAGCCCCGTCACACTGCAAGTGGTGGGCGACAAAATAAAGCAGAGGCGTGGGGACAAGGCCTATATCGATCACAGATACGCCACAAGCAACGAGGCCTTCCGTAAATATAGCGCCCAGGAGAGGCGAACTTAACCGCCCATCGCGCCCGACAACAATCCGCGGACCGAACGTCTCATAGACATATGAACCAAAAATTTTGCCGAGCTGTCGCGCATCATCGGGAGTGAAATCTTCACCCACAATGCCGCGGATATCATATTCTCTAAAAATTTTTTGTTTCATAATTTTCTTTCCTACGTCGGTTTCATACACTATATAATATATTTATGTTTCATTCAAAACGCACACTATAAAAAGGACTTTCTCATGATACCCACAGAAATGCAAGAAAAGCTACTCCTCCTCGCAAAAGAAGCGCAAGGAAAAGCTTATGTCCCCTATTCTAAATTTGCCGTAGGCGCCGCCTTATTGACCGCAGAAGACGATATTTTTACGGGCTGCAATATTGAAAATATTTCCTATGGGTTGAGCATTTGTGGAGAACGCTCGACCATTTTTAAAATGATTACAGAAAAAGGACCAAACACGAAAATTAAAGCGATTGCAGTGACAACAAAGGCTGACATTCCTTGTTCACCCTGCGGGGCCTGTCGTCAAGTTATTTTAGAATTTTCAACACCCAGCACCGTTGTTATTTATAAAAGTCATGATGGTTATGTATCGTCTCCCATAGCGCAACTGTTGCCTGATGCTTTTAAAGAGATTGTTCCCATGGATTAGAATTGAAACACGTCATGACAGATAAAAAAAACGATGTTATAGTCGGGCATGATGGACGTGAACTCTCTTAAAATGCTGTTATCTATCGCCTCGGACGCAGGCGTGGATGAAGTCCTATTGGACCGGCCTCAAAATCATTTTCAGGCCATCGAAGAGACGCTTGATTTTTGCCTTCGTAAGGATGATGACAGCATCAAGCCCGCCGCCATCCCTCGTATAGCACCATTAATATCGCCCTCTGTCGCTCAAGAGACAGCGCAGACGCACGCGGGCTCCGCGCAGTCCCTTGCAGAGCTTAGGGCGGCCCTGCAAGGCTTTGAGGGCTGCGCTTTAAAATACACAGCGACAAACCTTGTGTTTGGTGATGGCAATCCGCACGCCCGCGTCATGTTGATTGGCGAAGCCCCCGGGGCTGATGAGGATCGTGAGGGCCTCCCCTTTGTGGGGCAGAGCGGCCAGCTTCTCGATAAAATGTTCGCGAGCATCGGGCTCACGCGTCGCGATTTTTATATCACGAACATCATTCCTTGGCGGCCGCCCGGCAACCGTCAACCCACCCCCGTTGAGGCGGCAGCCTGCCTTCCTTTTGTGAGGCGTCACATTGATCTTGTGGCCCCTGACTTCCTGATCCTTGTGGGGGGGACGGCGACGAAAACGCTTTTAGGGGGGCAAGAAGGTGGTGGTGCTGGCATTATGCGTCTTCGGGGAAAGTGGCGTGACTACACTTCTGATGCTGGCAAACCCATGAAGCTCATCGCCATTTATCATCCGGCGTATCTTCTCCGGTCCCCTGGGCAAAAGCGAGAGGTCTGGCACGATCTCATTAAAATCAAGCATACACTCCTGGAGGCTGGTATGCCTTTAAAGGGGCTGTAAAATAAATGGAGCTCGTGCTCGTTCAACCCGAAATCCCGCAAAACGTTGGAACGTTGATGCGCTTTGCCGCCTGCATGGGACTTTCGTTGGATATTGTTGAGCCGTGCGGTTTTCTCTTTACAGACAAACACTTAAAGCGTGCCGGCATGGATTATCTTGACCTTGCAACCGTCCACCGATTCCCTTCCTGGCACGCTTTTTGCGAGGCCCGTAAGTATGCGCGGCGGGTCGCGGTCACCCCTTTTTCGATCGCGTTTCGGTCACATCGGTACACCGACTTTGCTTTTGATGCATCGGATCTTTTGATTATGGGTCAAGAAAGCGCCGGGCTCTCCAAGGATGTCCTTGACACGTGTCACGCGGTTGTTTCCATTCCGATGATGCAGGGAACACGGTCTTTAAACCTTTCCCTTGCGGCCGCCATCGTTACAACAGAGGCCCTGCGCCAAACGCGTGGCCTTCCCGGAGATCACGCCCCCCATGGATGAGAAAAAAGAACGCGCTACTTCTTGGTTTTTATATCTCCAAGATCATCTGACAAAAACCTTAGAAGCATTTGAAAAAACATCAAAATTCAAGCGAACGCCCTGGCAACGCCCAGGGGGGGGGGCGGGGGTACCATGGCGGTCCTTGAGGGCGATGTCTTTGAAAAGGCCGGAGTCAATGTGTCGACCGTGTTTGGCGAATTTTCGAAAGAATTCCGCGGGCAAATTCCGGGCACCGAAAACGATCCGCGCTTTTGGGCAGCTGGGATTTCTGTGGTGGTTCATCCGCGCTCGCCGCATGTTCCCATCGTCCACATGAATACGCGCATGATTGTGACGGAGAAGGTTTGGTTTGGAGGTGGGGCCGATCTGACGCCATGTTTTGAGATGGCCAAAGATACGGCGGACTTTCATGCGGCGCTGCGAGACACGTGTGACGCTTTTGATCCAAGCTATTACCCTGCCTTTAAAGCGGAAGCAGATCGCTACTTTTATCTGCCACACCGCGGGGAGTCACGCGGGGTGGGTGGTATTTTTTATGACAACCTGAACAGCGGGACGACCGGGGCCGGGGATGGGGTCGAGAAGTGGGAGGCGGATTTCGCCTTCACGCAAGAGGTCGGGCGCACCTTTTCCACCATTTACCCTGCGCTTGTAAAGCGTCATATCGCCACACCTTGGGGGGTGGCTGAGCAAAAAGTTCAGCTGACAAAGCGTGCGCGATACGTCGAATTCAACCTGCTGTATGATCGCGGGACACAGTTCGGCCTCAAGACCGGCGGGAATGTCGAGGCCATCTTTATGTCCCTGCCCCCCTGCGCCGGATGGTGAGAGATGGAGAAAATGGTATCAATGCTTCACGTGAAGCAATGGTATCACGTGGTATCATTATGTTCATTTTCAGATGATTTTTCATAAATTTCCATTCCCCATCCTTGTTGCACAGAGGATAGTTTGCCAACAAATGGCGCCGAAGATGCAGGGAAGAGCCCCTATACATCCCACCGTTCCATGTGTACAGAGATAGGCGGTTCCTGCAATCCCCCCTACACAAAAGAGACAAGCAGAGCAACCGCCGCAACAATCCCTCCCCGTACAACCGGTTTCATGCGATGGGTACGGATCATAGATAACACGATGTGCGGGTGCACTCCTTTGAGGGATAGGGCGGCGAGACGCGGGAGACGCGGCGTTAATTTCATTGTTATGTTCTCTAGAGTTTCCCCTAAGCAGGTGAGTGGCCTCACTCTTGTCATCAGCATCGGTGTCTGATTGTAGAGAGGATCTCGCAATCACCCCTGAAGTTTCATCGTCCACTTTCACGCCGAAGCTCGCCTCGTTCGCGAAGCTGAGGCCAATTAAAACGCTCAAAGTTTTGTATTTCATTTTCGTCTCCTTCTAAAATGATACCACGTGATACCATTGCTTCACGTGAAGCAATGATATACCCTTCGCCTTTCGAGTTCCGGCGTCGTTGCCCTTCGGGATTCGCCCTTGATCACGTAGGTCACTACGCTCATCGGGCTCACCGCTCGGGCGCCTATCCGGCTCCTCGAAATGCTGTGGGTATACCATTTTCGCGCGTTTCGTTTTTTGACGCTACATCCCCATCGGCACATGAGCTGTGCTGCTGCCTTTCTCGTGCGGAATTGCTTTCACGCCCCACAGGGTGAGGGCCACCGCGATAAGTGCAAACAGCACACCAAACCACATGTTCACGGAAAGGCCATAGGCAAATGCCTCGTCAATCGACCGCAAAAGATGGGGTACCTGTTCGCTCGGAAAATCGTTCAGCTGCGTGGCGGAATGCTCGACCTTTGCGATAATGTTAACGAGATCCTGGTGTTGCGCAGGGGTGAGGGCCATCCCTTGTTTTGCGATGTTCTCCAAAAGATGGGTCCGCCCAAACAACACGACAAAGCTTGTTCCTAGCACGATGCTTATGGTGTCGCCCATCATCATGAACATGGTATAAACCCCTGACGCGACATTGAGATCTTCCGCCGGCACCACCCGCATCATCGCGACATTGCACGCCGTAAAATAAACGCCGAGCCCCATTCCCACAAGAAACATAGCACTCACAACGTAAGGTAGGGAAGACTCAACGGTTAAAAACGCGAGCATTCCCACAGCGATTCCCGTCACCAAAGCCCCAAAAGTCATGGGCCATTTTAACCCAAAAACATCGATCATTTTACCGCCAATGGGGCCCAAAATCCCCATCGAAATGGTCATTGCGATAAAGATGAGCCCGGTCTCATAGGGTGAATAATGCAGCGTATTTTGCAGGTAGAGCCCCATCATCACCAACACAAGGGAAAAGTTCATGGCCATAAAAAATTCACCCAGCGAGGCCGCCATAAATCCTTTGTTACGAAACAGAGCCGGCGGCAACATGCGCATTTTTTGTTTTTGATCATGAAAAACGAACACGGTAATCAGACAAATTCCACCCGCGATAAGGGCCCACAATTCTGTGCTGGCAAAACCCCATACGTCGATTTTGTGGATGGCATATACACTGAGACATAAGCCCGATGCCAGCAAAAGCGTCCCCACGAGATCAACTTTTTGTCGCTCGAGAGGGAGCGTGTCTTTGCGGGCATACAGCATCAAAAGCGCAATCACAATCACGCCTAAAGGAATGTTGACATAAAAAATCCAGCGCCAGCTTATCTCTTCGATGATAAACCCCGCCAAAGTAGGGCCCACCGCAAGACCAAACCCGCAAAAGGAAAGGACGACGCCCATGACAAACCCTTGGCGTTCAGGGGGTGCAATGGTAAAGATGCTCGCCCACGCAGGTGCTGTGAAGACGGCGGCCCCCAACCCTTGAATGATGCGGCCGGCAATCAGCACTTCAACAGAATGACCCAGCCCTGTGATACCAGACCCCAACATGAACAGAAGCAACCCACCAATCAGCGTTTCGCGTTTTCCATACAGATCCGCAATCCGCCCGGCCGGAATAACAAACGCTGCCCAAACAAGGACATAGCCGCTCAAAAGCCATTGTAATACACCCAGGTCCGTGTTGATTTCTTCCGCAATGGGCACAAGCGTCAAATTGACCGCCGTATAATCGAGATTCATCAGAAAGAGCAAAATGCCAATCGCAATGAGAACAATCCACGACCGCAGAGGGATTGTGGGCGAAGGCAAGTCTTGTGTGCGAGACTTAAGTTTTGGCATTGTTTTTGACTCGTTTTTATGGTTATTTTATGATGTTATTCAGTCTCATTTTGAAAAGGGTCACCAAATTCTTTTGATGTTTCAATCCAAGAAAAGAGAGCCCCTGTCGCCTCCTTTAAAGCAAGCTCAGGCGTTTCTCCATCACTATAACAGCCAGGAAAATCAGGAAATTCAGCTAAATACCCGCCCCCTTCATCCTTTGACAAAGGACGAATAATGGTTGCATACGAAATATCATTTTTCATCAGTGCACCCCTTGTTTTTCGATCAATTCAACAAGCAATTTGATATAAATAACCTCAGTTCGGCGTAAGGAAGGCCAGAAAAAAGCCATGTGAACAGATAACCTATTGAAAGTTAATTATAGCGCATCTCCTCAGCCGTCTTTGCGAGCGTAGCGAAGCAATCCAGAAGGCCACCATCCCAGCGCTTGCCTCTGGATTGCTTCGGAGCTCACGCTCCTCGCAAGGACGGCTGGGGGAGAGATTTCGGATTATTTTCAATAGGTTGCATACTTAACATGTCCTTTTTTCTGCCTGTTCCTTACGCCGAACTGAGGTTATAAATAGGCTTAATTGGCTTACGCGCTGGAACCGTCAACTTTTTGCCAACATGGGTTCGAAATGTCACATGGCTACTCCCGGGTTGCCTAAAATCAATCTCAAATCTTTGAGCGATTCTTTTAAGATCATCAATGGTCCGCAAAGACGATTGGGGGGTTGCTCTTATATTTGCTCACACTTATGTAACTTTATATTTATGGTATGTACCATAAGATTTTGCCGTTGTCAACCCTCGGGTCTTCGCCCAAGGGCAAGATTTTATTTTTTTATTTTTGGTCACTTGCACTTTTTTCTCAATCCTGCATAATGCATTGAATGGGAATAGCTCGTGATCATTGGCATCTTATCTTTATGAAAGCGATAGAGCTGCTCGTTCTCGTTGGTCATATTCTGTTGATCGTTGTGCCGCTGCTCTTCGCCGTCGCGTATTTGACTTATGCCGAGCGCAAAGTCATCGCCGCGATGCAGCTGCGCCGTGGCCCCAATGTCGTTGGGTGGTTTGGATTGCTGCAGCCCTTCGCAGACGGCCTAAAGCTCCTGCATAAAGAAACGATTATTCCGAATCGCGCGAATCCCTTTATCTTCCTGATCGCCCCCCTGTTGACCTTTGGCCTCAGCCTTTCGGCGTGGGCGGTCATTCCCTTTGGGCCGGGCCTTGTCATCAGCAACATCAACCTCGGACTTCTTTATCTGTATGCCATTTCTTCTTTGGGTGTTTATGGCATTATTATTGCCGGCTGGGCGAGTAATTCAAAATACGCGTTTTTAGGGGCGTTGCGGTCAGCGGCGCAAATGATTTCCTACGAAGTCTCCATCGGACTTGTGTTTATCACGGTGCTTTTGTGCGTGGGTTCTCTGAATCTCAGCCACATTGTTGAGGCCCAACGCCATGTGTGGTTTGTGATTCCTCACTTTCCCATGGCGGTCATTTTCATGATTTCTGCCCTAGCGGAAACGAATCGAGCGCCCTTTGATTTACCCGAGGCTGAGGCAGAACTCGTTGCAGGGTACAATGTGGAGTATTCCTCCATGAGTTTTGCGCTCTTTTTCTTAGGTGAATATGCCAACATGATCTTGATGAGCGCCACGGGAGCGCTGCTCTTTTTGGGCGGATGGCTTTCCCCGTTCCCTATTGCTCCTTTTACATGGGTGCCTGGCATTGTTTGGTTTGCCCTCAAAATTTCTTTCCTTCTGTTTTGCTTTATATGGGTACGCGCCACCTTCCCGCGCTTTCGCTATGACCAATTGATGCGCTTGGGGTGGAAGGTGTTTTTGCCCTTTTCCTTTGGTTGGGTTGTCTTAACGGCAAGCGTGCTCGTTTTTTTTAATCTCTTGCCGGGGCAATAAGACGATGTGGCATTTGTGGAGAGCTTTCTCCTTAAAAGAACTGTTATCAGGCATGATGCTTACGCTTAAGTACATGATATTCAAGAAAAAAGTGACGATTGCGTATCCTTATGAAAAGGGAGCTCTCTCGCCTCGTTTTCGGGGTGAACATGCTTTAAGGCGCTATCCGAACGGCGAAGAAAGGTGTATTGCTTGTAAGTTATGCGAAGCCGTTTGTCCGGCCCAAGCGATTACCATCGAAGCAGAGGAACGAGAAGATGGCAGCCGGCGGACGACGCGCTACGACATTGATATGATGAAGTGCATTTATTGCGGCCTGTGCGAGGAGTCCTGCCCGGTGGATGCCATTGTAGAAGGGCCAAACTTTGAATTTTCAACAGAAACGCGTGAAGAACTTTACTATGACAAAGCCAAGCTTTTGTCCAATGGAGACCGCTGGGAGGGTGAGATCGCCGTGCGCCTGGAACAAGATGCGCCGTATCGATAACGCAAACGTGGTATCATTGTTTCACGTGAAACATTGGTATCAAGTCGTATCCTGTGGTCAGTGTTACGGTGTTACAGTGTTGCAGAAAAGAAGAAAAAATGATCCAATGTTCTAAACAATGAAGTGAAGAAAGAAAAATGTCTCAAATTTATTCTGCAACACCGCAACACTGCAACACTGCATACTGCCTCATCTCATTGTTTCAGGATAAACATTTTCTGGACGAATGGGAAGCATTCGAATGATGGAAGCCCTTCTTTTTTACCTCCTCTCAGGTGTTCTTTTAAGTGCGGCAGCGATGGTTGTAACGTCACGTAATACGGTGCATGGCGTCTTGTTTTTGATCCTCGCCTTTTTTAATGCCGCCGGGCTTTTAATCCTCGCGCATGCAGATTTTTTAGCCATGATGTTGGTGATCGTTTACGTAGGGGCTGTGGCGGTTTTGTTTCTTTTCGTCGTCATGATGATTGATGCGGAGGGGGAAGGGAGCCAGCGTCAACGCACAGTAAAACAATACACACGCATGGGGAGCTTTGTGGGGGGTGTCTTGGTTGTCGAGCTCCTGATGATGGCGACTTCGTGGCGCCCTTCAACGGAGGCATTTGACCTGACGGCAGCACCCTTTGGGAGTATGCCAAATACGCACGCTCTCGGAGGGTTGATTTATACCCATTATGCCCTTATTTTTCAGAGCATCGGACTGATTTTGCTGATTGCCATGGTGGGGGCAATTGTCCTCACGCTACGCCACCGAACAGACGTGAAAAGGCAGAAAGTGCGCACCCAATTGGCGCGTGATCCCAAGGAGAGCCTGCGACTTGTCAACATTCCACATGGCTCAGGAATCCAAGAATTAGGCAGTTAGAATTGACACATACAAACAAAGGTGCTACGATTAAAAGAGTTTAAGCAACGAGTGAGGAGGAAAACATCATGAGTACAAAAATATTACAAATCATAGGGGTTGCGGGTATGTTGGCAGGGACTTCTGCACAAGGAGCACCAATTGCATGTCCAGCTCCCGAGGAGTTGCGCTTCCAAAAAGGATATGGCACCATGAATAGGATTGAAATGACCCGCGAAGAAGCTCTTGAAGTATCTGATCCTCTGAGGGGCATGGAGTGGCATGTAACGGCTCCACATGCTTCTGCACGGCCATATGGTTGGGATGGGCGTTTCTCTACAACCAATGTAGATCCTGATGAGCCAGCACCGCATGCATCACCTGCAAAGAATCTCAGGGTAGATCCGTTTTATGGATACCATCCATCAGGCCCTCTTGTCGTACTAGCGTGTGATTATTCCGTAGGCGACACAACGTTCACATTACGTCGCACTTTTCCTACGAAAAATGGTTCTTGTGTCGTTGAGGGGGGTGCCTTTGTGTGTTCAGATCTACCAGCAGCGGATAAATGATTTTCAGAAAATGAGTGGTTAAAAAAATGTTGTCAACTGACCAAAATAAATTAATTATGTAGAATTAGAGTGTAGAATTAGAGTTGACAATACATAACAAAGGTGCTAAGATTAAAAGAGTAAACAATGAAGGAGAAGATATCATGGGTGTAAAAATATTTCAAGTTATAGGGGTTGCGGGTATGTTGGCAGGGACTTCCGCACAAGGCGTTAAAATAACATGTCCATCCCCTGATGATATTCAATGGACAAAAGACCATGAAGATGGGAGATGGAAGATAAGTAGTCAACGCCCACAGGATGGTCGCTTTGTGTGGGGCGCAGTCCCAATGAGGACATCAAATATCAG